>Ga0208826_1000349_pt1 | contig 49700 bp, 44 predicted proteins | sample AD_UKC115_MetaG_FD_184451 | JGI IMG/M metagenome (GOLD analysis project Ga0208826, IMG submission 184451) | Active sludge microbial communities of municipal wastewater-treating anaerobic digesters from Hong Kong - AD_UKC115_MetaG (SPAdes)... | ecosystem: Engineered > Bioreactor > Anaerobic >... | reverse complement strand
CACGGCGAACACGTATTGGCGAGCGCTCGCAAGCTTCATTGCTTTTTCCGTGATAACCGGTCTTTTTATTATCTGCAACATAGTTAATCGTTTCCATTAATTATTGAATGTCTTTTGAATTGGCTCAACAGCGCCTTTAAAAAGAACAATCTTTTTATGCTTCAAAATATCGTAAGTAGATATTTTGTCGGCAGGTGCAATTTCGACCTTAGGGATATTCCGAGCGGACATATATAATTTATAATCTGGATGCGGAAGCAAAAACAAAGTCGAAGCACCGTCTAATTGCAAATTTTTGAGAATTTGAGCCATTGATTTAGTCTTAATTTCGTCGAAGGAGAAATCTTCGACAACCATAAGATTATTTTCTTTTGCGCGCAAGGATAGAGCGGACTTCCTTGCAAGGCGTTTAATTTTCTTGGGCAGTTTCATTTCGAAAACAGTTGGTTTCGGACCGTGGATAGTGCCGCCGCCGACCCAGAGAGGAGAGCGGGTTGAGCCTGCGCGGGCAGTACCGCGACCTTTTTGTCTCCAAAGTTTTTTCCCGCCGCCGGACACTTCTGAACGAATTTTAGTTTTTCTTGTGCCCTGACGATGGTTTGCAAGATATTGAACAACTGCAAGATGCATTGCGTGTTCGTTTGGTTCGACAGCAAACACATCATCGGGAAGTTCTATCTGCCCAGATTTTTGACCATCTTTTGTATATACATCTACAAGCATTTTACTTTAGCCTTATTGCTTTATAATTTCTAATAAAGTTTTTGGAGCGCCCGGGACACTACCTTTGACAAGTAGTAGATTTTTTTCCGGGATAACATCAATTACTTCTAAGTTGCGAACCGTAGCACGCTTACCACCCATACGACCGGCCATTCTCAAACCGCGGAATACGCGTGATGGATATGACGATGAACCGATGGAACCTGGGTGGCGAACTCTATCTGATTGACCGTGTGTTGTCATACCGACGCCGCCGAAGTGGTGGCGTTTAACAACACCCTGGAAGCCGCGACCTTTGCTTGTTCCGCTGATGCGAATTTTATCGCCTTTTACGAATTGCTCGACAGTAAGGACATCGCCGACGTTAAGTTCGCGTTGAAGTTCGCGAAATTCTTTGAGAAATCTTTTAGGTTCGACGCCAGCTTTCTTAAAATGACCGAGCAAAGGTTTATTAGTTCTATTTTCTTTTTTATCAACGAAGCCCACTTGAACGGCTTTGTAGCCATCGCGTTCAGGGGTGCGGACAAGCACCACAGGGCAAGGTCCAGCTTCGATAACAGTAACCGGTATTGATTTCCCGTCCTCTGTCAATACAGATGTCATTCCGAGTTTCATTCCTAATATTGCTGATTTCATCCTAAACTCCTACATTAAACCTTAACTTCAACATCTACACCAGCAGGTATTTCAAGTTTCATAAGAGCATCGATAGTTTTTTGAGTGGAGCTAAAGATATCGATAAGTCTCTTATGAATTCTTGTTTCGAATTGCTCACGAGATTTTTTATCAACGTGAGGGGAACGATTAACTGTATAGACAGTACGACGGGTAGGCAGTGGTATCGGACCTGATACCACTGCACCGGTCTGTTTGACTGTACGAACAATTCTTTCCGTTGATTTATCAATCAGATTGTGGTCAAATGATTTTAGTTTTATTCTTATTCTTTGTGTTGCCACTTTACTTTTCCTCAAACTATCCTAAATTAGGAACAAATTATTCAATAATTTTAGTTACAACGCCAGCACCAACTGTACGACCGCCTTCGCGGATAGCAAAACGAAGACCTTCTTCCATAGCGATTGGAGTAATGAGTTCGATTTCTAAGTTATCCAGGTTATCGCCAGGCATAACCATTTCAACGCCAGCTGGCAGATGGAGCGAACCAGTTACGTCAGTTGTACGGAAATAGAATTGTGGACGGTAACCGTTGAAGAATGGAGTGTGGCGACCGCCTTCTTCCTTCTTCAATACGTAAACTTGTGCATTGAATTTGTGGTGAGGAGTAATTGAACCTGGTTTTGCAATAACCATACCGCGTTCGATTTCTTTCTTTTCGATACCGCGGAGGAGCAGACCAACGTTGTCGCCAGCAACGCCTTCATCAAGAAGTTTGCGGAACATTTCAACGCCGGTGCAAGTAGTTTTCTTGTGCAAACCGAAACCAACGATTTCAACTTCTTCTGAAACTTTGATAACGCCACGTTCGATACGACCAGTAGCAACAGTACCACGACCAGTAATCGAGAACACGTCTTCGACAGGCATCAAGAATGGTTTATCAACATCACGTTGAGGAGTTGGGATGTAGCTATCAACAGCATCCATAAGTTCGTAGATGCATTGCAAGCGTGGGTCGTCTGCGCCAACACTTGAATCTGAGCCAGCTTCCAAAGCTTTCAAAGCTGAGCCGCGGATAATAGGAATTTCGTCGCCTGGGAATTCGTATTGCGAAAGAAGTTCGCGAAGTTCCATTTCGACGAGGTCTAAAAGTTCGGGGTCTGCAATATCAACTTTGTTAAGGAAAACAACTATTCTTGGAACGCCAACCTGGCGAGCAAGCAGGATGTGTTCGCGAGTTTGAGGCATAGGACCGTCAGTAGCAGCGCAAACAAGGATAGCACCGTCCATCTGAGCGGCACCAGTAATCATATTCTTTACGTAGTCAGAGTGACCGGGGCAGTCAACGTGAGCGTAGTGACGTTTTTCTGTTTCGTATTCAACGTGAGAAGTAGCAATCGTGATCCCGCGTGCACGTTCTTCTGGTGCGTTATCGATCGAATCGAAGGTACGAACTTCGCCTTTGTTAATTTTTTTGTAGAGTGCCATTGTGATAGCAGCAGTAAGAGTAGTCTTACCGTGGTCAACGTGGCCGATAGTTCCAACGTTTACGTGTGGTTTGGAACGATCAAATTTTTCTTTAGCCATTTTTTAGCTCCTAAAATTTTGAACTACATTAGTTAATAAATTTATAAAAAATCAATAGCTTCCATTTTTTGGTAATGCCGGTTCATAGTGCGAAAACGTCATCGAATAAACTGCGCGACCCTGACTGAGCGAACGCAGTTTGGTTACATAACCGAACATTTCAGAAAGCGGAGCTACGCAATTGACCACTTGCATCGTCCCTCTTTGCGAAATGCCTTCGATTCGTCCTCGCCTTGAGTTCATATCTGAAATAATATCGCCGACATATTCCTCGGGCGACACCACTTCAACTTTGAACACCGGTTCGAGCAATACGGGGTCAGCTTGACGAACTGCATCTTTCACTGCAATAGAAGCAGCGATTTTATATGCAACTTCGGTCGATTCGCCTTCCACGTATCTTGAATCGATTAGCCTTACTTCAACATCAACCATTGGGTACCCGTTTGGACCGATATTGAGAGCCTCGCGGGCGCCTTGTTGAAGTGCGATTGCGTATAACTCGTCGAGTGTTTTCTTTGGAATTTCGTTTTTCACTACAATTCCGGAGCCCTGACGACCTGGGGCAACAATCAATTTAACGTAACCGAATTGATTTTTGCCGCCAGTTGTTTTATCGAAAAGTCCTTCTTGCTCGACATCACGGGAAATAGTTTCGCGATAAGCGACCATTGGTTTGCCGACGCGAGCAGCAACGTTGAATTCTCGTAGCAGTCGGTCAACGATAATTTCCAGATGAAGTTCGCCCACACCGCTGATGATAATTTGCCCGCTTTCTTCGTCAAACTTATATCGGAAAGTTGGGTCCTCGTCGGCAAGTTTTTCGAGCGCTTCGAGCAGTTTATCCTGGTCAGCAAGCGTTTTAGCTTCGATGGACTGATTAATAACAGGCTCAGAGAAACGGATTTTCTCGAACAGAATTGGCTTTTGCGGGTCGCAAAGCGTATCGCCTGTTTTAGTAAATCGAAGTCCGGGGATAGCGACAATATCGCCTGCTGATGCTTGTTGGATTTCTTCACGGCGATTAGCGTAAGGTTTGAGAATTTTCAGGATTTTTTCCTTTTTATCGGCACCGGGATTGTATCTGGTTTCGCCAACTTTAAGCACGCCGGAGTAAATTCTTACGATGCAGACGCGCCCGACGTATGGGTCGACCAGCACTTTAAAAGCGAGTGCCGAGAAAGGTTCATCATCTTTCGGAAGTCGAACAATTATCTTTTCAGCATCTTTGATGTCGAAGCCGAAAGCCGGTTCAATTTCATCAGGTGATGGAAGGTAATCGATAATCGCTTCAATAAGTGGTTGTACACCGACATTTTTGAGCGAGGCACCGACAAGAACCGGGACAGCTTTCAGTTCGAGAACACCTTTTTTCAAGGCAGCTTTCAGTTCAGCTTCCGAAATTTCTTCGCCGTTAAGATATTTTTCCACAAGCACATCATCCAATTCGGCAATTTTTTCGACCATAATTTGTCTCATCTCATCGGCTTTATCTTTGTAGTCATCGGGAATTTCACCTTCGGAGAAAACAGAGCCGTGAGACTCATAGTCGAAGAAGACAGCTTTCATTTTTACGAGATCGATAACACCCGAGAAGCTATCTTCGGAGCCGATTGGGATTTCAACTGCGATTGGGTTAGCGCCCAAGCGTTGCCGCATCATATCGAGAACGCGGTAGAAATCAGCGCCCATACGGTCCATTTTATTAACGAACGCGATGCGAGGGACGCGATATTCATCAGCTTGGTGCCAGACAGTTTCGCTTTGTGGTTCTACGCCGCCGACAGCACAGAAAATGGCAACAGCTCCATCTAAAACTCGGAGAGAGCGTTGAACTTCAGCAGTAAAATCGACGTGGCCAGGGGTATCGATAATGTTTATAACATAATCTTTCCAGAAAACAGGAGTACACGCGGACATAATAGTGATGCCACGTTCTTTTTCCTGCTCCATATAGTCCATAAAGGCAGTGCCTTCGTCGACTTCACCGAGTTTATGCAGGTAGCCGGAATAGAATAGAATTCTTTCGGTTGTAGTAGTTTTACCTGCATCGATGTGAGCCATTATTCCAATGTTTCTGATTTTTGATTTGTCGGTTTCAGTCGGCATAGTTACACGCAATCAGGCTAACAAATTGACAAAGAACGAAAAATAGAATTACCATTTAAAGTGGGCGAAAGCTTTGTTAGCTTCGGCCATTCTATGAGTATCTTCACGTTTTTTCACAGCGGAGCCTTCTCCACGAGAAGCAGCCATAATTTCAGCGGCAAGGCGTTGAGCCATAGAATGATCGCGGCGAGCTTTAGCATAAGTTTTGAGCCAGCGAATAGCTAAGGCGATGCGACGTTCTTCGCGAACATCTACGGGCACCTGGTATGTAGCACCGCCAACGCGACGGGAACGAACCTCCACCAGAGGAGCCACATTTTGCATAGCTTTGTGGAACACTTCGAGTGGATTTTGTTTAGCTCGTTCTTCGATAATATCGAAGGCATCATAAACGATGCTGCGAGCGATGCTTTTCTTGCCCTGTAGCATTATGCAGTTTATAAACTTAGAAACGATAGGATCCCCAAATTTTGGATCCGGTACCATTGGACGTTTTTCTGCTCTTCTTTTTCTCATATCAAACTCTTAATAAACATATCCAAGATTATTTTTTACCTGCAGCAGCGGGTCCTTTTGCTTTCGGTCTCTTAGCACCGTATTTAGAGCGACCTTGCTTGCGACCATCAACACCTTGTGTATCGGCTGTACCACGAATTATGTGATAACGAACACCGGGCAAGTCCTTTACTCTGCCACCGCGAACATAAACGATGGAGTGTTCCTGAAGGTTATGACCTTCGCCCGGGATATAAGCAGTAACTTCGATTTGATTAGACAGCCTAACACGTGCCACTTTTCTTAATGCTGAATTAGGTTTTTTAGGCGTAGTTGTATAAACGCGAGTGCATACACCGCGTCTTTGCGGGCAAGATTGCAAAGCGGGCGATTTACTCTTGTAAACTACCTTTTTACGCCCTTTTCGTATTAACTGACTTATTGTTGGCACTCAAAAGTCTCCATTTTTTATTACTTTTTAACAATTTACTCTCATAGAGCTGACAAAACTATAAAAAAAAATATTTCTTTCCAAATAAATTTTTGATTTTTTTAAATTTATGCGAATTATTTATAAATTTTTTAGTAATTTTTTACAGGAATTATTTTTTTCGAAAAAGGAACTTGATTTTTAAATAATAAATTAAATTGTTTTTGAAAATTAATTTTTATAAATAATTTATATGATGAATGATGAATGTCGAATTCGGATCATTATTTGATATTTGTTGAAGAGTTATAAAATCATTAATTTGTGTAATTATTTATTAGTATTTTTTAAGATGTTCATATATCCTTTTTGTAATAATATTTTATGAATTACTGGACTGAAATAAGTATTGAATTAGCTAATCAAAAAGCATATCTTGATGAGTTATTTGCAGTTTATCCAACGATTCCCGAAGGAATAAGGAAAATTGATAATTCTGTATGGAATTCAATTGAGATATCCTTTAATAATAAAGATAATATTTCATTAATAAAAGATCTTTTAAAACTTAACCTATTTCCAATTAAAGATAGTTATGTTTCATATTTGAGAAGAGACCCTTCGGCAATTGAACGAAATCCTAAAACTATCAACAGGCTATGCGGACGTTTATATGAAATGGGATTAGACAGGATTTATGAACGTTGTAGTGAACCAAAAGAAACAAATCGACAAATTGGACCATTTTTCAGACGGTGGCTTAATTCAAAAGCATTAGGTTTAGAACCTGTTCCTATCGATAAATTTATTGAAAACGATGAAGATGCAATCTTATCTGGAAGCGACAATCAACTAATGGAATTTGCGAGTAAGCATTTAAACTATAATCATACAAAAGGTTTGGATTTGGTTTGTCGCTTCAATGGTAAATATGTAATCGGAGAAGCAAAATTCTTAACTGATTTTGGTGGTCATCAAAATGCACAATTTAACGATGCAATTAGTATGTTGCAAACACCTGCGGTTAAGGCAATAAAAGTAGCAATTCTTGATGGAGTAGTTTACATAAAAGGTAAAAATAAAATGTATCGTGATATTTCAACAAAATATCATAACCTGAATATTATGAGTTGTTTAGTATTAAGGGATTTTTTATATCAATTATGATTTTAGAATATAAAAATAAGAAATCAGTTAAAGAAATATTTAACAGAATACCTGATGTTGAGTATGAAATAGTAAATTCGTGTAGCAAGAAAAATATGCTTTTTTTATCTGAAAATTTAAAAGCACTAAAATATTTAATTACAAAGGCTAATTTAAGTGGCAAAATTGATCTTATTTACATAGATCCACCATTTTCAACAAACAATATTTTCACTTTAACTGACGAAAGAGCCAACTCTATCAGTAACTCAACAAATGGGAAAATAGCGTATAAAGATAAATTATTAGGTTCAGATTTTATCGAATTCCTGCGAGAGCGACTTATTCTGCTTAAAATGCTACTATCTGAACAGGGGTCGATTTATCTTCATACAGACTATAAAATTGGTCATTACGTTAAAGTAATTATGGATGAAATATTTGGTATCGATAATTTTCGTAATGATATTACACGTATTAAGTGTAATCCCAAAAACTTTTACAGAAAAGCTTATGGCAATATTAAAGACTTAATTTTGTTTTATTCAAAAAGTGATAAATTAATCTGGAACGAACCGAGAATTCCTTATTCAGAAACAGATAAAATCAAATTATTCTCTAAAATTGATAAAAATGGGAGACGATACACTACCATTCCACTTCACGCACCTGGTGAGACAAAAAATGGCAACACTGCTTTACCTTTTAAGGGAATATTGCCACCACCTGGTCGTCACTGGAGAAGCGACATTCTTACATTAGAGAAATGGGACGAGGCTGGATTAATAGAGTGGAGCGAGCGAGGTAATCCAAGAAAAATCATCTATCTTGATGAGATGCAGGGCAAAAGAATGCAGGATATATGGGATTTTAAGGATCCACAATACCCTGTTTATCCAACTGAGAAAAACTTTGATATGTTAGATTTAATTATTAAAACTTCTTCAAATCCGGATAGCATTGTTTTAGACTGCTTTGCAGGTTCAGGAACAACTTTAAAAGCTGCTCATTTAAATGGCAGGAATTGGATAGGCATAGATAACTCTGAGGAAGCAATTAAAATATTACTTAAAAAATTTGAACTATTGGAAGAAAATTTATTTGAATCTAAAGTTGAATTTAATTATTATCGTGAAATAACAAGTTCGATAGATTAATTTATTATATCTGGATAACTTGAAATAATCAAAAAGAGGCGAACAAACATTCGCCTCTTTGAATTATTAATAATGCTATAATAATTTGAATTACTTTCCGATGAACATCAGAACTGAACTTTTTGCCCAGAATACTAACGGCGACCAGAAAATACCATAATAGAGAGTCGGGATTGCAAAAGCATACACGAGCAATTGAGCGTAGATTGAGTATTTCAAAGGTTCAGAATTGCTATCGACACCACGCAACCACATATTTCTGAACACTTTTGCGTAGTATGCGAGCGACACAACAGAATTTAGCACACCAATTACTGCAAGCCATATCATATTCGAATTAATCACTGCCTGGAATATATATAATTTCCCGACAAAGCCCGCAGTTGGGGGCAATCCCGTCAGCGACACAAGGAATATTGCCATTGCTGTTCCGAGCAAAGGCGAACGGTAGCCCAAGCCGTTGTAATCATCGAGTTCTTCGCTACCTATTTCGTTTGCGATAAGCTGAACGACATAGAAAGCACCGAAGTTCATCAAAAGATAAGTGAAGAAGTAAATCATTACAGCAAGGTATCCGCCTTCGGTCATAACGGTTACGCCCATTAGCATATAACCGGCGTGAGCGATACTCGAATATGCAAGCATACGCTTGACGTTTGTTTGCCAGAGAGCGACAAGATTGCCGATAGTCATCGAAAGAACCGAGAGCACAGCGACGATGAACTTCCAATCAATTGATGAAACTACCGCCCAGACTTGTTCGCTTGCGGTCGAAGGGTCGATAAATCCGGCTTTAAGAAAACGCATAAATACTGCAAAGCCGGCAGCTTTGGAAGCAACTGACAAGTAGGCTGTAATTGCAACAGGTGCTCCTTCGTAAACATCCGGAGTCCAGAAATGGAAAGGAACAGCAGAAATTTTATATCCAAAACCGACTAATACCAAAAGCGAGGCAACGGCAAGAGGCAAAACTGGTCCCTGGTATTGAGCAAGGAAAGAATTAATCTGGAAAAGACTCATAGTTCCGGTAAGTCCGTATAAGATAGAAATACCGTAAATCATCAAACCAGAAGCCAAAGCACCATAGATAACATATTTCAGGGATGCTTCGCTTGCACGTTTAATTTCTTTGGTGTAGCCAGCAAGCACATAAGAGCTTAGCGACATTGTTTCCAAAGCCAGATAGATCAAGATTAAATTGCCGGCACTCGAAATAACGAACATACCGAGAGTCATTCCAAGAATGAGCGTATAATATTCACCCATAGTGCGGTCGGATTTATTCAGTTCGTTCGAAAAGAACGAAATAAGCACAACCGCAAATCCAGAAATGAGGAAAATATATTTAAAGAAAGTGCTGAATGGGTCGAACACATACATTTGCCAGAAGCCAAATGAAGTATTTGCCGGGCTAACAATCATAAAGATTGTAGCAACGGCAAATCCGAGCAAGGCAACAACACCGGTAATGTATTTTGACTTCTGAAAAATCAGATCAACAATAACAAGCAAGACAAAAGCAATAGCCAATATAAGTTCGGGAGCGAACAAAATAAGGCTACGCTTCAGGTCTGCTACGTATTGTCCGATAAATAAAGATAGTAAGCTGTCCATATATTTGTCTTAATTATTATTACTCAAACGAAAAATTACATACCGGCGAACTGACCACCGATTTTAACAATTTCAACAAGATGATTAACCGATGAAGTCATCAAATTAACAACAGCACCCGGAAACACACCAAGGTAAATCACAACAATAGCAAGCGGAACAAGAGCGGCAAGCTCGATACCGTTGATATCGTCGTGCTTGTATTCTTTGCCCGTTGGGTCCCACGGACCGCTCCAACGTTCAGGCAGTTTGCCGAAGAACATTCTTTGCAAAGCCCAGAGCATATAAGCAGCGCCAAGGACAACACCGAGAGCCGAAATTACAGTAAGCACAGGATATGTTGCAAACGCACCGAGGAATACAAGAGCTTCGCTGATAAATCCGCTCAGACCGGGCAATCCAATCGCAGCAAAGAATGCAATTGCCATAATTCCAGTATAAACGGGCATTTTGTTAGCAAGACCACCGAATTCGTCCAAACCACGGGTGTGGGCACGGTCGTAAATTACGCCCACAATCATAAAGAGCATTGCTGTGATAGTGCCGTGATTGAACATCTGGAAAATTGCCCCCGTAAGACCGTTGGAGTTGAGAGCTGAAATACCGAGCATAACGTAACCCATATGGGAAACTGAGGAATAAGCGATGAGCTTTTTCAAATCGCGTTTTCCAACTTTATGCTGACCCAAAGCACACAAAGCACCATAGATGATGCTGACCATACCGATGAATGCGATATAGTTGTTGAAATATGCGACTGCTTCGGGGAAAATAGGCCAGGCGATGCGAAGCATACCATAAGTTCCCATTTTCAGCAAAACACCCGCCAGAATTACAGAAATTGGTGTGGGTGCTTCTACGTGTGCGTCCGGCAACCAGGTGTGGAACGGAACGGTAGGAACTTTGATAGCAAAACCGACAAACAACGCAACAAACGCAACAAGTCGCCAGGTAGTCTGGAAGCCAGTGAAAATTTCGCCGGGCTTGAAGTTTGCCGGGTTCATCATATCCAGCAAATTGAACGAACCGACCGAGAAATACAGCCCAATCATCACCAACAGCATAAATACCGAGCCGAACAAAGTATAGATGAAGAACTTAATTGCAGCATATTCTTTGCGTGGTCCGCCCCAGATACCGATTAAGAAATACATCGGCAGGAGCATAAGTTCCCAGAAAACGTAGAAAAGGAAGAAATCGAGTGCAACGAACACACCCATCATACCCAAATCGAGGAGCAAATACATCATAAAATAACCTTTGTGGGCTTTCTTAATGCTCCACGAGGAGAAAGTAGCAACAAAGCAAATCAGCGCTGTCAGCAGCACCATCGGAGCGCTCAATCCATCGATACCGACAAAGTATTCAATGTTCAAGTCCCCGAAAAGTGGCAAACCTTTCACGCTAATCCACTTTACTTTTTCGACGAACTGGAAACTATTTGGGTCGTTCACTCCTGCTAAATCTGTTCGGAAATTAGCATAGATTAGCAGAGCAACAACTAATTGGATAAAGGTAATTCCAACAGTAACCCAGCGTAATAGATTAATTGAAGTTTCTTTTGTTTTTTCATCTTTGCCCGATGGAATAGCAAGAAGAATCAACATTCCAAGCAAAGGCAGAAATGTAATAAATGTAAGCGGACCTATTCCGAAAATAGTGAACATTAATCCTCCGGATTAAATTTATTTTTTACATACTATTCAAATTATAAAACATAATACAGCAAAACCATAGCAAAGATAATTGTCATTACGATATATGCCTGAATTCTTCCAGTTTGGAACTTTCTAAATACCAAGCCGAAGAATGCAGTTACATTTGCTGTGAGATTTACCAGACCATCGATAACATACAAATCGAACCAGCCGATGAAATGACCGACAACTTTTGTGAACCAGCCGACTAAATTGACAATTCCATCGATAATGTATAAATCGAACAAGGCAAGAATTTTTGCAAACGTAGTTGTTCCCCAGATGACCGAGACATCGTAAATCTCGTCGAAATACCATTTGTTGTATGAAAGCAGGTAGAATGGTTTAATAAGTTCAGCCACGCCGTCGGGATTGAATATTTTGAACTGATAGAACGAGAACGAGAGGAAAATTCCAAGTCCGGCAACGATTAGAGAAATAATCATAGCGGGCAGGTGAGCGTGGTGAAGCGCTTCTTCGTATTTATTTAATGCGTGATGAGCGTCTTGTTTGTGAGAATGCGCGTGTTCAGCGCTTGTGGCGGTTGTGTGTTCGCCACAGCAAGCAGAAGAATGCAAATGAGCACTTTCGTATGGGACGAAAAATCCCCATTGATATTCCGCCTGAACAACGGTTGCAGGTGTTTTGATTTTATCGTAGAACCAGCCGCTTCCGCCATCGAATGGGTTGAAGGAATAGAAGAACCAGAAAGTCAAGATAGAGAGAACAATTAGCGGAACAGTGATAAGTTTATTATTTTCGTGAGTATGAGCAGCGATGTGAGTTTTGGGCTGTCCGTGGAAAGCAGAAATAAGCAGACGGAACATATAGAAGGCAGTCATAGCAGCGGAAGCAAATCCCGAGAAGGCTATAAACCAATGTCCCGAGAGCTGACCAAACGCCATAGTGCCCGCAAGAATACCATCTTTGCTTAAAAAGCCGGAGGTGAAAGGCACACCTGCAATTGCAATAGTCGAGAAAAGGAATGTAAAGTAGGTAATCGGCATTGTTTTACGCAGACCGCCCATATTACGAATATCCTGTGGGTCTAAATGGTGTTCGCCAGCGTGGTGCATCGAATGGTGCATAGCGTGGATAACCGAACCGCTCGCAAGGAACAAGCAAGCTTTGAACCAGGCGTGAGTAACCAGATGGAAGAAACCATAAGAATAAGCACCGACGCCAATAGCCATAATCATATATCCGAGCTGGCTAACAGTGGAATATGCCAGAATTCGCTTGAAGTCATTTTGAGTGATTGCAATTGTTGCTGCAATGAAAGCAGTAATGGCACCAATGTATGCAACAAACAATAAAGCATCGGCAGTAAGCATCGGGAAAATTCGAGCAGTGAGATAAACGCCCGCAGCAACCATCGTAGCAGCGTGGATTAAAGCAGAAACGGGCGTCGGACCCTCCATAGCGTCGGGCAACCAGACGTGCAACGGGAATTGAGCTGATTTGCCGATTGCGCCCATAAAGAGAAGAATGCCCGCAAGAGTGAGCATCGTCCCACTATCGAACGGAATGTGTCCTTCGCCAATATGTGAGAAAATATCGTCGAACATAAAGCTGCCATAAGTAAAGAAAAGAATCATAATACCTGCAAAAAAGCCAAAATCGCCAACGCGGTTTGTGATGAAAGCTTTTTTGCTTGCATTGGCAGCGCTATCTTTTTCGTACCAGAAGCCAATCAATAGGTAGGAACTAATTCCGACCAGTTCCCAAAATATATACATATTCAAGAAGTTGTTGGCGATTACTATTCCGAGCATAGAAAAAGTAAATAGCCCCAGATACGCATAAAATCTTGGGAAGCGAATGTCCTCGCGCATATATTCGAGCGAGAACACGTGAACAAGGAAGCTGATTAAATTAACGACAATCAGCATAATTGCTGCAAGGTTGTCCAGTCCGATGCCAATGGTAATCGAATGAGAGCCAAGATTTAGCCAATCGAACTTCCATTGTAGCATACCCGCATCATCGTAGAATGCTAATTTCTGGTATGCAACAAGCAGGGACAGCAGCAAATTTATTCCCAGAATTGACGAACCGATATATCCCGCTGCTCTACCTAATCTTTTCTGAAAAAATATAATACCGGCAAATCCCGCAAGCGGAAGCAGCAAGATTATTGATGATATTTGTAGCAATGTTTCGTGTGTCATAATTTTATACTATAATTTAACTTCAATACTGAAACTACTCTTTAAGTTTATTTATCTCATCAACATCAATATGATGATAATGCTGATAAATATTGAGAATAATTGCAAGTGCGACGGCAACTTCGGCAGCAGCCAGAACAATAACGAACAAAGTAGCGATATGCCCTTCGATGTTCAATCCTTTGAACTTTGAGAAAGCAATGAAGTTCAGGTTCGCAGAATTCAAAATAAGTTCTAATCCCATAAGCACAAGGATAGAATTTTTACGCGAGACGATACCAAAAACGCCGAGCGAGAAAAGCAATGCACTTACAACAAGGTAGTGAGTTAGTCCAATTTCCATCGCAAGCCTCCTATTTTCTACGGGCTATTTTTGCTGCACCGATAAAAGCTATCAGAAGCAATATCGCTGCAACAAAGAATGGCAATAAATATTCAGTAAATAATCCAAAACCAATAAAGTGTGTAGTCGTTGGCACTTCAACCTGGAACTGAGAGGTCATCCATTCAACATTTAAGTAAGTATAGAGCAAAATAATAGCAACAATAACAGATGTAATTGCCCCAACTGTGAGCTGGATTTTCCCGATAGTCCCGGTTTTGATGTCGACGCCGGTGATTTTGCTTGTGAGCATCACACCAAAAACAATAAGCACCAGAATACCACCGACATAAACCATAATTTGAGTAACAGCAACAAAGTCCGCACTAAGCAGAACATACAAGCCCGCCATTCCGAAGAAAGTAAACAGCAATGAGAAAGCCGAATACATCATTTTCTTCGAGAAAACAACACCCATTGCTGAGACAATCACAATAACGGCGAACATATAAAATACAAAATCAAATAGCATAATAATTTATCTTAATTGTGATTAATTACCCGTTTCATTTTTCTGACTTTTGGCAGCGGCATCTGCCTTTTTCTTTTCTGCTTGATAAGCTTCCCACTTACGTTTCTTTTCTTCTGCTTGCTCGGGTGTGAGCCGCTCGAAATGATAAATTAACTTATCGCGTTCGAATTCAGAATATTCGAATTCGGGCGTCATTCTATTAGCCTGAGTTGGGCAAGCTTCGATGCACAACCCGCAGAAGCAACATTTTGCAAAATCCAGAGTGTATTTAGTAACCCAGGTTTTAATTGGAGTTCCATCGTAGAAAAGAGGCACTTCGTCGCCGGGAACAACCCGCACCATCTCGACCTCGATAGCATCGACCGGGCAGGCACGCACGCAAGAGCCACAACCGTTGCATCTATCCATATCTACATATATACGATTGCGTTCAGTCGGTGGAAGAAGTCCATCGCGAATAGGATGAACCAAATCAGGGTATTGCATTGTTACCTTTTTTTCGAAAAGGTGCATACCAGTGATTTTCATACCGACAAAAATCGTATAAAGAGCGTGAAATATATTTTTGAAGTATTCCATTTTTTACCTCAGTAAAAGAAAACAATCTATTTTATCATTGCACAGAGAGCAACAGCAAAGAACGCAACAAAAGAGATAGGCAACATTACCTTCCAGGTTACATACATAAGTTGGTCGACACGCAAGCGTGGAAGTGTCCAGCGAAGCCAGATTTGCAGGAACACAAAGAGCATCGCTTTGCTAACAAACCAGAAAGCTTGCCAGACGGGACCATTGAGAAAATCGCCGAAAGGTGATTGCCAGCCGCCAAGGAAAAGAATAGTGATAATTGCAGAAACAATGAACATATTTGAATATTCAGCAAAGAAGAACATAGCGAACTTCATACCGCTATATTCAGTATGGTAGCCGGCAACGATTTCTGATTCGCCTTCGGGAATATCGAACGGAACGCGATTAGTTTCTGCAAGCGAACCGATGAAGTAAATCAAGAAAAGCGTAACAGTGAAAGGAATGACCCAAATTTTGGTGAATGAGCCGGGACCGCCGAAAATATTCCAGTTCCAGAAGCCACCGCCCTGCTGATAGATAATTTCCTGCATATCGAGCGAACCCGCAAGAGTGGCAATTGCAAGAATAGCAACAGCGATAGGAATTTCGTAGCTAATCATTTGAGCGGCAGCACGCATACCACCAAGCAGCGAATATTTATTGTTCGAAGCCCAGCCACCCATTACAATTGCAATTACACCGAAGGCACTAATTGCAAAAACATAGAACAAGCCAATATTGATATTGACAGGAACAAATTTAGAGCTGAACGGGATTACTGCATAAGCAGCATAAGCACCGGCAAACATTACAAACGGAGCCAGATTAAACAACGGCTTATTGACAGCGGCAGGAGTAATATCCTCTTTCTGCAAAAGTTTCACAACTTCTGCGATTGGCTGCAAAACACCTTTCCAACCGGTGCGCATAGGACCCAAGCGTTCTTGAATCCAGGCTGAAATTTTCAACTCGCCCAGAATTGCAACCAGCGCATACGGCAAAAGAAATGCCATTGGCAACAATGCAAGCAGGATATAAGCTACTATATTTTTCCCAAGTAAATCGTAAACAAAATTTACCGATTCCATTATTCTTTTATATTTAGTTAATAATATTCATTATCTATCAATTTCTCCAAGGACTATATCGAGCGAACCCAATATCATAATAAGGTCAGCAATCATATAGCCTTTGGAAATTTCAGGTAAAACGCTAAGATTAACAAAACTTGTAGCACGGGCGCGAACGCGCGATGGTTTCGGGCTGCCGTCGCTAATGATATAGAAACCGAGTTCGCCTTTGGGATTTTCGGCACGGCAATAGAATTCGCCGACGGGAGGTTTGATGCGCTTAGGCACTGCCTGACGAACATCGCAGGGTTCTTTTGGCATTTGTTCGATTGCCTGCTCGATAATTTTGCAACTTTCGTAAATTTCGCGGACACGGACAATATTTCTATCCCAGCAGTCGCCCACAGTTCCCATTTCGCCTTTGCCAACGACGACATCGAAGTCAAATCTATCGTAAATTGAGTAAGGTTCTACTTTTCGCAGGTCGTAAGGCACGCCCGAACCGCGAAGCACCGGACCCGAGCAACCGTAATTAATTGCAACATCAGCAGGAAGAATGCCAATGTTTGCTGTTCTTTCGACGAAGATTTTATTATACATCAGAAGGTCTAATGCTTCATCATTGGTTTTGCGGACTTGCTTGACAATTTCCAAGCAGTCTTCGGCAAAAGTCGAATGAACATCGTGCATAAGTCCGCCAATCCAGAAGTAGTTATAAAGGAGGCGACCGCCGCTAAGTTTTTCGAATAGAGTAATAATCATTTCGCGGTCGCGGAAATAATACAGGAATGGAGTAAATGTACCGGAATCCAGCCCAAAGGTTGCAATTGCTATCTGGTGGTTAGCAATACGGTTGAGCTCGGCGCAAATCACTCTGATATATTGAACTTTTTCGGGAACTTCGATGCCAAGAAGTTTCTCCATACCGAGAACGTATGGGAGTTCATTATTCATAGAGGAGATATAGTCCATACGGTCGATGTATGGAATAACCTGTGGGTAAGTAACGTTTTCGGCGTGCTTTTCGAAGCAGCGGTGCAGGTATCCGATGTGTGGAACAACATCGGTAACGACTTCACCTTCGAGCTCTACTTCCAGACGAAGAACGCCGTGCGTCGAAGGGTGCTGCGGACCCACATTAAGCCGCATTCTTTCTGAATACACTTTCCCAAAATCGATTTCAAAAGTTTTTGTCTCGCTCACTGTCGGACCTTTATATTATAATTAATTATCTTATAATGGAACTTTAATACCTTTGTAATAGTCAGGAGTTTTGTAATCTTTACGCAAAGGATGACCTTCCCAATCGTAAGGGCAAAGAATACGACGCAGGTCGGAATGCCCATCGAAAACGATGCCGAACATATCGTAAGCTTCGCGTTCGTGCCAATTAGCGCTTCGCCAAACACGTTCGACAGTTGGAACGTGCGGATTTTCTCTATCAAGATAAACTTTTAGAGCAATTCTGTGCTTGTGTTGCAATGAAAAGAGATGATAGACAACGATGAATTTATCTTTTTCGTCAACGCCCGATAGATTAACAAGGTAGTCGAAAAGCGTGTTCGGGTCGTCGCGAAGCACAAGACAAGCCTCGACAATTGCATCAGCCGAAACGACAATAAACGGGTCGTGATGCTCTTTTTCGACAAGTTCAAGAGCGCCATCGCCTATTTCTTTTTTCAGCAGTTCGAATATTTCTTTTGGGTTCATTTTATTTTCAGCTAAATGTTACATAATTATTTAACTTCTTCCCAGCCGTCAGGAAGATGAATGTTGCTGTTTTTACCATTTTTAGCATCTTCTTCGGCTAATCGGGCGCGTTTTTCGAAAATTTTCTGTTTGCTGATTTTCTCTTGCAATTTAATCATTCCGTCGAAGAATGCTTCGGGACGCGGTGGGCAACCCGGAACGTAAACATCAACGGGGATAATTCTATCAACGCCTTTGAGCACGTGATAGCCTTCTTTCCAGTAGGGACCGCCACAAATCGAGCAGGACCCCATAGCAAGAACGTATTTAGGTTCTGCCATTTGTTCGTAGAGCCTTTTGATGCGTTCCGCCATTTTAAGAGTAACAGTTCCGCTAATGATAATAAAGTCAGCCTGACGTGGAGAAGTGCGGGGAATACATCCGAAACGCATAAGGTCGTAGTGCGATGCGTTCAGAGCCATAAACTCAATTGCGCAGCAAGCAAGTCCGAATTGCAGATACCAATCGGAGCGAGCGCGTCCCCAATTGAGCAGGTCCTCCATAGTTCCTAAAATAATACCAGGAGAAATATCATAAGGATTGTCTAATCTATTCAAAAGTCCCATTTTAGCACCTATTTTTGTTTCTTCAAATCTTCACGAGTAATAATTAAATCTTTCAATCTTGGAATATAGGGTTTTGGTTTATCCCATTCGAGATAGCCTTTTGCCCAATCGTAGGCAAGACCCAGAATCAGAATAAGCACAAAAACCACCATAGCAATAAATGCATACCAGCCCAAAGTCTTGAATACAACTGCCCAGGGGAACAAGAAGACAAGCTCTACCTCGAAAATCAAAAACGCCAGAGCGATAATGTAGAATCGAATATTAAATTGCACCCACGGGCTACCGATAGGTTCTTCGCCTGATTCATAAGTAGTTAATTTTTCGGGTGTTGGGTTGTGAGGTCTAATGAGAGCTGCTGCAAATATACTGATACCAACAAAAAGAGCGCCTATGATAAGAAATAAAAGAATAATCCCAAATTCTGTTACCATATACTACCTGTCTATTTTGTAGATTTCTTTAAGTGCAATTTAATTAATTGAGAAAAAATAAAAAAATCATTTGCTAAAATATTTTTATGCTTTAATCGTTTAGTCGCAACTAAAACATCAGTAATCACGTGAAATTAAATAAAATTTAACAATTCATAGTATTACTTTTTTTTAATTAATTAGGTATATTGCAATTTTTTTTTTTATTCTAATCATTTTGATATTAATTTTGTAAATACGAAAATTAATTTTTCTTAATCAAAAATTTAGTAAAATATAATTTTATTATTACGTCTTTATAATAATGGTATTATTTGAATTTGAATATACATTAAAAGTAATAATTAATAAATATAAGTAGTTATGAGAATAACAAAGCAATACACAAACAGAGAAAGTCAGTCGCTTGATAAGTATTTGCAGGAAATTGGAAAAGTTGAGCTTTTATCTGCGGAACAGGAAATAGAACTGGCAAGGATAATAAAAAAAGGCGGACCTGAGGCAAATCTGGCTATGGAACGACTTGTCAAAGCAAATTTGAGGTTTGTTGTTTCGGTTGCAAAGCAATATCAAAATCAAGGGCTTTCGCTCGGCGACTTGATTAACGAAGGCAATCTCGGACTTATCAAAGCAGCAAAGCGGTTCGACGAAACTCGCGGGTTTAAGTTTATTTCCTATGCTGTTTGGTGGATAAGGCAGTCGATTTTGCAGGCACTGGCTGAACAGTCAAGAATTGTGCGGCTTCCGCTTAACCGAGTGGGTGCCTTAAACAAAATTGGCAAAAAGTTTAGCGAGTTGGAGCAGGAATTCGAACGCGAGCCAACCGCCGCCGAGTTAGCCGAAGAACTTAATATGTCGGTTGCAGAAATTGCTGAGACAATTAAGATTTCGGGCAGACACTTGTCTGTCGACGCACCTTTTGTGCAGGGCGAGGATAATCGTTTGCTCGATGTGCTTCCGAACGAAACTCAGCCATCGCCCGACCAGGAGCTTATGCGAGAATCTCTTCGGGTGGAAGTGCAGCAGGTGCTGGCAACACTTTCCCCACGCGAAGCCGAAGTAATTAAACTTTATTTCGGGCTGGACGGCAATCAGCTTACGCTCGAAGAAATAGGCGAAAAGTTCAATCTAACACGCGAACGCGTTCGTCAGATAAAGGAAAAGGCTATCAGAAGATTGCGCCACGCTTCGCGCTCGAAGTCGTTGCGTTCATATTTGGGTTAATCTGTAATTGTGATTTTCTTAGGAAAAGTATAAATTTAGATAAATTAGAAAGTTGTTTTTTGTAGAGGCACGGATTGACGTGCCTTTACTATGTTTTAAGAAAACAAAGAAGTGTTTTAATACGTTAATTATAAATCTGTTATTACTGAAAATGATTAAATGATATGAAAATCGACGAAATTGAAATAGCGGCGAGATTTATAAGGGAGGGGAAAGTTGTAGCCTTCCCTACCGAAACAGTTTATGGGCTTGGGGCGAATGCTTTGAATCCGATGGCTGTTGCCCGAATTTTCGAGCTGAAAGAAAGACCAACATTCGACCCTTTGATTGTTCATATTGCCGATAAGCAGGATATTGCAAAATATGCTTATGCAGATGATGAACGAATATTTAAAATTATCGATAAATTCTGGCCTGGACCGCTTACAATCGTATTGAAGAAGCAATCAATTATTCCTGATATAGTTACTTCGGGGCTAACCACAGTTGGGCTGCGTATGCCCAAAGAAGAAATTGCACTCGAACTAATCAGGCAATCGGGTTGCCCAATAGCAGCACCAAGTGCAAACAAGTTCGGACGTATCAGCCCCACGACTGCACAGCACGTAAGGAAATATCTTCCCGAGGTTGATTTTATTCTTGATGGCGGCAAAACAAAGGTTGGGATAGAATCGACAATTATCACGCTTACCGAAAATGGTTTTGTGATTTTACGAAATGGCTTCATAACACGTGAAGACCTCGAAACGGTTTTGCCGTTCGACGAAACTTACGAAGAAAAAAAACTTGCCGCACCTGGTATGCTAAAATCGCATTATAGTCCTGCAAAGCCAATATATTTGTTATCAGAAAAGGTTAGTGAAACGATTGATAAGTCAAAAGCGGGTTTGCTTTCGTTCAGCGGGCAATACGATAATGAATATAAGGTGGTATTTAAGCTAACAGAAAGCAAATCGCTCAAAGAGTGTGCGGTCAACCTGTTCTATGGTATGCACTTTTTAGAAGAAAGCGATGTCGAGTGCATTGTGGCAGAACCTGTTCCCGAAACGGGAATAGGGATAGCGATAATGGAAAGATTGCAAAAAGCTGCGTACGATTATGAAAGCAAACTTGGGAAAGAATAGGTCGAAATAAAAAAGAGGCTGAGTGTGTCAGCCTCTTTTTTTATTTTTCAACTTGCATTATTTTTCGTCGGTATGCTCGTGGTCGTGCTCGTGGTCGTGGTCGTGATAATGCTCGTGATTATGAGCAAGATTTTGAGCAACGTATTGATAGTAAGATAGGTTGGTAACAATCATTTTTTTGACTTTTTCGTCTGCGTCGACGTTGTTGGTGGTAACAACTGATTTCAGGTATCCGATGACTTTATCGGTAAGAAGCTTATTAATTAGGTTAGTGCGCTGCTTTTCGTCCAGATTTTTGAGGATTTCGAGCGAACCCATCTGGCGAGGCAAGCCAACCTGCTCGAAGTAGTCAGCAACGTCTTCATCTTCCAGATTAAGTTGTTCTTTTTTGATAATTTCGGCAGAAACGATTTCGAAAATGTATTGGCGGCGAATTTCTTCTTTGAGTGGAGTTAAGAATTCTTCATTTTGTGCAAGTTCATCAGGATTTAAGTTGTGTTTCTTAGCGTGCATTTCGATAGCGTTATTTATGCTTTCATTGAGCAAACTTTGAGGAATTGGAATGTCTTTGTATTGCTCAACAATTTTTCTATAAACATTATTTTCAAAATCGACATTTTCGTAGTGGTCGAAATGGCTTTGAATGAAAAGAGAAATATCTTCACGTAAATCTTCGATTGAGGAGAATCTACCGCCGCTAATTTCGGCAATTTTTTCTTCTGTAAGCTCGGCGGGTTCGATTTTATCTATTTTGTTAATTTTCACTTTGAAAATTTCATTTTGGCGAAGCGGGTCGACTTCTGCGAAATCAATTTCGAACTGGTCGCCAACTTTTTTATTCAAAAAGAATTGCTTGAATTGCTCGGGGAAATCGTATGAGAAGAGATAAATCACGTTATTTGGCATATCTTGAAGCACTTTGCCACTCTCTTTTTCAACGGATTGGAAATCACCGTAGATGATAACGTCGAAGTTTTCGACGGTGTCGGTTTCAGTTTTTTTGCCAAGTTCGAGTTCGAGCTTATGGAGAACGTAATCTATATCTTTTTCATCAGGGACATAAACGACCTGGTCGACTGTGAGTTCCTTGAAATCTATCAAATCGAGTTTGGGGTGTTGCTCAAATTCGAGCACAGCGCTAACGTTTTCCTCGTCAATTTTGAAATCTTTAAGCACGGGCGAGGCGACAAGTTCGAGTTTTTCCTGTTCAACGTATTTGCTGAAAGCGTCCTGAGTGTGGTCAAGGCAAATGTTGTAGAGGACTTCGTTACCGAAGCGCTGTTTGATTATATTCATTGGCACTTTGCCTTTGCGAAAGCCTTCAATCTGGTAGTTACGTTGAAGATTTGCAAGTTCTTGTTGAATTTTGTCATCGACTTCACTTTTAGGGAAATTCACTTCGAGCGAAAAGAGGGTATCGCTCAATTTGTTGAATTTAGTTTCCAATTTGTGGTACCTTGTTTATTAATAAAAAATAGTGCGGACGGAGAGACTCGAACTCTCACGGGTCGCCCCGCTAGATCCTAAGTCTAGTGCGTCTGCCAATTCCGCCACGTCCGCAATAATAATAAAATGCAAAGATACACAAAAAAAACTAAATGAAAAAACAAAAATGTAGTGTTGAATTAAATTGAAAAATATGTAAAAAAATTTTCTTAATAAAAAAATTGTTTGTTTTTTTTGAGAAAATTTACTATATAGTAATCAAATAAGAATATAATGTCTGATTTAAGGTGAAATATGAATAAATTATACGAAGTGATAAAGAAACTAATGCCGCCACAAGGCTGGAAGCTACCCGTTGTAATAAGTCTTGGTGTGCTTGCGGGACTTTCGGCAACTGCTTTTCATATTTCGAATGCGTCGTCTTACTTATCGGACGACCCACGCGCCTGCATAAATTGCCACGTTATGTATCCACAATATGCGTCCTGGCAGCATAGCAGCCACAGAGAAAGAGCAAATTGCAATGATTGCCACGTCCCGCACGATAATTTTATACGCAAGTATTATTTTAAAGCAGCGGACGGAAGGCGACACGCAACAATTTTCACATTAAGGATGGAGCCGCAGGTAATCAGGATAAAAGAAGCGGGAAAAGCAGTTGTGCAAGAAAACTGTATCCGTTGCCATATTAACCAGATTAATCACGTTACAGCAGTCCAGGTTACGGGAAAAAATTACAAAGAAGGGAAAGGTCATTTGTGCTGGGACTGCCACCGTGAAGTGCCTCACGGAAGAGTATCCAGCCAGGCATCGACACCTAATGCAATAGTTCCATCATTGCCTAAACCAGCACCTGATTGGTTTATGAAACTAATTGAATAATTCACAATAAAGACGAGGTCATTATGAGCGAAAATTCTACAAAAAGAATGAAACCCTGGGTTTATTGGTTGCTTTTTGCAATCACATTCGTCGTTGTGTTCATTATTGGGATGCTAACTGCATCAATAATGGAAAGGCGAACAGAAACAGTTGCGCGAGTTGATTTAGTTAGGAATCTGCCCGAATACGAACCAAGAAATGAAGTTTGGGGCGAAAATTTTCCGCGCCAGTTTGAATCTTACTTAAAAACGCTGGACACATCATTCCGCAGCCCTTATATGGGGTCGGCACACATTGATTATTTAGAGGAGTATCCCGAGCTTGTGATTATGTGGGCAGGTTATGCATTTTCCCGCGAGTATAATCAGGGACGTGGGCACGCTTATGCAGTAACTGACGTTCGAAATATTTTGAGGACTGGTGGAATTGAATGGAGCCCGCAACCCGCAACCTGCTGGACTTGCAAAAGCACCGATGTGCCAAGACTGATGAAGAATATGGGAGTTGCTGAGTTTTACAGCAAAAAGTTCACTGATTTAGGGAGCGAAGTTGTCAACCCCATAGGTTGCCAGGACTGCCACGACCCAAAAACGATGAATCTACGAATTACACGTCCCGCACTTGTAGAGGCGCTTTCACGCAGAGGTTTCGACGTTAAGAACGCAACGCACCAAGAGATGCGCTCACTTGTTTGCGCACAGTGCCACGTCGAATATTATTTCCAGAAACCAACAAATTATCTTGTTTTCCCGTGGGACAAAGGTTTTTCGGCTGAGGAAATGGAAGCATATTTCGACGAAATAGACCATTTTGACTGGATACATCCACTCAGCAAAGCAAAAATGCTCAAAGCACAACATCCTGATTATGAACTATATATGACAGGCATTCACGCTCAACGTGGAGTTGCTTGTGCAGACTGCCATATGCCATACAAAGTAGAAGGCGGCTCGAAATTCACCGACCATCACGTCCGCAGTCCGCTTGCAAATATTGCAAATTCTTGCCAGGTGTGCCACCGTGAAAGCGAAAAGCAGCTGATGCAAGATGTTGTTTCGCGCCAGAATAAAGTGATGGAATTGCGACGTCTTGCTGAAAAGTCCATTGCCGCTGCTCATATCGAAGCCCAAAAAGCGTGGGAAGCAGGTGCAACTGAACAGGAAATGGAGCCAATCTTGAAGCTTATCCGCAGCGCTCAATGGAGATGGGATTGGGTGGCAGCTGCAAACGGTGTAGGATTTCACGCACCAGTCGAAGCATTGAGAATTTTGGGTACTGCAATTCAACGCGCCGAACAAGCGCGCGGTATGTTGCAGGTTGTGTTTGTTCGTCATAATGTTCCTATTCCTTTGAAACTGCCTGATGTATCGACAAAAGAATTGGCACAGAAATATATTGGGCTCGATATGGATAAAGCTCGCAAAGATAAAGAAAACTTTTTGCGGACAGTAGTTCCCGAATGGGATAGAATTGCCAAAGAAAGGCAAGGAACATTGATGAAGTACGAGAATAAGCAGTAAAGGCTTCTCTCTTTTCACTCAAAAGTTATTGCCACAATAAATCTACTTTGAACCTTCGGAAGGTGAGAAAACCTTCCGAAGGTTTTTTATATTTAGGTCAAACAAAAAACAATTGCTTTCGTCATTTTAAATATGAAGCTTCTCGTATTATTAATAGTATTTTCAATAATATTCTTAGGTGCGTCGAGCTCAGAGGCTACCGTTATACCTAAGCTGAAATACTACACAGTTTCGGGAAAAGTGATTTCCGAGGAGGACGAAACCCCGCTTGTCGGTGTTACAATCCGAGCAACCGACCAAAAAGGTGCCTATTCCAACAGCAAAGGTGAATTTTCGCTGCAACTTGCCGCGGGCACTCACCACCTTGTGCTTACAATGGTTGGGATGGAGAAGCTAATCGCCACGCTTAACGTAAAATCTGATACTTCGGGTATTGTATTCAGAATGCTGACAAATCCCGCAATATTGGAAGGTGTTGTCGTCATTGCCGAGGACCCGGGTATGCGGCTAATGAGAAGAGCAATTGAAAAGAAAAAGGAGCAGAGCAATCAAGTTAATTCCTACAAATACCTGCTTTACACTAAATTCGTGGTTCAAACCGATACAATCACAGCAGGAAGAACCGACAAACCCGCCGACAGCACAATTTTCTCCATTTTCGAATCCTACTCGGTTGGCTATTTCCTGAAACCTAACAATTATTATAACAAAATCATTCAGCGGAGGCAAAGCGACAACGTTCCACCGCAAGCAAATTTTGTTGCTTTCGGCACAAATTTGAATATTTACGACGACTTTATTACAATATTAGGCGAAGAGATTTTTACTCCTTTCCACCCAAACGCTCCTGATTTCTACGACTTTATTCTGGATACCAACTATTTTGACTACGAAAACATAAGCATAAGAAGAATTATAGTCAATACAACGACAGATTTACGCAGAATGTTCTCGGGATACGTGTATTTGAACGAAGAGACGCTTATGCCAACGAAGGTCGAACTTTATCCAAATGTAGCGGTGCGATTGCCGTTCAATACAAAGATGAAGATTGTTCAAACATTTCATAACGACACTTTCACTTTTCCGCAGTGGCTGGAAATTACTACTTCGTCGCAGGCAAATATTTTCGGTTTGATACAACCAAGACTGGACATTAATTTAGTAACTTATGCAACAAATTTTGAGGTTAATGTAGAAATTGATAAGCGGCTTTTTAATTCAAGGAGCGTGGATGTTGCACCCAATGCTGATAAGTTCGACACCACTTTCTGGGAAACAAATAAGTTTGTCGAGCTGACAAAAGACGAACTCGATGCATACTATGCTATTCGCAGGTTTCGAGAAGCACCCGATTCGGCGTAGGCACAAACATTTTCACAAAATATCTTCGTCCTTTTACCCGCCAGCTGGAAAAACTCGAACGACGTCCTTTCACAGGTTGGGAAGATATGCTCATCTACAACAAAGTGAAAGGATTTAACCCGACAATCTCGCTGCGAGACGACTTGTGGTCTAATTACAGGTTTGGTTTGAAACTTGGTTACGGGATTTCCGACAAAAAGCCGAATTACGAATTATTGTTCAGCACTGCATTTGACGAACTAAAACAGTATAGAATGAATGTAACATTCTATAATACATTAAAACGTTCAGATGCTCATCATTCGGTAAGGACCTCGACAATAACGCTGAACAGTTTGCTCACGGGATTTGACTATGGCGATTATTACTATGGGAAAGGGCTGGAAGTTGTGCTATCCGCAGGATTTGGGCAATTGCGTTTTATCCGCAGGAATGAATTCGAGCGTCCAACTGTTTACAAACTGTTTTTCAGAATAGAGAAACACACTAACGCAAAACGCCATTCCAGTTTTTCATTTTTTCAACCAAAAAACGATAGAATTAACCCACCGATAATAGAGGGAACGTCCAATATAGTTGGATTTGAGGCAAACTGGAACTTCCACAAAGCACGTCGGCTATCCAATCTGGGATTTTCAATTGGTGGGGAATGGTCGTCGAAGAAATATTTAAAGTCAGATTTTGATTATTCAAAGCTCGAATATCATATGAATTGGCGTCAGCGAACGTTCCCACTTGCAAGAATTGACGCAAAATTGAGTGCAGGATACGTGTTTGGCGAGGCACTTCCGCATAAATTTTTCAGCATAGAATCGTCGTCTTCGTTTATTTCGGGAAACACTGCGATGCGTGGAACCGACGAAAAAGAGTTCTACGGCAGTAAGTTTGTTTCGCTTTCGCTCGAACACAACTGGGGCGAAATCATTCCAGGGCTTATTAGAATACCGAACATCGCAGAATTCGGGCTGGAATTTGTGAATTTTGTTAATCTTTCATATTCGGGTTTCGATAGCAACGATATTTTTGCACATTACGACGGCAAATTGTTCATTCCTAATTCTACTGCTGCAACCATAGACAAATGGTATTACGAAATCGGGTTAGGGGTGAACAGACTTTTGATTTTCTTCCGCACCGATATAACAATTCGTTTAAGTCAGGTGGAACACCCTCGCTTCTTTTTGAAATTCACGTCGGCAAATTTTTAGGCGGGACTGCTCGCGGAAGCCTTCCTCATCAAAGTTACCTTGCTTATGGAATATTGGCGTTCGGCAATGATTTCCAGATTTTCGGGAATAAGCAAACTATTGGCGATACCGTATTCGATAGAGATAATTGCACCGTCGGGGACAAATCGGCTCGAAGAGATGCTTGCGACAATATCGTTAATCACATTGTTTTTGTAAGGTGGGTCAACAAATATCAAATCTATATTACGATTAACTTTGTCGGAAAGCAGGAATTTTTCGGCACGATAGAGCGAAATCTGATATTTCGGGCGTTCAATTTTGAAAGTATCGAGGACGTTTTTCACAAAATCGAGCGATTGCCTGGAAATATCAACAAAGTAGGCGAATTCTGCCCCACGGCTCAGTGCTTCGATTGCCATCGCACCTGTTCCACAGCACAAATCGCACACGACAAGTCCCTCGAAATCAATAAAATTGGAAATAATGTTGAAAATGGTTTCACGCATAGCGTCCTGAGTTGGGCGAACATTTGGAGGAACTTTCCCTGGGATATTTCTACCTTTGTAAATGCCGCTTATGATTCGCATCAGAACAATTTTACTCTCTGATGATAAACAGGAAGAGCACCGCCGACGCAAGGCGGGTAAATCTGGAAAGTGCGAGAGCAATACTGGCGTTCGCGTTCGCCAAGTTGAGTGCGCATCATACGGAATGGGTTCAAGCGTTTAGCTTCGAGCCCTAAAATCATTGCTGTTTCCCAGCACATCATAAAATTGTCTTTTGTCAGGTTTGCACCGAAGAAAAACACTGCGTCAATTGTTTCGGCTGCTTCGGTTAATATTTTTTGGAGTTCTTTCTCGATAATTTCGCTAATTTGCTCGTTGCTCGAAAATGAAGCAAGGTTGTAATAGCCGGGGACACCATTTTTGCTTAGACTAATATCGATAAATTTGTTCTGTATGCTTGCAAGAACAACGTTTTTGTCCCAGAGCTCGGGATAATTATATCGGAAAGCGTTGTGAGCATTGATTTGGCTAATGTCTATGCTATTGACGAAAGGAAGATTTAAGTCTTTGAGCAATTGAGTGGCAGTGCTTAAAATATCGTTCGGCACAATAACGCAAAGAAGCATCTTTTTGCCGTTTAGCATTGGAGCAAGCGGCACAACAGTTGTAGAGAAGTCTTCGAAAGTAAATTGAGGGAAATTTTGCCTGATTTCGAAATTCACAAGTTTTTTGATGTCCTGCACTGATAAATCATCGTCGCCGGGGACTTTGCTAACAAAAACATTATCGGCAGGCAAAGTAATTGAGACGCGGTTAATATCATCGCCAATTTCATATAATATCGAGGACAATTCCTGAACGCCAAGCATCGATTCATCAGATTCGATGTTTTCGAGGTCAATTCTGTTGTCGGTTGCATTCAAATAGAGTAGTTCGAGACCATCGTCCTTCATTTCGACTAATGTAACGTAAGTCCTGTCAATATTATAGAAAACCGATACTGTTTTGCTCATAAAAAAATAATCTTGATGAATAATTAAGTAATAAATTTACAAAAATATCAAACATTCTTAAACAAAATTTCGGCAATTTTTTTCAAACCTTGAATTTTTTTTCTTTTTATTGGGCTACGTCGAAATCGTCGGGAAAAATCTTCCTGCTGCATATTGATTATTTCGGTCAAACTCAAAGCGGTTTCGCCATTTCGAGGGTAAAATCGCTTCTCCTGCGTAAAAATATTTTTTTTGTTGTATGGGCATACTTCCTGACAAATATCGCAACCGAAAAGGCGGCGACCGAATTTGCTTGCAATTTCTTGCAGCAGTTCGGCATCAGGTTTTGCTTCGATGTTCCAGAACGAAAGGCAGCGGCGGCTATCGACCACTTTCGGCTGAACAATAGCACCAGTTGGGCAGGCAAGAATGCACCGCTGGCAAGTTCCGCAATAGTCCTTGGCGGGGCTGTCCTCGTCGAGTTCGAGCGAGACAAGCACCACACAAAGAAACATATACGAGCCTATCTCAAAATTAATGATGTTGCCGTTTTTTCCTTGCCAACCGATGCCGCTTCGCACTGCCCAGGCACGTTCGAGAATGGGACCTGTATCAACATAAATTTTATAATCGAAATCAACTATTTCGCTTAATTTTTGCATAATCAGGGTTGCTTTTTCTTTGAGAACGTCGTGGTAGTCGTCGCCCCAGGCGTAACGGGCTATGAAGCCAACGCGTTCGTTCGCTTCGGGATATTCGAACGGTGTTTTGTAGTTGTGGGCAAGCACGATTACGGTTTTTGCATCTGGCAGAATTTCGAGCGGGTTTTTCCTTTTTTCCAGATGCTTGCTTAAATATTCCATATCGGCATCGAAACCAAGTTCGAGCCAGTGAAGATAGTTCTGGAATTCCGTGCCGAGCGGGCTTACCCGAGCAAACCCGCATTGCTCGAAACCGATTTCGTTTGCAAGTTGCTTTATGTATTGCTTCAAATCGTTCACAAATTAGCGTCGAACTTTTTTATAATGATTAATCAAACCGTTGGTAGAGCTATCGTGGGTCGAAACATAGCCATCGCCCGCAAGTTCAGGCAATATTCTTTTGGCAAGCTGCTTGCCGAGTTCCACCCCCCATTGGTCGAACGAATTAACGTTCCAGATAACACCCTGGACAAACACTTTATGTTCGTAGAGAGCGATAAGTTTGCCCAAAGAAGTTGGGCTAAGTTCATCAAGCAAAATAGTATTGGTCGGGCGATTGCCTTCAAAAACTTTGTGAGGAAGAAGTTTTTGGATTTCGTCCTCATCTTTGAATTGCTGGCGAAGTTCTAATAGAGCTTCATCGCGGGTTTTTCCTTTCATCAGTGCTTCGGTTTGGGCAAAGAAATTAGCAAGCAAAATTGGGCGGTGCTCGCCAATTTCGTTAGGGCTGTTGATAGCGGCAATGAAATCAGCAGGCACCAGGCGAGTGCCCTGATGCAGAAGCTGGAAAAACGAGTGCTGTGAGTTTGTGCCAATTGTTCCCCATATAATTGGACCGGTTTTGTAGCTAACTTTCTGTCCCTGACGGTTTATGTATTTGCCGTTGCTTTCCATATCGAGTTGCTGCAAGAATTCAGGGAAGCGGACTAAATACTGGTCGTAAGGGATAATAGCGTAGCTTTCCGCACCGAAAAAGTTATTATACCAGATGCCGAGCAAAGCCATCAGAACGGGAATATTTCTTTCGAAAGGTTCGTTGCGGAAATGGCAATCTATTTCGAAAGCACCGCGTAGAAGTTTCTCGAAATTGTCGTAACCAACATACAAAGCGCAGGAAAGCCCAATTGCAGACCAGAGAGAATAGCGACCGCCGACCCAATCCCAGAAATGGAACATATTGTTTGGGTTAATGCCGAACTCAACGCAAGCTTTTTCGTTAGTCGAAAGAGCTACAAAATGCTTCTCGATGTCTTTTTCGCGTGCGCCGCAATGCTTTAAGAACCAATTTTTGGCAGTATTTGCGTTAGTGAGGGTTTCCTGAGTGGTAAAAGTTTTAGATGCAATAATAAACAAAGTAGTTTCGGGGTCTAATTTCTTTAAGGTTTCGACAATATCGGTGCTATCTACGTTCGAAACATAATGAACGCGAAGGACGTTCCCCGAGAAAGGTTTAAGTGCGGTCGAGACCATAGCCGGACCCAGGTCGGACCCCCCAATGCCGATATTGACAACGTCGGTGATACGTTTGCCGGTGAGCCCAAGCCAGGCACCAGAGCGGACTGCTTCGGTAAATTCTTTTATGTGGTGCAACACACTTCGCACCCCCGGCATAACGTCCTGCCCATCGACGTAGATTGGTTCGTCGGAAAAATTTCTCAAAGCAACGTGCAAAACCGCCCGATTTTCTGTAAAGTTGATTTTTTCGCCGCTAAACATAGCTTCGATGTTTTCTTTCAGATTTGCTCGCGAAGCAAGTTTGAGCAGCAAGTCCAGAGTTTCGTCTGTGATAATATTTTTCGAGTAGTCGAAAAGCAGGTCTTTAAGTCTGATAGAATACTTGCCGAATCGGTTGCTATCGGAGGCGAACAAATCGCGTAGATGAATTTTGCTCATAGCAGAGTAGTGATTTTCGAGGGCTTTCCATTCATCAGTTTGAGTGATGGGCATAGGACACCTTTATTATGTTTGGAAAAATTCCGGGAAAAGAAGTTCTTCGATAGCTTCGCACCACAGATGAGCAATAAAGATGTGCGTTTCCTGAATTCTTGCGGTATTGGCGGAGGGGACGATTACGGATAAATCGCATTCGTTTTTGATTTTGCCACCGTCCTTGCCGAGCAAGCCGATGGTGCGAACGCCCATTTTGCGGGCAATTTGTGCGGCGCGAAGCACATTTTCGCTGTTGCCACTTGTAGAAATTGCAATAAGAATGTCGCCCGGGCGTGCTAATGCTTCCACCTGACGGGCAAATATATTGTCAAATCCGATATCGTTGCCACCTGCTGTAAGAATTGAGCTATCAACAGTAAGAGCAATAGCGGCAAGAGCAGGGCGATTAATATGGCTGCGCAGCCGCACTACCAGTTCGGCGGCAATATGCTGACTATCAGCTGCGCTACCGCCATTGCCACAAATTAAGATTTTGCCGCCGTTGCGTAATGTATCTGCAAGCATTTGAGCTGATTTTTCGATTTCAGCACTGCACAATTCGGCAGTTTTTTGCTTTGTCTGAATTGTTTCTTTCAAACTTTCGTATAATTTTTTTTCGAAATCAAGCATAGGGAACTCCATTAACCTAAAAAACGTTTTAAAATTGCAAGCAATTCTTCCCGACCTTGCATCTTAACAGAAGAGTAGGGCAGCACTTCAACAGCAAATTGGCATTGAGAAACCAGGTGTTCGAGTTGCTGTTTGCGTTGCTCGACGGCACTTTTGCTAATTTTATCGCACTTGGTAAGCACGATAAGATAATGGCGTCCTGCGAATTCGAGACGCTCGATTGTAGCTAAATCTTGTTCCATCGGGTCGTGCCGGGAATCGACAAGCACGCAAACGAGTTTAAGGTTTTCTCTATTTTCGAGGTAGTGCCAGTTGAGAGCCGTCCATTTAAGCCGCAAGTCTTTGCCTACGGCGGCATAACCAAAGCCAGGCAAATCAGCGAAGACCCACCTTTCATCAACAAGGAAAAAGTTTATCTCTTTGGTTTTCCCCGGTGTGGAACTAATTTTTGCAAGGCGATTATTAAGCACTATACTATTGAGCAGGGACGATTTCCCAACATTGGAACGACCGCAGAAAGCCACCTCGGGAAGTGCAAGATTTGGAAATTGAGCAACGTTGCTCGCACCTATGATAAATTCAGCATTTAGTTGTTTCATAAATTCAATCTGTCTTTAAAGTAAATTAAACGATAGTAAATCAGTATTATTCTAAATTACGTTATTTTGTTTAAATAGATAAGTTTTAATTGTGTCTAACCTTATTATGTCTAACCTTCGGAAGGGCGGGAACCTTCCGAAGGTTCTGAGCAGTGTGATTTCGAGAAAACATAAATAAATACATCAATTTACGGTCATCTGCATTCACAGACAGGAATGTCTGTGCTACTGGAATAAGAAAACCTTCCGAAGGTTCTGAGCAGGCAATTCGGAGATATCCTCATTAATTTAATATATAATCTAAAACAATGAATTTAAAACAATTAATAAATGAATTTTAAGTTAATATAATTTAATTAACACAATATAGGCATATAGATTGCGTTTTTGTTAATAGTATGTTAAAATTCATCAGTAAATATGGAAAGCTAATAACGATTATCACGATAGTTGCGTTTTCTCTTTTTTTCGAATCTTTCGCAAGCAATGCACAAAACAAAAAAGTATTAATTCTGCATTCATACCACAAAGGATTAAAATGGACTGATGAGGTGGACCGCGGTATTCGCGACCAACTCAAATCTATGAATTTTACAGAAATATTCACAGAATATTTAGATACAAAGAGGCATTTCAGCGACGAATATTTCGAGTTGAAAAAGAGAGAATTTCTATATAAGTTTTCTGATGAGAAATTCAATGTTGTAATTACTACGGACGATGATGCTTTGAATTTTGCTTTGAGCAACCACGATATAATTTTCAAGAGTTCGCCAATTGTGTTTTGTGGAGTTAATCATTTAAGTCCAGAAACAGAAGAAAGAATTAAGGGAATTGCGACGGGTGTTTCCGAAGCTTTCGATTTAGCGAAGACCTTCGATATTATGCTCAAATTGCATCCGAAAGCGAAACGAATTCATATTATTAACGATGCAACTACAACAGGCTTGGGAAATAGACGTGCACTGGATAAAGTAATTCCTGATTTTTCGCAAAGGGTTGAATTTAGATATCTGGATAATTTAACCATAGAAGACTTGCTATACGAAGTATCGCAAATACGTTCAAATGAAGACCTGATTTTTCTTATGACGTTCAATCGCGATGCAGCAGGGAAGGTAATATCATACGACCAAAGTGTGGAGTTAATCGCGGCAGCTACGGTGGTGCCAATCTATGGAGTATGGGATTTTTATCTTGGGAAGGGAATTGTAGGCGGCTGCTTAACGAGTGGATATTATCAAGGGCAGATTGCAGGCGAGATGGCAAAGCGAATATTGGAAGGCGAAAAAATCGGAAATATCGCTATTCGCCATAATGGGCTTAATCGCTATATGTTTGATTACAACTATTTAGTTAAGTTTGATATTAATCCAAATTCTTTGCCAAACAATAGCATAATTATAAATAACCCGAAATCATTTTATGAAATGAATAAGACCATTGTGTGGTTTTTGTTTACAATAATTTTGCTTTTGCTGGTAATAATTTCAATACTTATAAGAAGCCACAGGGTGCAGAAACAATTGAATTTGGAATTAAAAACAAGCGAAGCTAAATACCGCAGCTTGTTCGAAACAATGCCTGATGGATATTACCGCTCAACCCCTGATGGACGGTTTGTCGATGCAAACCCCGCATTTATTAAGATGCTTGGCTATGAAAGCTTGGAGGAATTGAAATCAATATACATTCCCGAGGCAATTTATGTTGCCCCAGAAGAACGAGATGAAATTTTCGAGAAAAGCACAATGTTTAGTAGCCAAGTAGACGTTTACAGACTGAAAAGAAAAGACGGGACAATAATATGGGTAGAAGACCACCCAAGATACATAAAAGATGAAAATGGCAATATTATTTTTCACGAAGGAATTTGCAGAGATATTACAGACAGGAAAAAAGCAGAAGAAGAAATCCTTGAACTGAACCGAACTCTCGAAGAAAAGGTTCAGCAAAGAACTTTTGAGTTAAAGCAAGCTTTGGAAAGCTTAGAAGTTTCGAATTATGAGTTGAAAAACCTGAATGAGGAAATTGCGCGCGAAAGTATTCGTTTGACTGAACTGAACGAAAAACTAATTCGTTCGGAAGAAGAATTGAAACACATTAACGATACCAAAGATAAATTCTTTTCCATAGTCGCGCACGACCTGCGTAATCCAATAGGTTCATCAAGAAGTCTATTGGAAACAATACTATTCTATTTTGATGATATGAAGCCCGACGAACTAAAAAAAATGCTGAATGTTATGTATGATACCTCAAAACGCACTTATGAAATGCTGGAAAATCTGCTTACGTGGGCTAAAGCACAAATGCGAAAGATTGAATTCACACCATTTATTCAGCCAATTTACGGAGTTGTCGAACAAAATGTAAAACTATTCCATCAAACAGCAAAGAACAAAGAGATACAAATCAACAATTTAGTTCCTAACGAGCTTTTAGCGTATTTCGACACAAATTTGATTGACACTGTAATAAGAAATCTATTGAGCAATGCAATTAAATTTACACCTCATTATGGGACAGTTTTGATTGGTGCAGATGATAATTTCGACGAGAACTACATTGTTGTGTTCGTCAAAGACAGCGGTGTTGGCGTTGAAAAGGAACGCTTGGAGAAGCTTTTCGAAATGTCGAAGGCACGTTCCACGCAAGGCACAGCAGGCGAACGCGGTTCGGGGCTGGGTTTGCTACTTTGCAAAGAATTCGTCGAAATATCAGGCGGACAAATTTGGGCTGAAAGTGAGCCAAACAAAGGCACAGTAATATATTTCACGCTACCTAAAAACGGCAATATTTAATTGAAATTTTTGGCATAATATTTTCTATGAAGTCGTATAATTTAAATATTCAACTATTACGACTTGAGATGAAAAAAAAGAAAGAGTCTATTATTTGGTTCGTTGCAATAATTGTTGTTGCATTAATTGGAATATTTGCAGTATACAAATTATTAGTTTATGAAGATAGCAAGCTGAGGCAAAATCATTTAACAAATGCAATCTTTATATCAAAGATAATACAAAACGGAGACCTGTTTCTGCTGTCCGGGACCAAAGATGATATCAATAATCCCTTTTATAAGCAAGTTAAATCGCGTGCATACGAAATTTTCAAGATAAACAAAAAATACAGGTATATATACGGCTTCAAGAGAAACGAGGAAGGCGCGCTATTTTTCTTGTTTGATTGCGGCAATACAGCTAAGCTACGCAAAAAAAAAGCAAATCCCGGAGATATCTACAAAAATGCACCGCAAGGCTTCCTCGATGTTTTCGACGAGCAAAAGCCTGTCGTTGTGGGACCTTACACCGATGAGTGGGGGACGTTTGTTAGTGCGCTGGTGCCTGTTGTAAATCCGAATAGCGGTGAAATTGTTGGTGCAATAGGCGTTGATATTTACGCAAGCACCTGGTATTTTGATGTCGTTAGCAGCAGTGCATTGCCAATAGCGGTAGTATTCATTTTCGTAATTGTATTTTTATACAGGAATATGAAAAATCAAGCTAAAATTACTAACATACTGAAAGAGAATGAAGAAAAATACCGCCGATTGGCAAATAATATAAATGATGTTGTAATTACTTTAAATTTAGAAAAGCAAATTACTTTCGTTAGCCCGTCTGTTTTCAAAACATTTGGTTTCACAATTAGCGAGTATAAGAGCAAATCTTTGAGCAATTTGTTCACTGAGCATTCTTGCCAGAAGATAGAAAAGGCTTTGGAGGAGCTGCTTGAAGAGCGAAACGGGAAAAATAGATTTATCGAGGTGGAGCATTACAAGGCAGATGGGTCGAAGATTTGGGTCTCTCTTAATATCTCATTGCTTTATGATGAGGATAATGAGGTTCAAGGATTTATTGGAACAATTCGTGATATTCATAGCAGAAAAATTGCCGAACAGCAACTTCAAGAAATAAACAAAAAACTTGAAAATATTATCAAAGAACGGACAAAAGAATTGAACGATACGCTGCAACAGCTCGAAGAATCAAATTACGAACTTAAAATGCTGAACGAAAACTTATCGAATGAATCGAAAAAATTAGTAGAGCTGAATGAAAAATTGATGGATTCCGAGCAAAAATTGCGTTATGCAAACGAGACAATAGATATGTTCTTTTCGATAATTGCTCACGATTTGAGAAATCCGTTTGTTACTCTTATTAATAATGCCGAGCTTCTGGATAGGTTTTACGAAAAAATGAGCGACAGCGAACGAAAAAAAGCAATTCACAACTTGAAGAATGCTTCGAAGAACACTTACCACCTGCTGGACAATTTGCTTGTGTGGTCTCGCTCGCAAATGGGAACAATTGAGTTCACACCGTATGAGTTCAATCTGAAAAAACTACTATTGGAAGTGAAGTTGATTTCGCAACCGCAAGCAACAGCCAAAAACATTGAAGTCGATATTGAAGTGCCTGACGATATTATGGTGTTTGCCGACGAAAATATGCTGGGGGCAGTCTATCGCAACCTTGTAACGAATGCGATAAAATTCACACACCGCGGCGGTCACGTGCTATTAGGATGTAAGCCCGCAAAGAAATCCGAGATTTGTTTATTTGTGAAAGACACGGGAATTGGGATAGATGAGGATAATTTGCCGAAATTATTCAGTCTGGACAAAAAGATTTCGCGTCCCGGCACGGAGGGCGAATTGAGCACCGGGCTTGGTCTGATTGTTTGCAAAGAGTTCATAAACAAGCACGGCGGGGAAATCTGGGCTGAAAGCGAAATCGGAAAAGGGACAACTTTTTATTTCACTCTTCCTATAAAAGATGCTGCAAAGAATTAGAAAATTTATGGGAAGTTGTGGAAGAATAAAGCAAGTCAGTGTTGAAAACAATATTCGGAATTTGCTTTCAAGATAAATGAAAAGCACTCAATTTTTCTTTTTTTACAATTGCGAAATTCCCTATTCCCCGGTTCTCAGTATTTTTCCCATTTTTTTACCTTTGGCTAATTCATCAACAAGTTTGTCCAAATACCTGATTTTTCTTGTCAGTTCATTTTCAATTTCCTCTATACGATAGCCGCAAATCACACCTTTTATCAAATGTGCATTTGGATTTAATTGAGCTTTTTCGAAAAACTCTTCAAAAGTAACGTTTTGTTCTATCAGTTCAAATATTTTAGCATCATCAAATCCTGTTAACCATTTAATTACCTGGTGAAGTTCTTCTTTTGTTCTACCTTTGCTTACAACTTTATTAACATAATGTGGGTAAACAGAAGCGAATGTCATTTTAGCCATTCTTTCGTTATGTTCTTGCGTAGTTTTCATATTATTCCTATAAATTTCAAAAGCAATAAATAATCTCACATTGAGAATAAAATTAAATATAATAATTATTTTAATAATATCTTTATTTAAATAATAATATCTTAATATCAAAAAGAACAAGATTTCCAACAGATTAAAATTTGTTTTCGACTAACTTTTACCTCCACTTCATTTATTTTATTAATCTACTTGCAAATTAATCGTCATTATATATTAAATTACTTTAATTTGAACGCAATAATTTCGAAAGTATAATAATGAAAGCAATTGGGATAAGTTATACACTGCTCGTACTGCTTGCGGGTTCATTAATTGGGCAGGAAGCGAAATTCGACCCAAAGCACGATGCACTGCTGCGGGGCGTTCGCATTTACGGAGACAACGAAACCCTGCCACCTGTGCTTGTGCTGAACAACAGTTCGGGCTATTCGACCAATATCGGCAGCGAAAAAATCACCGTGGAACTCGATATATTTGCAAATGTTCCGCCGAATTTATATGCTCGGTTTGTCCATTGCACTGCCGACTGGAAGGAAACCGAGAACATATTTTATCAAGAATTATACCATCGTCGGTTTAGCAATATTCGATGGGATGTGGCGGGATACACCAACCCATTTTTTTCACATCGCGGGTACTTCACTTTCCCTGATTTCAGCATTCCAATCAAGTATTCGGGCAACTGGAAAGTGAAATTTTATAGTTACGACGATGACAAAGAGGAATTTGCCGAAGCAAAATTCTTCGTAGTCGAACCGCGTGCCCAGGCGTCGATGAGTATCTGGAACAGTATGTATTCGACGAAATACAATGTTTCATCTACGAGTTATAATTTTGATGTGCAAGTTTGGTCAAAGTTGAACCTGCTGGATAATAATGTGCATACCTGCGTGCTTTACAAAAATAATCGCTGGGAAGAACCACTTGTAATTACCGATAGAAACGACATCGACGACTACTCTTTTCTTTATAAATACAAATACCGCCGTAGCATTTCGGGATTTATTGGAGCAAGGAAGTTTTTCAGGATTGAAGGGGTGCCCGCCGAAAACGAGTATAGAGTGCTGGATTTGACAAATCTTGGGTACTTCCCACGAGGAGTCGTCGAGCAACGACTGCCACTATCGGATTTGCGACGCAACGGCACCTTCAACGAATACGACAACGAAGGGATGATGATAACAAGCCGCGTCCCGAACTATGCAAACGACTATATTTATTTGGAGTTCCTGCTCGAACCCGACGGCGTAATTACAAACGAAGATGTGTTTATAATTGGCACTTTCAACAATTGGAAGCCCGATTTTCGCTGGATAATGCACTTCGACGAAGCCGACCGTTATTATAAATTGCGGGCGTGGGTGCGGCGTGGAGTGCATAATTATCTCTACGCAACGGGTGAATTCGACTTTTACCGAAATCGTGCGGTGCGTTATTCAACCGACCAATACGAAGGCAACACAAGCGTCAACGACCATTCGTTTTTGGCGTTTGTTTACTACAAAGATGTTGCTTTCGGCGGGTATGATGCAATTATTGCAGCAACAAGGCAAAGTATTAGTAGAAGTTATTGAGGATAAAATGAAAAAGTTAGCATTATTATTGCTTATGCTTGTTATTATTGGGTGTTCTGCCAAAGTTGAGAAAAGAAAAATTATGCTTGGCAACTACATTGCGGGAAGGAACATAACGACGGAAGACGTTTCCGAAACAAAGGCGGACGCTGCGTTGTCGCTTGCGACACGGCTTACGGGCAAATACGATTTCGTCGAGAAACCCGAGCGAGACACAATAGCCCAGAGATTCTACGACGAAGGCAAAAAGCCCATTCTGCTCGATATCGCCAAAATTGCAGGTGCCGATGAAGTTGCTTTTATGCGGGCGGATAGATTTATCAATATGTTGCGGGTGGAACTCGTGCTTGTCGATGTTGCGGATACGTCAAAACGTCAGACGGGCGAAGGGTTCGCACATCTAAACTACCGCCAGGCAACCACCGACCGGGCTCTATTCGACCCGTCTTTGCTAACTGCCACTCAAAGGGCATTTGCCGATGCAAAAGGCAACAATAAATTATATTCTAATCAAATAGGGAATTTGAATGTGAAACCCGCACCGACGCTAATTCTTACGGGAATTGGATTTAGCCTGCCTATTGGCATAAGACCCTGGAATTTGTATGATGCGCGAATTACAAGTTCGTATTCTGCACTCGAAGCAATTTTCGAAGTGGCGAAAAATTCCCGAGATTTTGTTGTTTACGACCTCGAAACGCGGGATAGCCTGTATAGTTTATTCAAACTATACGTTGTAGAAAATTACAATTTGCCGACGCTGAACGAAATAGACGCTTTACGCAAATTCAAGGTAGGTTATTTTATTGCGGGAAGCTACGAGCAATTGCCCGAAGCCGCAGAAATTTCACTTACACTTTATAAAATTAACGAAAATGATGTTGAGATAATTAAAACAGTTGCCGATATATTAAATGAAGATAAACTGGAAGAAATGGATAAACTTGTAGCAAAATTAGCAAAAAAATTGCTGAATATTAACGAAAATTGATATTTCTGGCATATCAATTGCTAATTAGTTTGAGAATGAGAAAAATTGTTTACATATTAACATTATTACTTTTGGCGGCAACAAGCCTGCACGCTCAATCGCTTAATTTCGTTAGGCGGGACGTCGATTCGTCCCGAAGCAAGTTTGTTACGGCTACTTATTTATTCAGCATCGACGTAGTTGCCGAAAACATCGAAAAATGCACTAACGTTTCGTTCGAACTGCGTTACGACAAAACGCAATTCATTCGCTTCTCTGAGTGGGAACGCGGCAACTTCGGCAGCACAACGAAATCGCTTGTTCTATCGTTGCCCGACGCTTCGACTGATATCGGTAGATTGGTGGTAAGCTCGGGTATGGACTACACTCGCGACACAAATGCCCCCGACAACCCAAAAGTTGTTAATCTCAAATTCGTTGTTATACCCGCAGCACCACATTTCGATGTTGTTACTTTCAGTTTAATCAATCCACGAATAACAGTTGTTAGCGATGGGCAGCTGAAACTTATCGACCTGCCCACAATAAGCTTTAGCTACACAATTCATAGCTTCGTCAATGTCTGGCCTGGCGATGCCAACAACGACGGAATTGTAAACCACCTTGATTTTGCAACTGTTTCGTATTATTTGGGTTTGGGACCGAACACAAAGCAAATGCGTAGTTTCAAGCGCGAACCTGCAAGCACTCTCTGGGCACCTCAGCCTGTGATTGCGTGGGACACCGCCGCAGCAACCTACGCAGATTGCGATGGCAACGGCGAAGTCAATATGATTGATAATTTAGTGATATCTTACAATTACGACAAGCAACACCCCGTCGGCAGCATAATTAACAACACTAATTATGAAATAAAGCTACCGAAGGTAGTTGTTCAGAAAACAAACAGCAGTATTGTGCTTCCCATTTATGTTAGTACTTATCAACCTTATCTGTCGCTTGCAGGAACAATAGAAATACCGGATTTGCAAGACTTCGAAGTTTCGGGGATTGAGCCCGCGGGATTGCTCGATGGCAACGAAGCTTGTTTTTCGATGTGGAAAGCTTCGGAAGGTTCGATAGAATTCTCGCTTGGAACCGTGGACAAAGCAAATCTAATAAACAATTCGGGCGTAGTTGCTCATTTAGTATTAGAGCCGAAGCAAGGGAATAAGCACTCACCTACTATTGCAATGAAAAATCTAAAAGGAATTTCGCCTTATGGGCATATTTTCGAGCTTTCTGCATATACTTCTATAAGCGAAAAATCTGAAAATGAAGAAATATTCTTTGCAAACAACACGTTCTATTTGAGCAATTGCTTTGGGAAATACGACAATTTAGAAATTTACAATCTATTGGGCGAACTCATTTACAATGCGGATATTAGAAATGCGTCGGCAATTGAGCTTGCTTCGAAAGTGCCGATGAAAGGATTGTTTGTTGCCAAATTCAGCAATTCAAATCAATCAAAAATACAAAAGATAATTCTTGAATAAATTATTCCGCGGGATATTTAAAATCAGTTACATACCACTGGCTATCAATTTTTGCCGCGACAAAGTTAATTTTCTCCAACCAGTTAAGTTCCAAACTAACAATTGAAATATCGTCTGCAACGGGATTGGCTTTATATTCGGTAATCTTTTTATTATGCAAAATTCGGCGGACGCGCGTAATATCAGTAATGCGCTCGTAACGTTGCTCGGCAAGGTATTTCGTTTTTTCGGGCGAAGCAATAAGCGACATAGCACCAAAGACGTTGCTACTATCGAGTTCGGCTTTGAAAAGCATCACTACGCTTAGCGGCGAGCGTTGCGAGAGTTCCACTCGCTGAGTGCGTTCCTTAGGCGGTGCTTTGATAACAATCAGCTCGCAGCTCGCAAGCAACAGCAAAAGCAGCAATATGTATGGTTTGCTTTTCATTTTTCTTTAATGAAATTAACTACTTCAACAACAAGCATTTCAAGCACCTGGTTTGATTGGTCGAACGGGTGAGACGAGTTGAACCCGTGTCCCGCACGGTCGAGCAGCAGGAAGCGAAGTTGCTCCTTGTTCTTCACGTTATGGGCAAGTTCGTATGCTTCTTTCGGCGAAACAGTTAAATCCTGCTTGCCGTGAACAATCAAAATTGGTTGCGTAACTCTGGAAATTGCTTTTGGCAAATCGAATTTATCAGCATTTAGCAAAATATCTTCAAGATAAGAGTAATTAATTCGCAATTTTTGTTGAGAATGAACTAATTTGAATTCAACGTAGCCATTTCGCCGCCATAGGTCTTTCTGACGGTCGGAATATCGGTCGAAAGTCGCGATGGGCGATAGCAGAACAAGTTTTTTTATACGTGGGGAAAAATTTGCCTCAAGAATTGCAATGGCGGCACCACGCGAATGCCCGCAAAGAACAATTTCGCCGTCCCAGCTGTGATAATCTATCGGAATTTGCTTGCTTTCGAGAGCCGAAAGAAAATCCTGAACATCTTGCAATTCTTGCGAAACGGTATTTTGGGCAAAGAGTTCGGGAATGTAAATCAAGCGTTCGCCATCGGCAACCGCCGAAAGCGAGAAATCAAAGCGAGCAGCGATGAAGTCGTTTTCAGCTACTTTTTCGCAAAGATATGGGTAAAATCCCCAGTTGCGAAACGCTTTGAACCCGTGGAGAAACAAAAACAGCGTTTTTTTTGTTCTATTGGAATTATCAACAATTTCTAAATTTATATCACGCCCGCAACTATTTTTGAACGAGCTTACAATAGTGCTCATTTTAACTAACAGTTGTTAATAATCTATTCCAGCGAATATTCTTAATTTTGTCAATTAAACCATAGGGACGGTCGAAAGCATCTTTAATTTCCCAGGACCAGTAGATAATAAGCGGTTTCCCAAGCACATTGTCGTAAGGAATAAAACCCCAATAGCGGCTATCGAGACTGAAATCGCGGTTGTCGCCAATTCCGAAGCAATAGTCGCGTTGAACAATGTATTTATCCGTTGGCTTGCCGTTGATAATAATTTGGTTGCCCTCGACTTTCAAATCGTTTCCTTCGCGTTTGATGAAAATATCCCACTCATCTAAGTTGTCGAGCGAGAGATTAATTACATCTCCTTTCTTTGGGATACGAATTGGTCCGTAGTTATCGTGTGTCCAGTTGCGACCTTTGGGGAAGGTGCGAAGTGTTTCCATCGGGTCGCGGAGTGGATTGCTGCTGACAACTGCATTAGGCGGTAGTTTCTGCTCAACACCATTGACGTAAAGCACATTGTTGATGATTTGCAGAGTATCGCCGGCAGTTGCAACGCATCGCTTCAAGTAATACTGAAATTCTGAGGCTTCTACTTCATCGCGGTAGCCGGGGAAAATGAACACAATAACGTCGTTCTTCTCGGGTTTTCGCAGCCCGGGGAATTTATAGAAAGGCAAAGGTATATTCACAAACGGGATAATCTGAGGCGTAGATGGTCCGAAAATCAATTTATTGACGAAGAGGAAATCGCCCGTAAGAACGGTTCTCTCCATCGAGCCCGTCGGCACAACAAACGAAGCAATAAGCAGCCCGTTGATAATCATCACAAAGATAATTGCACCGACGATTGTTTTAATCCACGAAACGACGTGTTCGGCGAACGTCTGTGGCTTCTTTTTATTTGCTTTGTAGTCTTTGTATCGACGATAAGCAGAAACAATGAAGTTTTTCATAATTTATTCCAATTAATTAATCTTTATCAATACTAAGAACAGCAAGGAACGCTTCTTGCGGAATTTCGACATTCCCTACCTGTTTCATACGTTTTTTGCCTTCCTTTTGTTTCTCTAAAAGTTTGCGTTTACGGGAAATATCGCCACCATAACACTTTGCGAGAACGTTTTTGCGAAGTGCTTTGACATTGGTTCGAGCGATAACTTTCGAGCCGATAGCCGCCTGAATAGCAACTTCGAACATCTGGCGAGGGATAAGGTCTTTGAGCTTAGTGCAAAGCTTTTTGCCCCATTCGTAAGCTTTGGAGCGGTGAACAATTGAGGAAAGTGCATCGACTTGGTCGCCATTAATCAAAATATCCAATTTCACAAGGTCGCCGGGCTTATAGTCATTGAATTCATAATCGAGCGAAGCATATCCACGAGAAGTAGATTTCAATTTATCGTAGAAATCGAAAACAACTTCGGCAAGCGGCAATTCCCAGCTCATATCCACGCGGTCGGCAGATAGATAGTGAGTATTGATTAGGGTGCCGCGTCTATCCATACATAGCTTCATAATATTGCCGATATACTCGCTTGGAGTAATGATTTGGGCTTTGATGTAAGGTTCCTGAATTTCCTCAATTTCGACGGGGCTTGGCAATTGAGCGGGATTTTCAATAAAAATTTCCTCGCCATTGGTTTTGATAACTTTATAGCGAACGTTTGGAACAGTTGTAACGATATTCTGATTGAATTCGCGTTCAAGGCGTTCCTGAACAATTTCCATATGCAGAAGCCCAAGAAAACCGCAACGGAAGCCAAATCCCAGAGCGCTTGAAGTTTCGGGTTCGTAATGAATAGCCGAATCGTTAAGCGAAAGTTTTGCCAGCGCTTCGCGTAAATCCTCGAAGTCGTCGGAATCAGCAGGATAGATGCCGCTGAACACCATCGGCTTGACATTTTTGAAGCCGGCAATAGGTTCAGTGCAACGATTTTTGAAAAGTGTAACTGTGTCGCCAACTTTTGTATCGTGCAAATCGCGAACATTAGCGATGAAATAGCCGACATTACCGGCGGAAAGTTCGCCTGTGCGGTTTCGTTTCATATAGAGAATGCCTACTTCTTCAACGTCGTAGGTCATATCGGTTGCCATAAAATAGATTTTGTCGTTTTCACGAAGCACACCATCGAAAACGCGGATATAGACAATCACGCCGCGATAGGAATCGAAGACAGAATCGAAAATCAAAGCGCGAAGCGGTGCCGATGGGTCGCCTTTCGGCGGAGGAATGCGCTCGACGATTGCTTCGAGAATTTCGTCAATTCCGATGGATTTTTTTGCCGAGGCAAGCAAAATTTCTTCTTCTTTGCAGCCGATAAGATCAATAATTTGCTGCTTAACTTTGTCGATTGTGGTTTCGGCGCTCGGAAGGTCAATTTTATTAATAACGGGAATAATTTCCAGATTATGTTCGATAGCAAGGTAGAGATTGCTGATAGTTTGTGCTTCGATGCCCTGGGTGGCATCGACAACCAAAATAGCACCTTCGCAAGCGGCGAGCGAGCGGGAGACTTCGTAGGAAAAGTCGACGTGTCCGGGAGTATCAATCAGGTTTAGAGTGTATTGCTTGCCGTTGCGAGCAGTGTAGTCCATTTGAATAGCGTGAAGTTTGATGGTAATGCCGCGTTCTTGTTCGAGCGGGTTGTCGTCGAGAATCTGGTTGGTAACCATCTCACGCTCGGTAACTCTGCCGGTCCGCATCAGAAGGCAATCGGCAAGAGTAGATTTTCCGTGGTCTATATGAGCAATAATACAAAAGTTGCGAAAATTTTCCATTTTTCAAATTTTAGCCAAAATTACAAGCTACAAATATACTAAATTAACTTGTGAAATAATAATTAATTAGAATAAACTGCTATAAGCCAGGGAAGGTATATTAATCAACGGTAGCACAGACATTCCTGTCTGTGGTTTCTAACAGTGCGAAAAAGGTTTGTTTTTTTCAATCTTGGTTATATATTTCAAGGCTTAGAACCTTCCGAAGGGCGGGAACCTTCGGAAGGCTACGAACACCTTATTCTTCTTTCCATTTCTCGACAAGATTGGCGTATTTGTTGCATAGCGAGACGGCGGTTTCGTAGTCGTCCGCTTCTCCGTAAACAGTGAATATAGGGCGTTCCTTCGATGGTAGCAAAAGTGCGCAGGTATTGCCATCGAACACCTTCACACCCTCGACCAATTGCCGTTGCATACCTTCCGAGTGTTCCATTGCGTGTCTCATCACAGTGCCTTTGGCATTCCACGGAACGCTAACATCTTTGCTATAAACGAAGCGTTGCGGTAATTTTTCGTCGAGAGTAGAAATCTTGCAATTAGTTTGTGCGAGCATTTCAAGTATTTTGCCGAGCGAATACATTCCGTCGGATGCAAATAGAAAATCGCGGAAAATAAATCCACCCCAAACTCCACCAACAAACAAAACAGCGTCGTCGAGCGTTGCGTCCATCATCGCAGAGTGAGAATTCTTGATGCGGACAACCTCAACGTTGTAATCCTTCGCAATTTGTTCGATTTCTTGCGACGCAACAATAGAAACCGCAATTTTGTATGGCTCGCGATGGCGGTTTGTCTCCAAAAAGAGCTTCGTTACAATCGACAGCAAACGCATTGGATGATACCAGGTGCCTCTTTCGTCGATTATAGAGATTTTTTCAGCGCCCGATTCTATTCTAAATCCGAGTTCGTAACCAAGCGAACGCATAATTTTGCCCGTTTCGTCGGTTGTCGAATGCTGCGAAAGCGGGTCGGGATGGAACATTGTCGAATCAACATAGTTGTTCAGCGAAATTGCCTCCACACGCAACTTACCCAACAAGCTTGGTAGAATAGTCGAGGCAAGTCCGTATGAATAATCGACAAGCAATTTATATTTGCGATTTTGGATTAATTCTACATCAAGCGAATCAAGAAAACGATTTATGTAGATTTCATTAGTCCTTTCGGGATAAGAGATTTTGCCAATTTGGGAATAATGAACGCGTTTGATGTCCTCGCCGAAGAAGAAACGCTCGATTTTTTTCGCCATATTGATAGAAATATCCCTGCCATCTTTGTTGAAGATGATGATATCGGTCTGGTCGGGGTCGCGTGGGGAACGCCTAACGTGAAGCCCGCCATCGTAGCGACCGGTACGCAATTCCTGACGAGTTTGCGGAATAGAAGTAGTTTGCAAGTCGCTAATGTTAACGCCGACTGAGGCAAGCCCGGCAGTAATCGAACGCTTCATAATGCGCGAAATGTTCGATGGGTCGCGCGAAGCAAGCAGTCGCGCCTTCGCTCCGAAAGCAAGTCCCAGCGCCGCACCTAATTTTGTGCCGAAATCGGGGTGTATTTCAATATTCGATATACCGGAAATTCGTGCATCTGTAAATATTTCGCGTTGCCATTTTTCTTCCTGAATTAACGAGAACGAAACCGAAGCGCCTTCCTCAACTTGTTTGTCGGGCCACAATTTTATGTTCGATTTTAAGATTGCATTGTCCCCGATTTTGCAATTGTCGGAAATGAAAACATTTTCGCCGACGACAACAGAATTGCCAATTACGACGTTATTGCAGACCACATCATCGGTCATTTTGACGAAATCGCCGAGCTTGCAATTATTCCAGAGCGTTGCCCTGATTAATTTAACACCGTTGCCAATTACGCAGTTGTCCCCGATGGTGCAGTCGATAAGTTCGGAATATTCGCCGATTGTAACATTGTTGCCGACAAGCACTTTACCCCCAAATTTAGCAGTCGGGGCAATATTGCAGTTGTTGCCGCGTGTCAGGTTGCCTTGCTCGGTGCCTTTTTTCTCAACTTTTATCACGCCCGTAAGAGCGTCGTATTGCCCGATAATGTATTCATCAAGATTGCCGACATCGCGCCAGTATCCATCGGCAATATAGCCATAGAGCGGCATTCCGAGTTCGAGCATTTTGGGGAACAAATCTTTGCTAAAATCGAATTCTTCGCGATACGGTATCATATCGAGCACTTCGGGTTCTAAAATGTAGATGCCTGTATTGATAGTATCAGAGAACACCTGTCCCCAGGAAGGCTTTTCCAAAAATCGGGTGATTTTGCCATCGTCGTCTGTCATAACAATACCGTATTGAAGTGGTGTATCGACGCGAGTAAGCAAAATAGTTGCTTTTGCGTTCTTGCTTTTGTGAAATTCAATTGCCTTAGTCAAATCAAAATCGGTAAGCACATCACCACTGATAATAATAAAACGCTCGTCGAGAAATTCGTAAGCGTTTTTTACACTTCCGGCTGTTCCATAGTCAGCTGCTGCTTGAACATAATCCATATCAACATCGAAGCGACTGCTATCCTCGAAGTAACTTGTGATTTTCTCTGGCTGGAAGTAAAGCAACGAAACGATTTTATTAATGCCGTGCTTTTTAAGTAGATTAACTATATGTTCCATCATTGGGATATTAACAATTGGCACCATTGGCTTTGGAATGTTCATTGTAAGCGGGCGTAGTCTTGTGCCAAAACCACCTGCCATAATGACTGCTTTTTTCATAAAGACCTCTCGACTAATTTATTGAGTTTGCTTGCGTGCGTTTAATTAGGACGTTTCAAAAAACGCTTTTATTTGTAAATATATTTAACATTCGGATAAAAATCAAATAATTTTTTGGTTTATGTTTCTATATTAAATAATTAATAATTATTTGATTGAAATGAAAAGGTTTTTATCGATTATAATATTCTTACTTGCAACAGCGAACTTGCTGCCGTTTGGTTACTGGGAAAAGGTGAATTTGCCGGCGCCATACAATACAAACTATTGGCTTGATATATATTTCCATCCAGATAATCCGCAATACGGCTGGGCTTGTGGCTTTAATGGTATGGTTGTGCGGACAACAGACGGTGGCGCAACCTGGCGGGGCTCGATTGTTCAAGGTGCGTATCATCTCGAACATATTCACTTCCCAACCTTGCAAATTGGCTACACCTCGGGTGTGGAAGGCATTTTCAAGACTTACGATGGCGGGGCGACCTGGTATGATATCACCTGACC
>Ga0208826_1000348_pt1 | contig 49926 bp, 39 predicted proteins | sample AD_UKC115_MetaG_FD_184451 | JGI IMG/M metagenome (GOLD analysis project Ga0208826, IMG submission 184451) | Active sludge microbial communities of municipal wastewater-treating anaerobic digesters from Hong Kong - AD_UKC115_MetaG (SPAdes)... | ecosystem: Engineered > Bioreactor > Anaerobic >... | reverse complement strand
ATTAGAGCTGCCTTAACTACCACTTTAAGTCCACTCTCGTAAACTTGTACGTGGCGTCGGCGAATCTCAAACTACTATATCTTTTATCTTTGTCAAGTAGTTTTTGAAATTTTATGTAAATTATTTTTTTACGATTTTCCTTTGATAACATTAGTGCTGCTAAAAATATCAGCAAAAACTGATAAAAAAAAATTTCAATTAATAGTATTTAACAGTTAAGAGAGCCAACCATGATAAAATTAAGCTATATAAAGCTCACATTTAATCCTTATAAAATAGTAGGATGCTTATTTAAGCATTATCTATAGTAATAAAAGATTGTTAAAAAAGAATGAAAAAGAAAAATATCATACATATAAATGATCAACTAAATTATAACTTATATAAGTTGCAATTTATAAATAAACATCTTTTATAAACAATTCTGCAATTTTCAGCATTGACTTAAAATCTTATATTTTTTAGTGCTAATCAAAACAATAAATACTTACTTGTATTTTACAAAATTAGCTCAACAAATTATTTGCCAGTCGTATTGAACAAATAAGATTCCTTAATGAAAATATGTAATATCAAAAATGATCTTTTAACTTCATTTTTTAATATTTTCTAGCTTAAAAAATCATTTAGCAAACCGAAATAACTAATATAATTAGTATACTTTTTTATTTAATAACGATAATAAATATTATTAATGGCGTTCCTGGAATAAGGTATAAATTTAAAAAAACTATCTAACTGGTACATGCAGGAGCGCGTAAACCGCTTGAACATTTTATATATCATACTCTCAAAGACAGAAAAACATTCAACATGAGGTTTAAAATGATAAAATCAAAGAAGCGTAAATCTTTATTATTCATGCTTGTTTTCATATTTTTTCTAATAATTGCATCAATCCCCTCATATAATAGTTTATTTTTAAATCAACTGTCAGCACAGATTATAAATTCTACTGCAAACCCTGTAAAAAACCAGGGGATCTGGATAGAATATGTGGAAAGCACATATTTTTATGATAAAAATGATCCATCAAAAGTTTACTTTCCTGAAAATCTTTTTGATAATCTTGAAGATACAGCATGGGCTACAGAATCAAAGATATCTTATCCCACTATAAAGATTTATTTTCATATTCCTGTAAATATTTCAAAATTATCTATAAAAAATGGCTTAAATGATGAACAAACTGATGAATATAAAGATAATGGTAGAGTCAAAACTTTTCAAATCAGGACAAAGTATAAAAACTTTGATTTTGCTCTCAATGACACCAGCCAATGGCAATCGGTTGTTTTGCCAGATATTTCTGTTGATTATATTGAACTGGTTGTTACATCATATTATCCAGGTAAGAAGTGGTACACAATATGCCTATCAGAGATAAGTTTCAATTTGCCTTCTGAGTTTTCTATAAATGAAATGACTGCTAAAGGTCAAAGTCTCTATGCATGGATGATGAATAATCTTGTTGGTAAAACAGAGCAAGATTCATCAACATTCTCAAAAATTGCATCGGATTATCTTAACCAGATAATTACAAGTATCGGAATACCAGGCGAAGAAAACTCTTCCTTAAGAGAACAGGCTTTTCCATATTTTGCCTTCATAAACAATACAAAAAAAATACCATTATCTTTAGGTTTTCCAAGAACTCAAAAGATTATTGATATATATGAAAGTGCATTTAACTCAGATTCTTACATAAAAAGTGGCATTTTTGATGCATTTTCTCCAACTTATTTTTTCTCTTTGTATGTAAACTCCTTGCAACCATACTCCTCAATGCTAGCAAAAAGCATGCTACTTAATCTAAGTTTTAATCAGGATATATCCAATGATAAAACACTCGATGAAACTTTGTTGCATTTTTTGATCCTTGGCATGGATCTGAGGAGCAATTATTTTAAAAATAAGTATAAAACAAATAATAAAAATCAATTAACCTCATCTGTCAAAGTGCAATTCACATTTTATAGACTTTTAAGAAGCATTAGAAACAGTCCATACAAACCACTGGCTTTTTATGAAACTGTAATGCTTGAAGATTGTATTGAACTTCCAGCTTATGTTAATTATCTATTAGAATATATAAATAACAAAGATTTATTTGGACAGAAATACCTTGAAGGCGGGAAAATAGAAACAACAACTTTTCAAAATGATTCTTTTATAGTTGCAAACATTGACAACATAGAAGAGTTTGGACAATTTGCTATCTCAATGTACCTTCATAATGAAGATTTGATTAATTATTTTAAAGTTTTTTTGTCAAAATTAAATCTATCCGAAGAGATAAAAAATCAATTAACTAAAATATTGATAGATTCAAACTACTATGCAAAACACCCTGAAAGACAATACTATTAGTAATTTACGATTGCAAAATATTGTTGATAAAAGCAACAAGTACATTAATAGCCTGAGCATTATAACCACCTTCAGGGATAATAATATCTGCATATCTTTTTGTGGGTTCAATAAATTCATAGTATCCTGGTCTAACTGTTGAAAGATACTGTTCGATAACTGACTCTACAGTTCTTCCTCTTTGCTCTATATCTCTTCTTAGTCGTCTAATAAATCTTATATCATCTGGAGTATCAACAAAAATTTTTAGATCTATTAAATTTCTAATAGCTTTATTATTCAGTACAAGTATCCCTTCAAAGATAATCAACTTTTTAGGTTTAACAGTGGTATATGTGTCTTTCCTTCTATGATGAACAAAATCATATTGAGGCATTAATATGGTTTCATTATTTTTAAGTTTTTTAAGATGTTCTTCCATAAGTTTATTATCAAAAGCATCGGGGTGATCAAAGTTGAATTTTGTAATGTTATTGTTATCTACTTCTTCTCCGAGCAAATCTTTAGCTGATTTATAATAATTATCCTGAGGAATAAATGTGAAGTCGCTCACAAGTTCAGAAATTTTATTGACTATTGTTGTTTTACCAGAGCCTGAACCTCCAGTTATTCCAATAATTTTATTCATCTTATTTCCTTTTTTTCACCCACGCTTAGCTGTGAAGAGCCATTTTTATTTGTTTTATTAAAAATCGTAATAAATTTAAATATCCTACCAAAGTGCATGTATGCAAAGATTTTTACACTTTTACAGAAAAAATAGTTCAAACTTTATTCATCAAACAAATAATTACATTCTGATTAACAAAATCAAGAAAAAATATCATGATATTTTAGCCATTTTTAAAAAGATTCAAATTTGAAAAAACTATATCTTTTCATGGAATTGATTGAAAATCCAAGTATATTTTTTCATCTATTTTATTTTCCAAAATTCTTATGAGATTTCTCTTTTAATACTATATTAGCTATAATGGAAATTAAAAATTAATAATCTTACCAAATGTTAGCTTACTTTCACCTGGTTTTTTATCCTTATTTTTCTTTATAATTATATCAGACTTTTCAAGAACTTTACCTGCTATATTTTGACCACGCTCTACCCAGCGTACATCAACTTTATGAAACTTTGAAAGAAGATCCATAATTCTTATATAACAAGATAGGATTTTGAAATCCTTTGGTGGTGGAATCCATTTATTATATTGCCTTGCAAAAGATTGCAAATCTGAATAAACTATTAGTTTAACTTTAGATTTACTTATATTACTTGCTCTAAGGTATTTTTCGATCTTACACAGGGTTTTTTCTATGCCTAAATACTCTGTATAGGCAGAGTCAGAAGATTTACCAAGGTTGATAAACTCTGTTCTTTCTTTATTATCAATCAGCATTCCACCAAGACAGTAACAGCAATATGCCTGTTTAGACTCAGGGTCAAAACTAGAATCTACATAAACTTTTAAAATGTAATTATTTTTGTTTTTCATATTATCTAGGATATTAAACAAATTGAAATCTTACAAAATTTAAAATATTAATTTTGCCACTTTACATTGCTTTTTTTTAAGATAAATTTGTTAAAGTAAGAATTTTGCCTGAAATCTTTTTTTCAAAATTTATTTTTTATCTTTTTTATCTGGTTAAACCGAAAAGTTCATAATGTAAATAAAGACAAATACAGATTATTTTTTATCCGGCAAAATTTGCAGAAAATATTTTCAGGATAATTCAATGATTATAGGCATTACAGGACCAATAGCCTCCGGAAAAGATATTTTATTGAATATTATGTTAAAAAATTTAAATAAAAAAAATATATCAATTATTGATGCAGATATTGAAGGGAAAGAACTAGTTCAAATATACTGGAAAGATATTGAAAAAATGTACAATGTAAACTCTAAACAAGAGCTTTCTAAACTCGTTTTTAGCAATATTGAAAATCTAAAAAATTATAATAATTATATTCATCCAAAACTAAGCTCAATTTTGAAAAAAAAACTGCTCAAATTTGCAGGGAACCAAAAAAATTCAAATTGCCATAAGTTTAACAATCAAAAGCTTCTCATATTAAATTGCGCACTTTTGCACCTTTTCAAACTTGAATTTCTTTGTAACAAAATTATTTTTATAGATTCCAGCCCGGAGCTAAGGTTGCAAAGGCTTATAAATAGAAATAACCTTTGTGAAGAATCTGCAAAAAATATCATAAAATTACAGATGCTTATAGAAAATTATACATCAATAAAAAAAATCAAAATAAATGATAAAAAATACAGCATCATAGAAAACAATGCTGGACTTACAGACTTTGAAACAAGTATCACGGAAACGCTTGATAAAATATCTAAAAATCTTTGAAAAAAATTTGAATAGAGAGATCTTAAACAAGATAAAAGTTACTCCGATAAATTCTCATCAATGATGTCTAAAATGTGTGTAAAATCAAAACAATACATTTTCGATGTCTGAATTATATTATTTATATTATGAATATCATGCAAAATACATAAATATATAAATGTCTAAAATATCATGTCTAAATATCTAAATATTTTTTTAATAAGTTCTTTTTAGTTAGTTTATCCCATGGTCATTAAAAAACTTACCATACTTTCTATCAGTTACCAATATATGATTCTTTAACCAGTTTCTGAGAAACTCCATAACTTCAATGGATATCATAAGATCCCCTTCCTTATATTTTTCTTTAAGATCGACCACTTTATCCGTGAGGTAATTGTGTTCTTTAAGATGATACTCATAATCTTTATATCCATATTTTGTCATAAGTTGTTCTTCTGATTTGAAATGAAACTTTGTGTAATCAATAAGTTCATCGAAAATTTCACTTAAAATATTATTCGCTTTACCCTGTTTTAAGGCGTCAAATAATTTGTTAATTATGGATATAAGCTTTTTATGCTGCTCATCAAAAGTTACTACACCAACACTCAAATCATCAGTCCAGTCAATAAAATTCATAAATAAACCTCCTTAGATTAAGATAATCACAGGGCATTAAATTTTACGGGCTGCATATCTAACCAGCTGTATACCAGAATTTCCATTAATATTTTACAAATTTTCCAAAAAAAAGGCAAATTTGCAAAAATATTTATTCAACTCATCAACTCAAAGATAACTGAAATTATTTTTCTTCTTTAATTAGCAAGCAATTGCCAGTAGTCTTCTTCCTTCTATGCAAATTAAGATTAGTGAATACATAATAACCATTGAAAAGAGTCGGCAGTGAATCTTTCAGATAAAGTTAAAGATAGGTTGACAAAATCATATATTTGTGAGATTTAACTATATGAGATAATAGAAAGATATAAATTATTTAAAATTATTTTAAGGTCAAATTGATGAAATTTAAAAATTGCAAAAAGCTTATTTTATTTATATTATTTTGCATTCTAACTCTCTTTCTATTTTCGTTTTACCCACCTTTCTCAAAGCTCACAGAGGTAAAAACAGAGCATTTCATAATATATTATCAACCAAAAATAGAAAACATTATTAACGATGAATATATAAACTGGATGGAACAGGCATATACATTTTTATCTTATCTTTTCAATTTTAATATCCCTGGTAAGGTATATGTATACTTCTCAGACCTTGAAAAAGCTGCAAATGGTTTTGCAAGTCCAGTTGGACAGAGAACAATATATATAATAACCACCCCTATTGAAGCATCATCTTCTCTCTCAAATATGGACAACTGGTTAAAACTTGTATTTTACCATGAACTTACGCATCAATTTTCTCTTTCTATAAAAAATGACTTTGATATGCTTTTATCTTATGTATTTGGTAATATTTTTCTTTCAAACTTAATAAACCTTCCAGAGTTTATGATCGAGGGAGTTACAACTTCTCTTGAAGGAAGAGAAAAGGAACTTGGGAGAGTATATAATCCTGAAATCAAGCAGTTTTTAATGCAGGAACTGATCGATGGAAATTTTAAAAATCCTTATGAGATTTCATCTAGTTATGAAAAGTGGCCTTATGGTTCGATAATCTACTGGTATGGTGGTTTTTTCAGCCTTTTCTTGCAGAAAAATTACCCTGAAAAGTTTTATTTTGACCTTTTCAGACAAACTTCATACTTTGGTTTTGAACAAGCCTGCCAGAATATATATGGAAAAAGCCTTTTACAACTCTGGGATGAGTTTACCATCTGGCTTCAACCAGATTTTGATATATCTTCAACTTACTCAGATATTATCAGTCCAAAAAAAAGCAGCTATCTTTCAAATGCCAGAATGATAAAAACTGATAAATCTCTTTACTATTATTACTATGATAGAAACATACGAGGAATATGCAGGATAGATCTTAATACAAATAAAAATGAAGTTCTTTTTAAGAATCTCTACTCCTTTTATTCATTTGATATCTCTTATGATAACAGAAAACTTCTCTTAAGTTATTACGATTACGAAGGTTCTAATCCATGCATCAAAAGCAAAATTTATGATATTTCTTCAGCAGATGATTCTTACAAACCATTTAAACCACATGAGCTGAAGTATCTTAAGAATATAAGAGAGATTTCATTTTTTGAAGACTCTTATATAGGCATAGATACCGATAATTCAAAGACCAGCCTTGTTATTATAGATAGCATGGGAGAGAAAAAAACCCTGGTTGAGGGGAACGACAATTTTTATATTTCTACCCCAAAATTTTTAGACCCTTCAAATATAGTCTTCATAGGTACTGTTAAGGGTGATAAGAAAATATACAGATATAACCTTCTGGAAAATAAAATAATAAAAATAATGACAGATGTAAACTATATAAATTATCTTAATACCTTTGAAGGTTCGATATTTTTCTCCTATAACAACGATTTCACCTTCAATAAATTTGGCATGATAAGAGATGATAGGATCGCTCTTTTTGAAAAAAACTTCAGTGGCGGGATTCAAGAAGGCTTCTATTACGGGCAAAATATCTACTATATTGGAATGTTCTCGGATAAATTCAGGCTCTTGAAGATAAATGTTAACCTTGATTCCATTGATGAACCAACTACAAGTGAACTATTAAAAAAAATGAATGATTCGTATGTTAAGATAATAAATACTGCTAATGTCGAGGTTACAAAAGAAGAAATACAGGGATATAAAGAAAAATATGATGATTTTTCAACTTTTTTTAAAGAAAATCTATCAGAAAGCTCAGAAACTCAAGTAAAAGATTCGGAAAATTCTGGAAAAAAAGCAGAAAATTCCGAAAATGTTGATAAAGATAATTTTCAAAAATCAACTATCATCTATCCATTTAATGAAAATCTCATCTTTGATTTCTGGTTACCTATGACTAACTTTTACTATAAAAATACCGTAGATATATATCTTTTTGGTTTAGGTCCTACATTATTTTTTTTGGATCCAGTATCTTCGTCCTTTGCAACTGCTGGAATATATTATAATTTTGCCTTAGATCCTCCATATTTTTCATTTTATACAGAATTTTTAAATAACTATTTTTATCCTGTTCAGATTCTACTCTGTCTTGGACAGCTAAACCTGCCTTCGGATACCGAAAAGGTACAGATTAATATTTTAGATGTTTCATTAAAATATACAATAGATTATATTCCCTCCGGTAACTACAGATCTTTTATCCTGAACTTTCATTTTTTAGAGACAAAGACAACCGGGGTATCAAATATTATTGATACGGATCACCTCTTCTCAGTGAGTTTGCAGATGCAATCTAACCTTGATTTCTGGATGCTTGGACCTCTTAAAATAAGCGATACCAGTTTATTGTACTTTTCAAGATTCAATGATTTAAATAATTTTAAAATGGAACTGACGCAAAAACTATATATTAAAGATCTATTCTTAATTCTTGAAAATCAACTGTCTTATTCCTATTATGACAATCTTGGTTTTAGTCTAATTTCAGATTACTTTGATATGACTATCTGTGATTTTAACTATGAATCTTATGCTATTTACGGTGAAATGCCACTAAATTTTATCGATACAATTTATTTAAAGGCTGTAATATTGGAATCCAGTGATTCTCCCTTACTAAAGTTTTTGATAGGAATAGAAGACTTAGCACTTTACTGTGGAATGAAACTCGTTTGTTTTGGTTCGATAGAATCTTTAGCTTCTTCTTTCTCTTTTAATAGTAATTATGATCTGTACTATTTTATTGAATTAAGCCTGGTATACATTGAAAACATAGCAAAACTGGATCTTTTTGTTAGCTTTTCAAGATTTCTGGATAGAAACTTTGTTTATCTTACCTATTCTCTGTATATTTTTTAAATTAACTTTGCTGACCAAATGTATATTTTTTAACAATTAATTACGCAGGAAAAGGCTAAAATTTGAAAAATAAAAAAAGAACTTTATCAATTTTACTTTCAATAGCTATTTTAACTCTTTTTTCTGGTTGTTTGTATTCAATTGATAGTTCCATTTTAGAAAAAAATGAGTATGATAAGGCACTTGATGATATTACAAGAGCAGAGAGTTCTCCCTTTTACCCCGACAAAGAACTTTTAAAAGTTGTTAGGGCAACGATACTTGAACGAAAAGAAGACTATGATGGTGCCTATAAAATCTATCAGGAACTTTCGAACTCTCAATATTCGATATATTGCATAAATAGAATAAGTATAATTGAAAAATTCTACCTGCACAAAAGCAAGGAAAAAGAAAAAAGCGTTCCTATTGAAAAGCCAGCAGAAAAAGAATCACCTTTAACGATTTATGAGAGAAGTCTTAGAGAGTTTTTAAGTGATAAAGATCTCCTCAATTTTTACAACTTATTCTTTGAAGTTATTTTTTTTGATTTTAACGGCAAAAATGCTGAATCTATCGATAAATTAGATATTGATAGTGGTAATTCTTCTTCTAGTGACTCAAATTTATTTTATATTGAGGATAAAGAGGGGATTTATTCTTATAATCCAGATGAAAACTATAAATATAAGTTAAATGCACTTAAACTATCTATTTCGAAGATCCGAGATAATAAAACACAGATCAACAAGATAAATGATTTACTTGAAAAATCGAGAAATCTTTTGAATACCAGCACTCTTTCTATTACTACAAAATCTAAAATTAACTACTATAAATTTTTATTTTATCTCCTTCAAGGCGATAAACCAGAACTTGCAAGCGATGCACTATATGCCTCATTTTATGAAGGTGGGCTTTATTATTATCAATTTTTAAGTTACTGTATAATAAATACAATAAGCAAAAGTGACTATCTTAACGAAATCTTTAAAATCAACCTTGAACCTGTTGACCTTAAAGAGTTTTTTGAAATTTCGAAAGACTTTCAAACTATATTTGAATCATTGAAAAAGGATAAAAAATATTTAAAATCTGCTTTAAAATCTACCATAAATAATGCAAATTTTAGTTCGTCAACAAAAAAAAACCTTCTAGATAAACATTTTTTTCTTTCATCTTATTTTTTTGAAAATAATTTTTATCTAGAATTTTCAAGATCCATCTTTTATTTTAAAGATAGAGCCTTAAATAAAGATATTTTCAACCCCTTTCTTGTGGATTATTATTTATTTACAGGAGAATATGATAAGGCTATATACTACCAGCTTGACATAATTTCAAAAAGTTTGAAAAGGTTGACACGAGAAACTAAAATTAGCTCTGAATCTCTTGCCTGCATTTTCCCACTCTGGTATAAAGAGGTTGTTGAACAAAAACTTGGAGATGGAAATTTTTTTGCAAATATTAATAAACAGTCAATTTTATATGATAAATTTCTTTATCTTTCACTCATAAACTCTGAGAGTAACTTCAATAGCTCAGTTGTATCAACTGCAAATGCAATTGGACTCATGCAGCTCTTGCCATCGACTGCTTCATGGCTTATGAACTGTAGTTTTAGTGAGGCAAAAAGGCAGCTTATTGAACCTGATTTCAATATTGAAGCTGGTTTTAAATATATAGATTATCTTTCAAAAGTTTTCAATGGTAACATAATATCTATTATAGGAGCTTATAATGGAGGGCACAATGGTTTTGCTAAAAAAGCTACTAAAAATGTGCACCCCCTAGTCGTTTCTGAGCTTTACCCTGTTTCTGAAACTGCAACATATATAAAAAAAACTCTTAGAAGTTATGTTATATATAAACTGCTATATGAAAAAGTTGAACCTGAAGACTCTTTTTTACTTATAATAAAAAATTCTCCTTAATAAATCGATAGAAATATTATCAAATATTTAAAATAGATTCGTCACTCCTATAAAGTGCACTTTTACAAATGTCAGGATATAAGAAAAATATTTATTACCTTTTACTTATTATGGAGATATATGAACACGATACTTTTTATGACTAACAATAAACATAAATCATACGAAATAGAAAATTTTTTTAATAATACCATTAAAATTCTTCAGCCATCTGATTTTAATATTCAAGAAGATATAGAAGAAAATGGGAAAAATTTTAAGGAAAATGCCTTTTTAAAGGTAAATCATATCTCGTCGAAATATAAATCCGATCTTCTCTCAAATATTCCAATACTGGCCGATGACTCTGGATTGGTTGTATTGAAACTTTGCAGAATTATAAAAATTTTAAAAAAGTTAGGGTTGGATGGCAAATCAGCATCTCAACTTTTTTCTGCGTTTTTAAAGGATAAGAATTTATTTGATGATAAGACCATAAAGCAAATATCTGAATTCTGGGAATTTTATTTTGCACGGCTGGAAATTTATCCAGGAGTAATGTCCAAAAGATTCGCAAATATTTCTCCCGAAAAACTTAGAAATACCTATTTAATAGAACTTTTATTATATATAGGTTCAAAAAATTTTTATAAAAAAGTTAAAAGAGTAATTTTACAAAAAAAAATTGAGATATCAAAATTAACGCAAAAAAATAAGATAAAATTAGTTTTTTATAACTTATTTTATATATTCTACTTAACTAATCTTAAAGTTTTACTTTTGACTTCATGGAAAGCTTGCTTTCAAACTGTTCTTTGCTTTAAAATCAATGAAAAATATTTCTATTTCAATGGGAAAGTTTCAGGTTATATTACAAAATTTCCTGCTGGCAATAATGGGTTTGGGTATGACCCCATTTTCTATTATCCCGGGCTTCATAAAACATTTGCCCAACTTGATATAAAAGAGAAGAATGAGATTTCTCACAGAGCAAGAGCTCTAAAAAAACTCTCGATTTTTTTAAGCAAAAAAGGAATGGATCTTGGAAAAAGATAAAATAAAATTTTTTGTTTTTCTTGTTGGTAATGAATTCGCCGGGAATGCTGGACAAATTGCAAGAACACTTGGTAACTTTGAACTTGATAGACTTGTTTTAATAGCTCCAGAGTGGCAGGATCCGCTCCAGGGTCTTGTTTTTGCACACACACCAGCTGGCTTAAATATCTTTGATAATCGAGAAATTTTCCCTGACCTGGAAACAGCATTTAAGACTCTAAATATTCACCTTTCAATAGCTTTTACAAGACGAGCTGGAAAAAATAGGCAGATTAACTGGAATTTTAAGGATTACTTTAATAGTTTTTTTCAAGAAGTATTTAAAAATGATAAGCTTGAAACTTTAAATGTTGCTCTTGTTTTTGGCAGAGAAAAGAGTGGACTTAATACAGATGAGATTAAGTTATGCAGCGTTCTTGCATATATCCCGACAAATCCTGAATCACCATCCCTGAATCTTGCTCAAGCAGTTGCCATTGTTCTTGATTATATATATTACGAACTTAAGGTTAAAAATTCACCTGAAATTCCAAAAAAACTTAAGATTCAGACTCATCCCATTTCCACGATGGAAGAGCGGGAAAACTTCTATAAAGATATTATTTCTGCAGCAAAAACAAGACAGCTTTTTATTAAAAATGATGAAATTTCTTTTAGAAGACTTTTCGAAAGAATATTTAGTTCCCCAATCATTTCATCAAAAGATTTGAGTTTACTAAAATCGATGCTTATGCGTTTTATCTATGCAAAAAACATTGAAGAAGAGATCCCCGGGCAAAACAAAGAAAACAAAGATGTCTCAGAAAAGCCTTGAATGCGAGGATAGCATACTTAAATAGGGAAAATGAATGATTAAAATCAAGCACAAATGGCTTTATTATATCTTGCTCATTGCAATAATAATAGGTCACTACTTTATAACAGTTTTTTTAGGAATGAAATTTAACGACTTTTTTGAAAAAAACACAATACTATTAGAGTACCTTAACAATGTTGTTTTACTTTTACTTCTTTTTCTATTTGCTTTGTTTTGCTCAAGATTTCTACTTAATGAAGAAACTGTAAATATAGATGATAAACAGATTTCACTTGAAAAAAAGCCACAAGAAGAGCAAAAGACAAAGAGAAGAAATAGTTTTCAAAAAATCAGGTATTTTTTTATTGGTGATTCAAAGATAAATCTGGAATCAGGTTTACTTATCTCAGCCATCGCATTTTTTGTGGTGATGATCTTTTTCGCACTTTCTCTACAGAGTTTTGCAAATCTTTTTCTTAACAAATTTACATTTTTTGAAAACAATAAAAACCTTTACAGTGATGCCCTTCTCAAACTATTTGATAACAACTTTATTGCAGTTTGTTTTTTAATAGCTTTAATTGGGCCAATATCTGAAGAAATAACATTTCGTGGCTTTTTTTTGTCTATTCATCTTGGTAAAACTCAATCTATAATAACCATGACATTAAGTAGTCTTATTTTTTCAATCATGCATTTTGATGTTTCGAGAATCTTTTATCTTTTTTTTATAGGTTTTGCCCTTAGTTTAATCTTCTATTATACGCAAAATTTGTTATATAGTATTATAGTACACATTTTGAACAACCTCATTCCTGCTCTGTTTCTATTTATAACAAAGTCTGGTAAAATACTTCAACAGCTTCAATATTCAGAAAGTGAAAATTATGATATCTCAAAAACCCTGGTAGAAAATAGATCCATTTCGACATTTTTTACTCTTCTTTTTTTAACTATTATAGCAGGTTATATTGCCTACAAGCTCTTTACAAATTTTGCAGATTTATGTGAGAATAAACGAAAGAAAAACTCGATAAATGGTTTATGACATTAAATTTATTTTTCTTCTTACAATGAGGTGGCTAATTTTATTATCTTAAATTTTTTATCTTCAATAAAAGTTAGTGCGTTTTTCCCATTTTGTTTTGAGATATACATACATCTATCTGCAACTTTGATGGCTTCATCAATCGATCCACTGGCAAAAGATGCTCCCACACTAAACTGGATCTCTTTTTCAATAGGTTTATGAAATTGTATTTCAACTAAAGAGTGCAGGTAATTATTAAGAGAAACCATAGCTTCATATATTCTTCTGGTAAAGTATATACCTGTTTCTATAATCTCAGATTTAAGTAAAACTATAAACTCATCTCCTCCAACTCTCACAGGATAGTCAGATTTTCTGCAATACTTCAAAAGAATGGTACCAAATTCCTTAAGAACAATATTCCCGAAATCATGGGAAAAATTATCATTAAAGTACTTAAAATTATCAAGATCGATATACAATAAAACCCCTTTAACATCTATTGTTTTCAATTCCTGATTTAAAAAATTGTTGTTATAGCAACCTGTTAAAGGATCAAGATAGGCAAGTGTTTTGAACTTTTCAAGTTCGACCTGAAGTTTGTTGTATAGATAGTATTCAGGGGATTCGATTATATTTAGATTATTCATAGACGGCTCATAAGCGAGAAAATCTACAGAAGAGTATGATGCAAAACTTGAAGATTCACTTATAAAACTCCATATCCCAAGTTTTAAAAAGTTGTAAAGTATATACAGATAATTTCTTAATGATTTTGGATCATAGTTTTTTACTATAGGGAAAACCTTTTCAAAACGATTCTTTAAAAATAAACTTCCAATATTTATAGTTTGAGATAGATCAAGAAGTTCATACTTACTTGTAAATATTTGTTTTTCAGTACTTTTTCTTCTATCAAAATATACTAAAATGTCGTCTATTTGCTGAAATACTTCTGAAACTATATCGTAAAGTGAAGGGATTGATACTTCGGTCGTCTTGAGATCTGTAAAGTGAACAAAGAAAAAACTCTTGAAAAAAAACTGTTTTTTAAAGGTATTGAGCTCATCAATGCTCTTTTTGATGTAATCATTTTCTAAAGGTTTTTCTGAAGATTCGTAAATTTTACGAAGATCAGTGAGTCTTTTTAGATAATAGTAATCGAGCTCTGAAAGAATGATATCCATTTTATCAAGAGATTTTTGAATTATTTCAGTAAACTCCGAATCGGCTATTTTTTTTAAATCTATTGCCTTTAAAAATTCTTCAAATAGAGTTACATATGCTATAGCATAATTCATTGGGTCCTTGGGACTTATAACTTTATATTTTGCTAAAAAATCAAAACCGAGAACCATAAGTTCACCGATATAGTCAGGGTATTTTATTTGGTCCTGAAAAAATTCTACACCTAATATCATATTTAAAAGTGATGCTGATGGCTTCATCTCAATTGGAATAAATACTATCTTTTCCTGTTCTTCTATTTTTTCTTCACTTTCAATCTCTTCCTTTGTAAACAACTTTTTTATCTCTTCCTCAAGCTGTTTGCCATCAATATCAAACAATAAAGCAAGTGCTCTATCTATATTTTTTCTATTTTTATGAATATTTGTTACACTAAATCCTAATAGTCTGCATATAATTGGAGCAAATATGATCTGAATATTTTTTAATATATATTCAATCGAGTCCATCATGCTTATAAAAAGGTGAGATGAAATACCAGGATCAAGTTCAAAATTCTGTCTGCAAAATTTCGTCATAATAGATAGGGCATATAAAATATTGCTTGAAATTTCTGAAGAACTTGATTTTGAATTGAAATTATTTGTGATCTTCAACCTTTCTGATGTTTCCCAGGGAATCTGCATAATATATAGAAAACTTGAATATGCTTCTTTTAGAAAATATATATATTCAGTCCATTTACAACTTTTTGAGTTATAGTAACTTATAAATGAAGTTAATTTGTCGAGATTAATTTCATATAAAAGTTTTAAGATAATATAAATTTTTGGGTTAGATTTTCCTATATTTGAAAGAACGGAAAAATCACCTTTGATAAGTTTTCTAAAAGAAACTGAAAAAGAGTTTATCTCAAAAACAAGTGGTTTTAAACTTTCAGGATACTTAAGAGAGGCAAAATCCATATAGGGATCAAGTTTAAAGAGATCCAAGAATAATTCTCTATAATCCTTAAATTGAACCTTCAACCCATAATGGAAATCTATAATAAACCTCTTTATAATCATTTTAAAAATTGAAGGATTGGTTTTTTTTAATTTGTAAAATATTTCATCATCGTCATTTAAAAATTGTATTGGTTTTTCCATCTTGTACAGACATTTTACTTTTTTATTCGACAGTATTATAATAACCTTAATTGAATAATTTGTCTATTTTTTTACTCTCTATAAAAGTTAAAAGCCCTGGTTTTAGTTTATAGAACATATTTTGTGGGAGAAGAATATGAGTATAAAGGCTAAGATTCTTGCAACTGTAATACCTCTCATAATTGTTCCACTTCTTTTTATCTCAATAATTTCAACAAATCAAGCAAAAATTGGTATTACAAAAGTTGCTCAACAGCTCCTGGCACAAAAACTTGAGGAACTCTCCAAAAAAGTATCCTCACAGTATGACATGCTTGAGCAATTAAAAACTGGTGGTATAGCAAATGAAGATCCCGAGATGCTTGATGCTGTCTATAAGGAGATCCAATACTACTGTGAAAGTCTATTTCGAAACTCTCAAACAGCACAAGTTGAGATAATTAAATCCGATGGGACTGTCTTGTTAGGCACAAAAAATGTTGGTTTAAATGTTAAAGATAGACCATATTTCAATCACATGAAAAATAATGGCTCTTACTGGTTTACATATACAAATGAAGGTGAAAAAAGAGTCGGAGTCTATCTTCTTTCAGGGTCCTGGGATTGGTATCTTTTGATTTCAGAAAATGAAAAAAGCTTTTATGCCGATGCTCAAAAAATTCAAGTTTTTGTACTAATAATTGGAGCTTTGACTATTGGTTTAATAATAGCAATCCTTTTACCAATAATATCTTCAATAATAAAGCCCACCAAACTCCTCGTTGTTACAATGCAAGATATAATCAAAACACATAACTTAAAAGAAAAGGCAAAGGTCTTCTATAATGATGAGATTGGAACTTTAACGGCAACTTTCAATGTTATGACAGATGAACTTGATACAGCTTATCAGGCAATAAAAAATTATGCCTTTGAAGCAGTTGTAGCAAGAGATAATGAAAAACGGATAAGAACGATATTCCAGAAATATGTTCCTCAAGAAATTGTTGATCAACTTTTACAGATTAAAGAAAAAGATGCATCACTTTTAATAGGGAAAAAGCAACTTTGTACAATATTCTTCTCAGATATTCGAGATTTTACAAGCATAACAGAATCATTACCTCCTGAAGAACTTGTAGGAACATTGAACAATTACTTCAACCATATGGTTTACATAATAATTCAAAATCATGGCATTGTTGATAAATTCATTGGTGATGCAATTATGGGTGTTTATGGAGCTCCTGTTTCTTATGGAAACGATGCTGCTAATGCTTTAAAGGCTTGTTTTGAGATGATAAGATCACTTAAGTCCTTTAACGATGAGATGTCAGAAAAAGGTAAGATAAACTTAAGGATAGGTATGGGTTTATCTTCTGGTGATGTCATAGCTGGTAACATAGGTTCTGAGCAAAAGATGGATTATACAGTCATTGGTGATCCTGTAAACCTTGCATCAAGGCTGGAAGGTCTTACAAAAGTATATAAGGTTCCTGTTATTATTTCGGAGTTCACTTACAACTATGTTAGTTCTATTTACCCAGCAAGAGAACTTGATCTTATCCGTGTTAAAGGTAAACTAAAGCCAACTGCTATTTATCAACCTTTTGAAACAATGACACCTGAGATCGAACAACTTATGGAATTTTATGGTAAAGGCCTTACAGAGTATAAACAGAAGAACTGGAAAAGTGCCATAGATTACTTCACAAAAGCATATCAGTTAAATAACGATGGCACTTCCACCATGTATATTGAAAGATGTCAGCACTTTATCGAAGAACCGCCTGAAGAAGATTGGGATGGAGTCTATGTATTTAAGACAAAATGAATATAACAAACAAAATTTTCAGATAAAGCATTTTTTCATAAAAGTACCTTTTTAAAAATACAATTTTTATCTTTTAATCTTTCAAAGTATATTTTATAAATATAAGTGTTGCCAGCAACACATAATATTATCTAACAATTTATATGAGGTCATTATGAAATTTACTCCTCGATTAAAACTAAGTTTTTCTCTATTTTTTCAGTTTTTTTCGATTTCCGCTTTTACTCTTGGTGGTGGTTATGTCATGGTAGCTGTTATGCAACAGCAGTTTGTTGAAAAGAAAAAACTTTTAAGCCTTGAAAGATTTACTGATGCTCTGGCTAAAGCTCAAATGTTACCAGGTCCTGTTGCTGTAACAAGCTCAATTTTCCTTGGTTACGAGATATCTTCCTTCGAAGGTGCTTTTTTATCTTGTCTTGGTGTTGTTCTTCCACCTTTTTTTTCGATATATATAGTCTATCAGATAATAGAGATATTAAATTCACAATATCTTCAGTACTTTATGTTTGGTGTAAAATGCGCAACTATCGCAGCTATTTTCCAATTCCTTTTAAAGATAATACTTAAAAAAAGAGAATCCGTGTTTTATTACATAATTCTTGCAATTTTAACAGCAATTGCCATCTATTTCAAGATTTCTCCTATCCTTTTATTGTTAGCTGGAGCTTTAATATTATTTTTAGTTAGAAGATTTTTCCCTTCAAGCAAACTGGAAAAACAAAAATAAAATAGAATTTAAAAGGTAATTTTTATGCCAGATCTAATGATTATCTTAAAACTTTTTACATCTTTTTTGGTTATAGGACTCTTTTCTTTTGGTGGGGGATACAGCTCACTTAGTATCATGGAAGATATGATGGTCAACAAATATCTATTTCTTTCAAAAACTGAATTCTGGCAGGTTGTGGCAATAGCCCAGGTAACTCCCGGTCCGATAGCACTAAATTGTGCCACTTATATTGGTGCAAAAAAAGCTGGTATGCTGGGAGCCATTGTTTCTACATTTTCTGTTATTTTTATGCCCATCTTGTTATCTATAATTCTAATATATATCTATAAAATCAGTTCAAAAAATGATATAATAAGGGATATCTTTCAAAATTTGCAAAAAATGATCCCCTTTTTGATAATTTTATCCTTATTTTCCCTGGCACGTGATGTTATATCCGACTTTTATTCGATTTTGATTCTTGCATTAAGTTTTTTATTTATTTTTCTTTTCCCAAAAATTTCTATTTTAATTAAAATAATTTCCTGTGGCGCAGTTTCTCTTCTAATTTTAACGATAGTAAAGTAATTTTATACTAAAGTCATTTTTTAGTTTATTTAAAATTTTAGAATTATTTTTTCTTTTATTTTCTTATTTTTTTTATTTTCCAATGCCAAAAACTTTGCTTTTAGCTTCCTATAATAATATTAACTTTCAATTTTTAGACAAATAAACGAAAAATGCATAAATATTGCGGAAAAATTTTTGACTTAAACTTAATAGTATAGTAAAATAAATTAAATATGATTTTCGAAATTTAAGAATTCATACGACTAAAGCCTGCCTTTTCACGTTGGTTTAAAAATTATGCAATAGGTTCGCTTTCAAAAACAGGCTTTTTTAGAACCAGACGTAGGCAAATTTAAACAAAATTAAACACAAATTGGCTCTTCGCTGAATAAATCTTTTTGCAAATTTGCTAAAAAACTTAATATAGTGAATACAATCCGTATAAAATAGCAAAGATCGGATTTTTAAATATATTTTCTTGCATGTTTTATTAAAATTATGAAACCCGACTTCTTTTTTTTACAATTAACATCTAATATGAGAAGAAGATGAAAAATAGTAAATACTTATTTATCCTGAGCATTTTATTGGTTATTTTTCTTTGCTTTTCAATTTTTACCTGCACCTCCAAGAGCAAAATCCAGATTGCCCTGGTAACTAAGTTTGATAAGGCTTCTACAGTTGGAGAGAGCGAGATTTTATTTGCAAAATTTTACCTTGAACAAAATCCCAAAAGCAAAATAAAGATAAAATTCTATGATGATGGATGGGATCCTGGAAAAGCTCAAACTGCTTTTAATGATATTTTAAAAGATAATATTAAATTTATCATTTCTTCTGATACCTCAACCGCTATTTTAGCTTATTACGATAAACTTGTTAAAGAGGATATTTTTTGTATAAGTTGTGGTGCAACTTCAACCATGTTAACAAATAAAGATGATAATCTTTTTCGAATAATTCCCGATTTAAATTATGAACAAAAGCAGATAGCAAATTATATAAACTCTTTAGATGGAAGAAATTTACTTTTAATAGTTGATACAAAAAATAAAAACTATACTTACCCTTCTCTTGAATATATAAAGCAACACGTTACCAATAAAAAGATTCAAACACTATTTGTCGATGGAGAACTTTTCAATATAGAGACAGTTAAGAAGTCTCTTTCAGGAAAAAAGTACGATATCTGCTATTTTATAGTGGGTTCAGGAATGGTCAAAATAGGAGTTATAGCTCAGATTTTATACAATACCAATAAACATTGTCAGTTTATCTTTACCCCCTGGGTTATAAGTGTGGGAATAGCTATGACTCTAGGATCAGCCATAGATAACTGCACTTTTTCCTCTTTTTACCAATCTCCTGATGATAACAAGGATTTTGATCAACTTATTAATGTTTTCAAATCTAAATTTGGATTTTCTCCTACCATCACCAGCTACAAAATATATGAAGCCATGCAGATTTTGGATCGAGCCTTTTCAAATCATTGTACAGATCCTGAAAGTGTCAAAAGGTACTTCAAAGAAAATCCTTATCAAAAAACAGTATTAGAAGAAATAATATTTAATGAATATGGTGACTGTATTTCAGATATATACTTTATTAAAGATATAGAAAAAATTATTAGATGAGATAGATATATAAATTCTCTTACTTTTATTTTTATTTAGTAATTTTAAAATAAACCAATAAACTTAATTTTTTCAATTTGATCTTTAAAATTTTTTACTTTTTATGATACAGCCAACAATATAAAAGTCTAAAGTCAGTGAACAAACATGATTCTATTAAAACCCTTAGATGAAATTCTAAAGTAAAAAAAATAAGAGCCAACTAAAAAAACCAGGTTTATAGAAAAGACTTAGCAAAATTATAATCAGGAAATTATATGAAACCTTTTATTTTAAATAAAATTATTGAAAAATTATTTAAGTTTAATTTTATAAAAAATGTTTCTTTTAAAAAATTGTTTACATCTCTTGAAATCTTAACATATATCCTTATTGTATTCATTCTTATTTTGTTTACTGTTTTCTCGTTTTATAATGAAAAAAAAATGACTTTTGATGACCAAAAAAGATCATTAAATCTTATAGATGATCATATTAGCAATACCCTTAGCCAATCGATAAATATCGTAAAAAATATTTATCTTGATGAACATATTGAACATGTCTTAACTTATTTTAGTGATATCTCGGAAGTATTTAGCATAGATAATAATTTCAATGTTGATAAAATATATAAAAAAAATACTAAAAGTATTGTTACAGAAGGAATTTCTATCAAGCATTCTAACCTAACAAATTTTATAATTCAACACCCTGAACATGAACTTTTTTTTACATCAATATCATCTCATCTTATTATGAATGAACCTTCATTTTATATTATAAAAAAATTACCAGATTCAGGATATCTAATCTCAAATATAGATGTTTCATCGATTTTTAAAAGCGTAGAGCAAATATTATTAAATAAAAATTCTTCAATATTTATAACTGATGAGAATAATTATGTTTTATACTCTTTTAATCAAAAACAACCCATTATTTTTTTTCCTGATGTAAAAGATTATTCTTCGATTAAAGTAGCCAATGAACGATATCTTGTAAATTTTATAAACATAAAAGCTATCAAGAATAAAGTTTATTTAATAACTCCATACTCACTTATTTATGAACATCTTAGAAGTACCATTGTGGCGATTATTATTATGATCCTGTTAGTTCTTATTCTAATTAGCATTAAAATGATCTTAACAATAGTATTTCTATTAAATCCTCTTAATTACTTTGCTAAATCAGTTTCTAAGTGGGAAATAGAAAATCTTGATCTTACCCTGCCACCATATTTTAAAGGATTTTCAGAGGTACAAAGCCTTATGACTGCTATTTCCAATAAATCAAGTGAAATTGCAGTTTCATACGAACAGTTAAAAGAAGATAAAGTTACGATTCAAAAATACCAGAAATATATATCAAATCTTGTGGATTCTCTCCCACTTGCTCTTTTTTCGATAGACCTTGATGGTAAAATTTTGGAGTGGAATAAGACAGCAGAACAAATTATAGGTTTAAAAAAAGAAGATGCTATTAGTAAACATTATCTGGAAATAATGCCTTATCTCAAAAATTATCAGCAGGAGATAAAACAGGTAACAACTTCAGGGGAGATGATCGAATTTACAAGACAAAATTTTGAGATGATGGAAAATAAACTTTTTAATCTGGATATTATACCAATTTCTCAAAATGGATTTTCTGGAACAGCTATTATTCTTGAAGATGTTTCAGATAAAGATAAGCTTGAAAGGCAACTTTTGCAATCTCAGAAGATGGAAATAATAGGAACTCTTTCTGGTGGTATTGTTCACGATTTTAACAATGTCTTAACTGGTATCTCCTCTTCAATTTCACTTATTAAATACTTCATTACTGAAAATAGTCTTTACCAGAATCAAGAATTACTTGAATATATTGAGATGCTCGAGTCATCTACAATACGAGCATCAGAAATAGTTAACAGACTTTTAACATTAAGCAAAAAGCATAGTATTGAAAATGTTCCTACAGATCTTACTGAAATAATCTTATCAGTATACAAAATTTGTAAAAGCACTTTTGACAAATCTATTGAGATTGAACTTATCAGCAATTATGATAAAGCAATAATTCTTGGTGATAAAAGTTCTCTTGAGCAATGTGTTATGAACCTTTGTATCAATGCATCTCACGCTATGACTATAATGAGACCTTCTTCAGAAAAACCTGGTGGAAAGTTAACGATAAAACTGTTAAGATCAAATGAAACAGAATTACCTGCATTAGTTCAAGAAAAGATTGTTAACAGGATAAATTCTGAAAATAAAAAAGAAGATTTCTGGATTCTCAGCGTTTCTGATACAGGAGTTGGCATTCCTGAAGATAAAGTTGATAAGATATTTGAACCTTTTTACACAACTAAAGAAAGTTACTACGGAACTGGACTTGGACTTTCTATGGTGCAACTTATTGTAAAAGAACATAAAGGTTTTATCGAGTTTGAGTCTGCACCAGATGTTGGCACTACATTCTATATTTTTTTTCCTGTACTCCATGAAAAATTATTAATCGAAACCGAACCTGGAACAAAAACAATAAAAACAGGAACCGGGCTTATACTTGTGATTGATGATGAGGAGATAATAAGACGTTTAACAAGGCAAATGCTAACAAAACTGGGATACAATGTTCTTACAGCTTCGAATGGAGATGAAGGCTTAAAGATCTTTAAACAATTCTCTGATTCTATTAAGATAGTTCTGCTAGATATTTCCATGCCTGGAATTTCAGCGAAAGAAACCATGAAAAATATTAGAAAAATAAATCCAGATGTCAAAATATTGATTATCTCAGGTTTAAAAAATGATATACAGACCACCGAAATTATCAAACAAGCCAATGGATACTTAAAAAAACCATTCACAATAGTGGAACTTTCCGGCGCTATTTATAACTTTTTAAACAGAAATAAGCTTTAATACAGACTATTAAGTTAATTAAAGAAGGTAATTTATGAAAAAGGATAACACTCAAATAATTAGAAAAATCTCACTAGTATTTTTTCTATTATCTTCAACAATTATTTTTATCCTCCATAATATTTCAAGCTATTTTCCTTCTGTTGACTTCATTTGCCCATTTGGGGGAATTGAAACTTTATATAGATTTTTAGCTTCAAAATCTTTTTTATCTAAAACCACTGTTTCAAATATCATTCTTTTCATTCTTACATTATTTTCAGGCATCTTTCTTGGAAGAATTTTTTGTGGATGGGTTTGTTCATTTGGTGCTTTGCAAGGTTTTTTTCGATGGATAGGATCTAAAATAGTAAAAAGAAAAATAATTTTGCTTCCAAAATTTGATAGATTTTTAAGATTATTGAAATATATTTTACTTCCTATCATATTGTATTTTACATATAAAACTTCAACTCTCATAATTCGTCCCTATGATCCATGGGCAGCTTATGCTCATATTACATCCGGGTTTTCAGAACTTTTTACAGAATTTGCAGTCGGTTTTACCATATTACTTATAACTATTTTTTTATCTATCTTTATTGATAGACCTTTTTGTAAGTATCTATGTCCCCTGGGAGCTTTTTTAGGGATAATACGTGTTTTTAATACAAATACAATAATAAGAGATAAGGAAACTTGTATCACATGTAAAAAATGCGATCAAATATGTCCTATGAATATTGAAATAATGGAAAAAGAAAAAGTTAGTTCTTCTGAGTGTATAAATTGCTTCGAATGCATCTCTAAATGCCCCACAAAAAAAGAAACCTTAAAACTTAAAACATTTCGAATAAAAATAAATCCTTTATTTTCAGGAATTTTAATAGTCACTCTTTTTCTATTAACTTATATCCTTGGTTCTTTGGTCCCCATACAAGGTTTATCACTACCAATAACAAAACAGCAGATCTCAATCGACAATCCCACAAATAGTGAAAGACTCAACTTCGTTGTTCCAGCTGGGTTTGATATTAAAGGCTCTATGAGTATTTCTGAAATAGCTCTAGAATTAAAAATATCACCTTCAGAGGTCATTAAAATTCTTGGACTTCCAGAAGATGCACCAATAGATATCCCATTGAGAGATTTTATAGAGCAATATGGGACAACTGTCCAGGATCTAAAAAATAAAATAAAAACAGAAAAGTAAAATTTATGAAAGGTTATTTAACAAAAGAATCTCGTATTTTAGCTATTAGTGAGGAAAGAGCATTTATTGAAGTGAAAGATAAAGCAGGAAAACATATCACAATAGGTGTTTGCCCGGGTTGTTTTAATAACCCCGAAAGAAGAAAAGAGATACTTTATAAACTTCGCAAAAATGGTTTAGCAGTAGTGTCTAAAGCTGACAGACTTGATGGAAAATATATTAAAAATTCAACTCATAGTTCTTTTTGTCCTTATAAGTAAAATTTAGTTTTGATTTCCAGAAACATAAAATTAATACCCCCGTTTTTTATCTTCCTTTATCGATAAAAAATATTTTTACCTGCCCAAAAACAAAATTAATTCTGTAAGCCAGATGTAAATTTCTTTCAAAAATAAGGAAAAAAGTGAAACTTCAACAAAAAATTATTTACCTTATTTATTATTTTCTTGAGCCAATACTCCAGTTGTTTGGCGAAAATCAGTGTTTGATTTGTAAAAATGAAAATAAATACGCTTATTTCAACAACATAAATAATTATACATCTGCTAAAAATATACAGGCTGATCAAATTCTATCCAAAAATCAATATTTTCGATTGCGCATTTGTTCAAAATGTATAGTGGATATTGAAAATATGATACACAACTTTAATCGATGCAAAGTATGTTCTTATCCTCTAAATAAAGAAGAAAGGTGCAGCAAATTTCATCACAGCTCCTTTGTTTCAAATTATTCGCTTCTCCCTTTACAGGAAAACCTCTATAACCTTTATCTTGAGGCAAAATACAAAAAAAATAGTATTGCTTTAAATTTTTTTATAACTCTTGTAAAAACTTATTTCGCTTTCAATACTAAAGATATAAAAGATGAAGTTAATTTGAAACATAATGATTATTTTAATTATTCGATAAAGGATAAAATTGATATAATTACCTTTGTTCCCATTTCTCTTCAAAAAAAATATGTCAGAAATTATAATCCTTCACAAAAATTTGCACAAATCATTTCTAAACAGTTAAATAAACCTCTTATAAAATGTTTTAAGGAAACAGGTTTTTCCTATCGACATATAGATAGAGATAAAAGCAGTGCCACGGAATTTGCCAATAGATTCAGCTTATTGCAAAAATCTAAAAAAATAATAGAAAATAAAAAAATACTTTTGGTTGATGATATATATACAACTGGCAAAACTGTTGCTTATCTTTCAGATTTATTAAATCTCAATGGATCCAATAATATATATATATTCACTCTCTTCAGGAATACTTGATTTTGCTTTTAGCTGAATACTTCAGCCGAAAGTCCACAGTTTAAAGTTCAGGAAAAAGATTTTATACTACAGTCGAAAGTCCAGAAATATCGATATTAAAAATAATATTAAAGCAATGCATATTTGATCCAATAGAATAAAAAAAACAACATTAATATTAAATTTCCTATCATATCCATAACAGGTTATACAACAATCTAGATTTTAATTCATAATTTGTGGCATTTTATACTTTCACAATATCAAAGAGAGAAGATCCACATGCAGTGAAAACACCAAAGTTCCTTGACTTAAACTATATTTTATCTAAATTAAATAAAACTAAATTTTCATAAATTCATTTCATATTTATATTATTACATCGCTTTTTTATGTGGGTGATAATTAATCTTAAGTTGTATAGAATAAAAAAAGGAAATATATCGTTTGCCTTGTTTTTGTGGCTAAGCCATAAAAAAAGAGAAAAACATAAAATAATCTTATTAACTTTAGAGGGTAAATTTGTGAACAAAAAGCCAGATAATAACTTTAAAAATAATTCAAATGAAAGCAACTCGTGTTCTTCTCCCCTTGAGGGGTCAATAATAAGGGAACATCCCGTACTCCAATCTAATTATAAGAATAAAATTACTTTCTATTACAATGATAAAAAATATTACGGATATGAAGGGATGATGATAACATCAGCCCTTGCATCTTATGGCATATACAACATTAGTAAAAATCTTCATGATAACTCTTATCAGGGACTTTTCTGCGCTAATGGCATGTGTGCTCAATGCAGGATTATTGCTGATGGATATATTGTTAAAGGTTGTATGACTGCCATTCAAGATAATATGAGATTATACTCTGTTGAAAGTCTTCCTTCCTTAAAACGAGAAAAACTAGAATCTTTTCCAGATATTTATGAAACAAAAGCAGATGTAGTTGTTATAGGTGGGGGACCATCCGGATTATCTGCCTGTTTCGAATTGCTTAATAATTCATCTTTGAAAGTTATTCTTGTGGATGACAAACAGGCTCTTGGTGGTAAACTTCTTCTTCAAACTCATAAGTTTTTTGGCTCAAAAGAAGATTGTTATGCTGGGACAAGAGGTTTTGAGATAGCTAAAATACTTGAAGATAAACTTAAAGAAAATTCAAAAATCAACAACCTTAAAATATTTACAAATACCTATTTTATTGGAGCCTTTGAAAACAATAAGATAGGTCTTTTTGATTCTCAAAACTACTATATAGTTGAAACAAATTCTGTAATCCTTTGCACTGGAGCCAGGGAGAAATATCTGTCCTTTAAAAACAATCATCTGCCTGGAATATTTGGAGCTGGAGCATTTCAAACTCTTTTAAATAGAGATCTTATAAAGGGATCTTCAAAAATATTTATAGTTGGAGCTGGAAATGTAGGACTTATTGCTGCTTACCACGCTTTACAAGCCGGGATAGAAGTTGTTGGAATAGCTGATGTATTACCAAAACAAAGCGGCTATAAAGTTCACCTGGATAAAATAAAGAGATATGGTGTGCCTGTATATTTTTCTCATTCAGTTATAGAGGCACAAGGAGAAGAGAGAGTAAATGCTGTAAAAATAGCCCCTGTCGATAAGGATTTTAAACCTGATTATAATAAAATAATAACTTTTTCTATAGATACTTTACTTATTGCTGTTGGATTAGCTGAAAACAATGAAATGGAAGATTCTCTTAAAAGATCGTCAATACAACTATATAAAGCTGGTGATGCAAATGAAATAGCTGAGGCAAGTTCAGCTATGTTTTCAGGTAAGCTTGCTGCTCTTAGGTTAATTAAAAATTTAAATAAATCTTTAGTTTTTGAAGATTCGCTTTTTGAAAAAGAAAAAGTACTTAAATTGCCAGGTGGAAAAGTTTTTGATCCTGATGAAATAAGACAAAAACAAAATTTTTCAGGTGAAGTTTACCCTTCAATCTTTTGTTATCAACAGATACCATGCAATCCATGCGTGACCTCATGCCCTGCACATGCTATTAAAATTGATGGAGATCCTATATACGATCTTCCACTTTATCAAACTGGTTGTACTGGTTGCGCAAAGTGTGTTTTAACCTGTCCAGCGCTTGCAATAACCTTAGTTGATAAAAGAAAAAGAAAAGATAATAAGGTAATGGTAACTTTCCCATTTGAGTTTCTTGATAAATTTCTTCCAGTTGATGAGTACCAGCTTACAGATATTGATGGTAATATCATAGGTACAGGAGAATTTGCTGGAATAAAACATTTTTTGAAGGATAAGAGAAGTTTAATATCCTTGTATGTCGATGAGAAGATTGCTAATTTAGCTGCAGGATTTAGACTCCCACTGCAAAATATGGTTATCGAAGGCAATTATGTCAGAGATTCAAGTAATATCTTAAAAAACTCTCTAAATAATAATTCTTCTAATTTATCTATAGAAAATACAAATAATGATCCTTCCTTTGTCTGTATATGCGAAAGAGTTAAAGTTGAAGATGTCAAAGAAATAATAAGGCTTGGTATAAAAGATATTAATTTTATAAAGGCAGCAACAAGGCTTTCGATGGGAGCCTGTGGTGGCAAAACATGTTCAACAACTATAACATCTATTTTAAGAGAAGAAGGAATAAATAAAAATGTTGTAGAACCAAATAAACCGAGGCCTTTAATAGTCGAGGTTCCCTTTAAGTATTTTGCAGGCAATAAGGTTAAACTCAATTTTGATAATATTAATAGCAAAAAGAAGGAAAAAGACTAAAAATATAATATTGGATAAACACTTAACTTTAATAAAAAATAAATAAAATCGATTTTTTAAAGTTTAGAAGAATCAAAATAGGATTAATTATGCAAAATAAAAAATACGATCTAATAATTATTGGTTCTGGCTCAATAGGAACTCCTACAGCATATTTTTGTGCTAAGAATAGACTAAAAACTCTTGTAATAGAAAAAAATAAAGCTCCTGGTAGAGGCCAGAATAGAGCTGCAATAGGTGGTATAAGAGCAACTCACTCTGATTATGCTAAAGCCATGCTCTGTTTGCGTTCGATTGAAATATTTAAAAATTGGTTCATGAATACTGGAGATGATATCAACTGGTTTGAAGGTGGCTACTTTTACCCTATTTATAAAGAAGAGGACAAGGTTTCAGTTCTGTCACAATTAAAATTCCAAAAAAGTATTGGCCTTAATATTAACTTTATCTCCAAAGAGGAAGCTTTAGAAATAGCACCAGATTTAGTGAAAGATGGACTTCTCGGTGCACTTTATTCTCCAGAAGATGGTAGTGCTTCTCCTTTAAAATCAAACTACTCATTTTATAAAAATGCTCTGCTTTCTGGAGCAGAATTTAACTTTGAAGAAGAAGCTCTGGAACTTATAACAAAAGGTGATAAAGTAATAGGAGTTAAAACTTCTAAGGACATATATTATTCAAATTTCGTTATTCTCTCAACAGGTAAAGATGCAAATAATTTTAAAGATATTTTAAATGTTGACATTCCCATTAAACCAGATTGCCATGAAGCTGGTATTACAGAGCCTATAGCAAGGCTTTTCAATCCAATGATTGTAGATATGAGGGTTTATGATGACTCAAAAAATATCTATTTTTATCAGAACAAAGAAGGACAGATAGTTTTTTGTCTAACGCCTAATCCTTCTATTTATGGAGATGGTGAACTTTCCACATCAAATTTTCTTCTTCAATTTTCAAAAAGATTATTCGATGTTTATCCAATTTTAGGAAATCTTCGAATCAGACGAATATGGCGAGGGTTTTACCCAAATACTCCTGATGGGAATCCTATAATAGAGCTTTTAGATAACAATGTCCTTTTACTTGCAGGCATGTGTGGCCAGGGTTTCATGCTGGGACCTTCTATTGGCGAACTTGCCTACAAAATAATTTCAAATAGCACATCTTCTCAGGATAAAAAGGTTATTTCTAGCCTTTCTCTTCATAGAACTTTTGATAATGCAGAATTCTTTAAATAATTTAAATTTTACCTTGAATTTCAGAAAAATTGAATAACTTTAATTCGCAAATTATGAATTCGATGGACAATATTTTTCCGTTCATCCGGCAATTGCCTGCTTATTTAAAAAGATATGTATAAATTATGAAAGCAAGAATAAATATACATTGTCTTATATTTTTATTTCTCTTTTCATAATTCTATATACAGCTAATCCTTACAAAAAAGCGAATAGCGAGAGGTACTAATTTGCTGGATGAACTTATTTTTCGTAAAATCAATGTTATGTTGAAAAAATATTTCAAAGTAATATAATAAATTTGATGAGTATAGAAATAATCATATCCATTGTTGTAATAGTTGTCATTATAAGTTCTGTTTTGTATTTTATCATTGTTCGTAACCCACTTTTCAAACTTGATTCCATAAAACAAATGATAGACAACAATAAACTTGATGAAGCCCTTGAAAAACTCACTAAAATTATCCAGCAAGGGAAAGCCAACCCGCGAACTCATATGTACATGGCTGAAATTTTTGAAAAAAAAGGGGATCCCAATACTGCGATAATGGAATATCAAAAATGTTTGAAAGAGGGTGGCTTTATTTCAGATAATGAACAACTGATGATTCATATAAAACTTGCAGAACTATTATCTAAAGTTGGTAGAATTGATGATGCACTCGGAGAGTTTTTATTCCTGGCAAAACAATTTCCAGAAGATCCATACTATCTCATGCAAATTGGAGATATCTTTTTTTCAAAAAAGAAATTTGGTAATGCCACAAACTATTATAAACAAGCACTTACTCTAAACAATGCCAATCCTATTGCCCACTACAACCTTGGTAGACTTTACTATATGACCGGACTGAATAATGATGCCGATTATCATCTTAAAAAAGCGGTGGAGTTACAACCAAAACTTTATGATGCATACTATTACCTTGGTTTACTTTCGTTAAGGCTTTCTCAGGCGAATAATGCTTTGCTTTATTTTTCAAAGTCAGTTTATTCCATCAAATTCAAAGGACTTACTTATCTAAATCTTGGTAATCTTCTTATGAACTCAGGAAAGACAGAAGAAGCTCTGAACTTTTTTTTGAAAGCTATTTCAAACTTAACTGATAAAGAAAATCTTTTAGCTGCAAAATATAAAGCTGGTTGTTGCTATGAAAAGCTTGGACAGGTAAATAAAGCCATGGAATTTTTTCGAGAAATATATATAGAAAGAGCTGATTATCAGGATATCCAGACAAAAATAGCTATCTACGGTGAACTCTCACTCAATGATAAACTGAAAGAATATATGATAGCAAAAAAAGATGATTTTGAGGCTATTGCCACAAAAATAATTGCAACTTTCAACTATAAGCCACTTGAGTTTATTAACTATAGCAAATTTGTTTATTCTATAGCCATACCCATGGCTCTTTCTCCTGAAGCATCCAATAAAAAAGATAACTGTTTCTTTGTGTTTTACAGAATAATGGAAAGTTCCTTTGCAGATGATGAACTCTTTTTAATGAAAGAAAAGATGTTAACATCCAATTGTTCCAAATTATATATTATCTTTCCAGGAGAGTTTCCAGAAAATGCCTTAAAATGGGCTGAGAATCGAGATGTTGTTCTTGTTGACAAAGAAGGACTTTTAAAAATTATGGAAGTTATTTCTATCTAAATCAGCTGACTTTTAATTGAAAACTTTCAATATTGGTTAAAATTATAAACTAGAACGGACTACTAAACATGGGATTTATAGTTATTGTAGATGATGAATTATCAATAGTAGATGCTTTATCCAGACTTTTTCAGATGCATGGCCTGGAGGTTACAACTTTTCAAAATGCAGCTAATGCGTGGCAATATATTGATGAAAATATAGATAATATTGATCTTGTAATAACTGATCTTGTAATGCCAGAAATGAGCGGTCAACAGTTGTTTCAAAAGATCAAGAATAGTTATCCATATCTTCCGGTTATTGTTATGTCTGGTAAAGCAACTGCTTCCGATGCTGTTGAGCTTATGAAAGAAGGTGTGTATGACTTTTTTATAAAGCCATTTGAAAATATTGATAAGATTGTACTTATAGTAAAAAAAGCTATAGAACTTAAGGAGATAAAAAAGGAAAATATCTCTTTAAAAAGTAAACTTTCTGAAAGCATAGCCTTTCAGAAAATTATTGGAAAATCTAAAAAGATGGTTGAGATTTATGAAACAGTTACACAGGTAGCACCAACTAAAGCTTCAGTTTTGATAACAGGGGAAACAGGAACTGGAAAAGAAGAGATAGCTGAAGCGATACATAAGCTCTCTGGAAGAAAGGGACAACTTGTAAAAGTAAATTGTGCCGCACTAACTGAAACACTCCTAGAAAGTGAGCTATTTGGACATGAAAAAGGTGCTTTCACCGGTGCTATAAAAACCAGACTGGGTAGATTCGAACTTGCAAATGAAGGCACTATATTCCTTGATGAGATAGGTGAAGTGTCTCAAAACATTCAGGTAAAGCTTTTAAGAGTTCTGCAACACAAACAGTTTGAAAGAGTCGGTGGTGAACAACCTATTACTGTTGATGTTCGTATAATATCTGCAACAAACAAAAATTTAGCTGAGAAAATAAAGGAAGGAACATTTAGAGAGGATCTCTACTTTCGGTTAAATGTCATAAATATTCATATGCCACCTCTTCGTGAAAGAGTTGAAGATATACCTTTGCTTGTTAAACATTTTATCGATAGATTTTCAAAAGAACATTCAAAAGAGATTGTGGGCATTACTCCACGAGCCTTAAGGGTGCTTATGGCATATAGTTGGAGTGGAAATGTTCGAGAGCTTATGAATGTTATAGAAAATATGGTTATCCTATCAAGAGACGAAATTCTTGATGTTGTTCATATTCCATCTTACATTATGGATGAAATTTCAAAAAAACCTGAATTTTCACTATCTGATGGAAATCAGGATTATGAAACCATAAAAATAAAGCTTGGGACACCGCTTGAAGATATAGAAAAAATATATATAACACAGCTACTCCAAAAGTATAAGAACAAGGCAAAGGTTGCTCAAATATCTGGCATTGGAAGAAAAACACTTTACAATAAACTTAAAAAATGGGGAATGGATTCAGGCAAAGAAGAAGACTATCAAAAGAGCTAAACCTGTATATTTTTTAATAGAAATTTTATATAACTGTCTAAAGTCAAAAGTTCGGGAATTGTACCTTTATTATTATAGTCGAAAGCTGAAAGTTGAAAACTTACCAACCAAAAGTTAAAAATCTAAAGAAGAAAATTTAGATTTCTATTTTTATTATCATAATTCAATAACCAAACGTTCAACTGCACAAATTCTAATAATATATTTTTTTATTAGTGAAACGATATAAAAATGCAAAAATTCCCTGACCTGATAATATAAAAGATAAATAAAAAGAATAACTTACTATCTTTAATAAAGGATACTTTATGCAAAATGAAGTAATTGAAAATGGTAAATTTGAAAGTTATAAAAAAATGTTTGAAGCTTATGCAATAAGCCCTCTTGATGGTAGATATTTTAAGAATATATCATTTATTTCAGAATATTTTTCAGAATTTGCACTTATAAAAAAAAGAATCTTCGTTGAAATACAATGGCTTCATTTTTTATGTGGTGAAGATTCTCCCATAGGCTTTGTTTTAAATAAAAATATTCATAAAGCTCTTGATAAATTCCATGATGATTTCTCTCTAAATGATTTTTTCAAATTCAAAGAACTGGAAACTTCACTAAACCATGATGTTAAACCAGTTGAATATCTTTTAAGAGATATTCTAAAAAATGAGAATAGCGAGTTTATTCATTTCGGTATAACCTCTGAAGATGTTACAAATCTTTCTTATGCATTATTATTCAATGGATTCAAGGAAAATTATTTGATGCCTCATTTAGAAAATATTATCTCTTCCTTAAAACAACTCGCCTTAGCTTCAAAAACTCTTGCAATTCCTGGAAGAACTCATGGGCAACCAGCGACTCCTACAACATTGGGAAAAGAATTTGCATATTTTGTACAAAGATTGCAAAATTCATATCTTGTATTAAAGAATATAAAGATTGAAGCAAAATTTTCAGGTGCTGTTGGAAATTACGCCGCTTTAAAGGTAGCATATCCTGATCTTAACTGGATAGATATTGCAAAGAATTTTATTACAAAGTTTGGCTTTGAGATAAATATCTGTACAAAGCAAATTGAGCCTCACGATTGGATAGCCAGACACTGCAATGAAATTCAACTTATAAGCACCATTTTAATAGATCTTTGCAAGGATATCTGGCTTTATGGATCGTATGGATACATTGGTCAAAAGGCTGTTGAAGGAGAAATAGGTTCTTCAACCATGCCTCATAAAGTTAACCCGATAGATTTCGAAAACTGCTGGGGAAATATGGAACTTACTATTTGCCTATCTCAACTTTTTTCAAGAAAACTTCCTTCAACCTTTTTGCAAAGAGATCTTTCAGATTCTACTGTATTAAGAAACTTCGGTGTTTTATTAGGCCACTTTGAGCTTGGCCTTTACTCACTTAAAAAAGGGTTTGACAGGATTCAATTTAACGAAAAAAATGCTGAGCAAGATCTCGCCAAAAACACGGTTGTTCTGGCAGAAGCCATACAAACTATTCTTCGTAAATGTGGTGTCAAAAATGCCTATGAGATTATGAAACAATTCACAAGAGGAAAAGATGTAACTTACGAACAAATACTCGATTTTATTCAGAAGCTTGATATACCACAAGATGAAAAAGAAAAACTTCTAAAACTTAAACCTGGTGATTATATAGGAGAGTCAATACAAATCGTTGAACAAATCTGTAAATAAGTTAATATTTTTAAATAAAGTTTTTTAATATATATGCAAGAGCACCATTAATATCAACTCTATTTTTTTAAGCTTCGATTTCTATTTTTAATTCATTAAATTTTATTTTTGCTTTTGGGTTTATAAGCAAGGAATATACCCAGCATTATGGATAATAAGGCTGCAAAAAGAACTTGAAAACTCGCAGGTAGTAAAAATGTTATCGTATGTGCAGGAATCCAGAAAAATGGAATTGTTTTTGCCAGCACAAAACCACCATATTCTTCCCAATTAACTTTTGATAAAAGATTTCCAAAACTATTTTTTTTGAAAAATCCCCTGAATGTTCCATTTGATTCAATAATTATGATATCTAACATTTTATGACAGGTCATCATAACAGGAGCAAAAACAAGATTCATAGTTAAACTAACAAAAAAAGATGCAAATAATTTTAAATAAGAGAAACCTTTTGTACTTAAAACAGTAAGCTTTATCGATGGAATTATAGAATTCAGTAGAGCCACAGAACCACTCCCAAATATTACAAAAGAAGCTTTAATAGCCATACCAAGAATACCCCATACAACCATTTTTGGTAAAATACCGAAACTTTTATCTGGATAAGATTTACGCGATATTCTATAGGAAACAATCTCGCCAAACGTTGCAAGTATAGCAAACTTTATAAAACTCAGTGTGTATGGATATTCATTGGAGCAATATATAAAGATATTTAGCAATTTTTTTGAAATTATGAATGGTGCAAATAAAAGAGGAAGAAACAATATAAGTAAGACATCCAGAGTTTTGTTATTATTGTTCAAATTACTTTTGTCCATAAAATCTTTCATCCTTATTTTCAATACAAATCTGTCTTAAATTTAGGTTTTGATGTATTGGTTCCATTTTTACTTTATTGATTTTTTATATAATATTTAGTTAATCTTATATCATACATATAGATTTTTTTATCTATCGTTTTATCAAAAAACTTTTCAATATTATATAATTACAAAAAGATGTCTTTCGCCGAATTCTGGACTGTATTTATAAAACTATTTTTCCCGGACTTTAGACTTTAGACTGCTCTACTTTCGACTGTTATATAAAAAACAATGCGGAAGCTCCGGCTATTGTGAATATTGTTCCGATAATTGTTCTTATTGTTATTTTTTCCTTATAAATAAGAGCTGACAATGGAATCAAAAGAATAGGGGAAATAGCTGTGATAGTTGTTGCTATGCCAATCTTTGTATTTGATATGGCATATAAGGCTAGACTGACCCCTATAACTGGACCTAAAATAGCACCAAATAAGATATAAAGTGCACTTTTAATATCCTTCATCTTTTTAAAATGTTCAACAAATTGACCTTTAAAAACGATGTATAAAACCATAAAAAATAAACCAGCTGTTACCCTTATCATGTTCCCTTGAATCGCAGACGCACCACTGGAAAGCCCAATCTTTGAAAGAAGCATCCCTGTTGCCTGGCATATTGAACCAATAGAAGCTAAAATAATACCAGGAAGTCTTTTAGATTTATCAAAATTTTCATTCTCATGCTTTTCTGAAATAACAAATATAACAGAACCTATGGTTATTGCAATACAAAGAATATGCCAGTAACCTAGCTTTTCATCTAATATTATCCATGAAAGGATGGCTCCAATAATAGGATTAGTAGCCATTATCGTCATGGATAAACGTGGACCTATAAGGACTAAAGACTCAAAAAGTGCTGCATCCCCTAAAGTAAAACCAATAAGGCCTGATAAGCTTAAAAAGAAAATAGATCTGGATGGAAGTTTATAAGGGAAGAATAACTTAAAACTCAATAGATTAATGATTCCCATAAATATAAATGCTATCCAGAGCCTTAAATGATTAACAACCTGTGAGCCAACTTTTCTTCCTGCAAGCGAGAAAAAAAGGGAGTTAAATGTCCAGCATAAAGCTGTTATCAAAGCAGCATATTCACCTTTCATCTGTCCTCTTTTAAAAAATAAATTTCATTTCTATTCATTGCTTAATAAAAGTCGAAAGTCTAGAGTCTAGAGTCAGTATGATAAATATTTTATAAAACCAGCGCTTGTCTTGCTTGCACTTTGAAAAGAGCATGGAAAGTACACATTAACCAAGATTAACTAATAATAACAAGAGATTAAAATTAGTAAAATACTATTTTGAAATAGACTTTTAGCTTAATTGTTATATATTTGATTAGAAGAATAAATAATATAAAGTTCATCCAGCAAATTATCTTCGCTCTCTTCGTTAGTTTGTATGACCAGGCTATACAAATATTGCTTTAATGTTAAAAAGTAAGCGGAAGTCCTAAAAATAGTCAAATTCAGGATATAAAAATGAAAAAAAAACATACTATTCTCAACTTAGTCCTGCTATTTATCTTGTTTTTTTTATTTGCTGGTTGCTCTTCCAGTAAAATAACACTTGAAACCATAAATATCGATAAGGTATTTCTCCCTGTATTTGTTTCACCTCAAGTTGATATTCAAAAAGGGGGAAATGGTCTTACTGGAGTTGCTCTGGATCTAATACAGAATCAGGATAATAAAGTCATCTATCAATATACCTGCATCTTTGCTGATGAAGATTACCCAGATTTTTTTCTAAACTTTTTCTACGATATTTTTAGATATTTTAAATACCATAGATTAATGGATACCGAGTCTTTTACAATCTCATTTATTAAGACGCCGGATGATATCTGGAAGGTTGAAAAGGTTATTTTTAGTGATGTTTTTTCAAAAGATCAGACTTTCTATAAAAAAAAGATAGTTCATTATCAGGAATCCATTGATGGAAGCAATTTTATTTTAAAAGACTCAAGAATTATCATATACATAAACACCTGGAATCACCTCTTTTCAAATACCGATAACAACCCAAACCTTCAAAAACAGCTATTTGAAAGTTATCCTGTGTATGCTGGGAGTCGTAAACAAGTTGAACAGCTCTTCTCAAAAGGCAAATAGAGTTAAAGATTTAATTAAGACTACAAAATTGGTGGAGAAGTATATATGAGGATTTGCATAATCGGTGGTGGAATAGTTGGCACTTTGATAGCAAGACAACTTGGCAGGTTCGATATTGAAGTTATGCTTATAGAAAAAGAATATGATGCGGGACTTGGTGTCTCAAAGGCAAATTCAGCTATAATTCATGCTGGCTATGATGATGAACCAGGAACTTATAGAGCCAGGTTTTGTAGTAAAGGTAACATGCTTTACGACGAACTTGCCAGGCAGCTTGATATAGAAGTCGTCAGGGTTGGTTCACATGTTCTTGCGTTCAATAATGAACAAAGAAATGTTCTGAACAAGCTATATCAGCAAGGCTTAAATAACAATATACGAAATCTAAGGATTTTAGAAAGAGATGAAATTCTCGATATGGAGCCAAATATCAACCCTGATGTTGTTGCTTCTCTTTATGCTCCCAGCGCCGGTATTACAGAGCCATGGCAGATATGCATTGCTGCAACAGAAAATGCTGCTGCAAATGGTGTTGAATTTCACTTTAATGAAGAAGTTATCGATATCGATGCTCAGGGAAACAAGATCAGAAGAGTAATTACAGATAAGCATGAATATCAGGTTGATTATGTGATTAATGCTGCTGGTTTATATGCAGACAGAATTGCAAACATGGCGAAAGATGTTGCAATACCCATTCATCCAAGAATTGGTGAATATATACTTTTAAATAAATTCACAACAGCAGATCTCATACATAGTATCATATTCCCCACCCCTTCGAAGATGGGAAAGGGTATCCTGGTTATCCCAACAGTTGATAAAGGTATCTTGCTTGGTCCAACATCATCAGATCTAAATTATCGCCTTAAAGACTTAAGAGCGACTTCAAGTGAAGGATTGGAACAGATAGTTGAAAATGCCAAAAAATTGATTCCTGGCATAGATATTAAAGAAACAGTTAAAACTTTCGCTGGTTGCAGACCGGAAACTTCTCAAAAGGACTTTTATTTAGGTGCAAGCAGAAAAATCTATGGTTTTTTCAATGTTGCAGGTATGCGTTCCCCAGGACTTACTGCTGCTCCTGCAATAGCACAGTGGACTTGCGAAGAGCTTCAAAAAACTTACAATCTCAAGTTTAATTTAAAAAAAGACTACAATCCTTACCGTAAAAAAATCTTTCACTATTACAACAATATTAGCCTTGAAGATTACGATAAAGAGATACAAAGATACCCTGAAGCCGGAAGATTTGTTTGTGTGTGCAATAAGATAACTGAAAAAGAGGTGATTGAGGCTATAAAAAGAGGAGCAACAACTTTAGATGCTATAAAATTTCGTACAAGAGCGATGTTTGGGGAGTGCCAGGGAGGTTTTTGCACTCATAAGATCTTACAGATCCTCAGTAGAGAACTTGGTTTTCCACTTGAAAAGATTGTATATAACAATGCTAAATCTTATGTTGTCGATGGGAAGGTTAGAAAATGAATAGATTAGAAACAGATATTCTGGTTATAGGTGCAGGAGCAGCTGGGATGGGTGCTGCCATATGTGCTGCAAATAGCGGAGTTTCGGTTATAGTAGTTGAAAGAAACCCTGATGCTGGCGGTATATTAAATCAATGTATACATAATGGTTTTGGTCTCCATTACTTTAAAAAAGAGTTTACAGGCCCAGAATTTGCTTATCAGCTTTATTCTAAAACTAAAGAATCAGGAATACAATTTCTATTTAATCATTTTCTTTTGCAACTTGATCTTAAAAATAAAACAGCCATATTTGCATCTGAGGAAGGAATAAAACTCATAGCATGTAAGGCTCTTATATATACAGCTGGAGCAAGAGAAAGACCTTTTGGTTCCCTTTTGATACCTGGAGATAGAGTTTCAGGTATATTTACAGCTGGAGTGGCTCAAAGATTGACAAATATAGAAAATAGGCTACCGGGAACAAAAGCTTTGATACTTGGTTCTGGTGATATAGGTTTGATTATGGCAAGAAGATTGACACTTGAGGGTGTAGAGGTTGTTGCTGTTTGTGAAAGAATGCCGTACCCTGGTGGTCTTGCACGAAATATTGACCAATGCCTCAAAGATTTTGGTATACCATTACTCCTTTCAACGACAGTAACAGAAGTAAGAGGAGATGGAAGACTAAGAGAAGTGATAACATCATCTCTCGATGAAAACTACAATATTATAGAGGGAACACAGAGGTCATGGAGTGTTGATACTCTTGTTCTTTCTGTTGGGTTGGTTCCATCAACGACACCTATTATGGATTATTTTTCTATTGACGGTAAGTCAAGAGGTGTCATAGTAGACAATTGTATGCGTACAGATAAAGACTGGATTTTTTCAGCGGGTAATTGCGTTATAATATATGATCTCGTTGACTATGTTACATATCAAGGTGAAATGGCTGGAAGATCTGCTGTAAATTATATAAAAAATGGTAATAATCCAGCAAGATACCCTATAAAAAAAGGAAATGGTGTTGGAGTCATCAACTGTTCTTATTATGTTGAAAACTCAGATCTTGAACTTTACATAAGGGTGAACAAACCTAAAGAAAAAGCTAAACTTGTTGTAAGAAGCGATAACACTATTATATATGAAGGCAAGCCATCTGCATTTATCCCAAGTGAGATGGTTCGAGTAAAAATAAAAGCAGAAAAGATAGATGATTCCTTCAAAAAAAGTTCTCTTGTCACTGAAATTATAGATCTTTAATCTTCTTTTTATAGATTTATTAATATGGAGTTTTATTTATGAAAGATGTTGATATGGTTTGTATACAATGTCCGATGGGTTGCAAGATTAAGGTTTCACTCGATGATGATGAAAAAGTCACAGAGATAAGTGGATACACCTGTAAATCAGGAAAAGATTATGCATTGCAGGAAGTTACAGACCCTCATAGAGTAATAACTACATCAATAAAAGTTATAGGTGGCAATTTACCATTAGTTTCCGTAAAAACTTCAAAACCAGTTCCCAAAAGGCTTGTGCTTGAAATAATGGACATAATAAAAAATTCGCAGGTTCATGCTCCCGTCGAACTTAACCAGATAATAATAAGTAATATTGCAGAAACAGGCTCTGATATACTGGCGACAAAAAGTGTAGAAAAATTATAATTTAAGAATTATATTACATATGTCGAAATTATTGCTGTAAAGTACTATTTTATCCATAAAATCTGGAGCTAAATATGGAACAGAGCCAAAAACCTTTTATAGAATTTACGGGAAAAGGAGCAAGTTTATTCTGGCTTACTATCTGGACAACCTTTTTAACATTGATAACATTAGGTTTTTATTTACCCTGGGCTATATGTGTCCGAGCTCGTTGGAATGCAAGAAACTCGTTTGTTGATGGAAAGCAATTGAGATTCGCTGGAAAAGGTGGACAGGTCGCGGGAATAGTCTATATATCTGTTCTGTTAAGCATTTTGACTCTTGGCATTTTTGCATATTGGGGCTATTGTGCTATAAGAAAATGGATTTATCTTAATATTGAAGTATCCAGCGAACCTAACCAGGAAAGGACTGTTGATATCCTTTAGATAAAACTTTTGCTTTTGACCTTTCAACATCTTTAAATTCCAACGCACGGATAAAAATTAAATTTATTACTATTTATTAATATAGAAAAAGAAAATGAAAGTTATAGTTACATTATTGATTTCAGTTTCACTAGTTTTTTTTATTTTACCTGATTTGACAAGTAAAACGATAAACTCTCTTGCATTTAAGTATCAGTCTTTCTCAGACTTTCTTTCTATATCATTTTTAGCGAGCTTTTTAGCTTCTTTGATTTTATTTTTCCCTTATTTTAAGAATTCAATACATCATTTTTTAAGTTTTTGTATTTTTCTTATTATAATATTTTCTCTTTTATTAACTTTGAGTTTTACTAAGATTAAAGTCTTAAAGCTTAATATCGCCTATAACCTTATAAACATTTTCTGGTTAATATATATAGGTATCTTCATTTTCAGTACATTTTACTGTATCTTTTTCGTTAAAGACCTTCCACTTTTGCCTTTGATAGTTTTAAGAATAAATGTATTTTTAATTGTTTTATGCTATATTTTACAATTTGCTGGTAATCAAAAAAATCTGAATCTATATCAATTGTTAATTTTCATCTCTTCAATTATTTCATTTTTGATTATCACCTGGGTCTATAAACCCATAAAAAAAGGTCCTTCCTATTAAATTTTGCTTTTTTTATACCTAATCTATATTCATTTATTTGTAAGGCTTTGCCTTAAAAAGAAAAACAGTGAAGAGTTCACTTTCCGCCTGGACTTTAGACTTTTGATTATTATAAATGTGCTTTTAAAATAACCAGGCACCAGTCGGATGAACCTAAATTAAAAATAAGAACCAATCATTTTCATAATTGGCTTTTATATCAAAAAAAACCATAAATATTCTTACCACACTCCGTACACTTGTTTTCTTTTATTCCCACGATTTTTGAACTGAAACCTTTGCGGATAATCAACCTGTTACCACATTCGCATGTTGTAGAATCATCAAGATTAAATACATTTCCCGGATAAACATAGTGAATGTTTTTTTTTGCTACCTTGGTAAGATCAAATATTGTTTTTTCAGAAGTTGCAGCAGTTGACATCTTATAACAAGGATAGTATCTTGAAATGTGAAGCGGGATATCTGGATTTATTGAAGCTATAAACTTTGTTATAGCCTCCATCTCATCCTCTGTATCATTTAGACCTGGTATAACAAGAGTTGTAAGCTCAACATGAGTGTTTTTAGAGGCAATTCTAATGACATTTAAAACTGGCTCTAAAGTACCCTGACAGTATTTCTGATAGAAGCTATTGTTAAAGGATTTAAGATCAATATTCATGGCATCAACATAAGGGAGAAGTTCATTTAAAGGATCAATATTTATATATCCATTTGTGACGAGAACAATCTTATAGTCGGGATTTATTTTTTTAAGTTCTTTTGAAAAATCAAGTACTGTTTCAAACCATATAAGAGGTTCAGAATATGTAAAAGCAATCATATTTATATGTTTTTGTTTCAATATGAGGTCTAAATCTTTAACATTAATATCTTCAGTATGAATATCCGTATATTGAGAGATCGAATAATTTTGACAAAATAGGCAGTGAAAGGAACATCCGACTGTTCCGACTGAAAGGATAGAACTTCCAGGATAAAAATGATATAGAGGTTTTTTTTCTATCGGATCTATCGCTATAGAAGAAGCCTTTCCATAAAAAGGTGCATAGAGGGTTCCATCAATGTTTTCACGAGTTTTGCATAAACCAAAATCATTACTTTTGATCAAGCAAGCATGGGGACATAGAAGACACCTGACATCTCCATTTTCTAAAGTTTTAAAGTATCTAGCCTTAACTTTGTTCATAACATATCCTTATTTTGCATAATAGCATCTTATCTTTTTTTATCAACATACATTTAATCTTTATCTATTTTTAAAATTTGGTTGACTTTATTTTTATATAATGTATATATTAAGAAATATTATTTATTAACCAATCAGTTATATATATTATGCAAATTTCCTTAAGTTATATAATAAGTTATTTGATTTGGTATCCCCATTTTTACACTTTTGGTTTTGCATTCTTAAACTTTTATAGACAAAATTGCAATTATGATTACTACTTATCAAACTTATGACTTTTATAGAAAAATCTTGGATCTAGATTATCGACTTTAAACTTTTGGCTGCTATTACACTTATCACAAAACAATTTTTTAACTTTTTAGCTTATTAAGTGCATGATTATTTAAATAAAGTACATTTATATCTGTCGAAAGTTAAAGAATAAAGTACTAATTTATCGGAAGAACCTAATCTTCAAAGGAGCAAACTATGGCTGTTCAGATAACAGGCATTGGAATGAATTTACCATCAAAATCAATGACAAACAGCGATTTTGAAAAAATTCTTGACACATCAGATCAATGGATAACCGAGCGAACAGGCATAAAGGTTAGATATTTTAGTGATAAAGATCAAGCTGCCAGTGACCTTGCCTATCCTGCCTGTCTTGAAGCTATTGAAAAAGCTAAAATTTCTAAGGATTCTATAGATCTTATTATAGTTGCAACTGTTACGCCTGATTACCTTTTTCCCACGACCGCCTGTATATTACAAAACAGACTTGGCTTACCTCCAACCCCGGCTTTTGATCTTTTAGCTGGCTGCACCGGTTTTATCTATGCTGCAGAAGTTGCCAGAAATTTTCTTGAAAGCCAGAGATATAAATGCATTTTAGTTGTTGCAGTCGAAGAACTTACTAAAATACTTGATCTTCAAGATAGAAACACAGCGGTACTCTTTGGTGATGGAGCGGCTGCAGCCATATTTCAACATATAGAGGGTGATACTGGCATTCTATCTTCTTACATAAGTGCTGATGGAAGCAAGCATCAGAATCTTATCTTGCCTGCTGGTGGTTCAAAGAACCCGGCATCAATTGAATCTATTAATAATAAGATGCATTATATAAAGATGGATGGAAAGGCAGTATTTCGTGATGCTGTTTCAATGATGATAAGTTCAACAAAAGAAGCTCTTTCTAGAGCAAATCTTAATAAAGAAGATATTGACCTTTTCATACCGCATCAGGCAAATATTCGAATTATCCAGTCAATTACCAAGTATTTTGAGATTGAGCAAAGTAAGGTTCATATTACTGTCGATAAATATGCCAATATCTCTTCAGCCACCATCCCTATTGCATTATATGATGCCATGTCTTGTGGAAAAATAAAAAATGGTATGAAAGTTTTGCTAACGGCTTTTGGAGCTGGTTTTACCTATGGTGCAATGGTTATTGAATTTTAAAATTTCTTCTATTTGTTTATTTAAATTGTATATAAATTAAGATTAAATTTTTATTTTTTAAGGAGGCTATCATGCTTGATATTATGGAGATCCAGAAGATTCTTCCCCACAGGTATCCATTTTTAATGATCGATAGGATCACAGAACTTGAACCGCTTGTTTTCGCAAAAGGATATAAAAATATTTCTTACAATGAACCATACTTTCAAGGACATTTCCCCAATGAACCGGTCATGCCAGGAGTTTTGCAGATTGAAGCCATTGCACAAGTTGGGGCATGTGCTATACTATACCATGATGACTATAAAGGCAAAACTGCCTATTTTTTAACTGTAAATAAGGCTAAATTTCGTAAAAAAGTTGTCCCTGGTGATATGTTAGAAATAGAATGTAAAATTACACATTTCAGTCATGGTAGAGGTATGGGAGAAGGTATTGCAAAGGTTAATGGTGAAGTAGCTTGCGAGGCTGAAGTAACTTTTGTAATCCGATAAGAAACTATATAAAATTTGAGGGTAAAATGGGAAGAATTAAAGGAAGAAATGAAAAACTTATTAAATCTAGAAAGACCAAGATAATGATTGCAACTTATCTTGCTGTCATAGAAAAGGGATTTGCTAATACAAGGGCTGCAGATATTGCTAAAAAAGCAAATATGTCTCAAGCTCTGATGTTTTACTACTTTGACTCTATGGAGGAGTTATTTATTGAAACTCTTCAATGGGTTAACAATCGCATTGGACAAAGGCTCATCCATAAAGTTGACTCTGTGTCAAATCCTGTTTTACAACTAAAGATAAGAGTTGATGATTCATTTCTCTCCACAAAAGAAAATAGAAGATTTTATCTTTATTATATTGATTTTATTCATGAAGGAGTAAGATTCGAACTTTTCAGACAACCTATTGAAAAACTTAACAATGAAATCTTTTCAAAGTCTTTAACTTATATAAAAAATGGTGTTGCTCAGGGTTATTTTAGAAAAGATCTAGATATAGAGGCTGCCTCCTCTATGATCAAAGCTAACATAGATGGTTTTATGCTTCAATGGCTTTTTGACAATGAAAATACATTTGATTCATATAGAAAAAGATGTCTTGATGTCATATATCGTTATATACTTTCAGATTTACAGCTTATTGAAAAATACAATTTATTAAATTAGATCTTTTTGTTAATTTCATTATTAGCACTCCCGACATAGTATACATATTCGGGAAAATTCAGGATCATCCGGCAAATCATTACTTATAGCTCTTTATTAGTTTGTGAGGCTAAGTCATATAAAGTGAAACTATAAAGAGCTTAAAACGCATGCATTAACCGGAAGCAATGTAAAAGCATCTATAATTGACAGCACAAAAAAGCGATAAACATAAAAATATGCTCTGCTACAGAAGTGACGAGCATGACAATACTATATGGAGGAATTATGTTAGATTACGGTTTAAATGAACAGCAAAAAATGGTCAAAGACCTTGCCAGACAAATCGCTGAGGAAAAAATAAAGCCTTTCAGCAAACAGTGGGATGAAGAAGAACAGTTCCCTGAAAGTGCTATAAGCGCACTCGCAAAGGCTGACATGAATGCCCTGTGCATACCTGAAAAGTTTGGTGGAATGGGTGGTGGGATCTTCGATCTTTGCCTTGCTGTTGAAGAAGTTGCCAGGGTAGATGGTGGTGTGGCAACATCTTACGCTGCAACATTTTTAGGTATGTTTCCTATCCTTCTTAATGGAACAGAAGAACAAAAACAAAAATATTTACCACAAGTTGCTTCTGGAAAGTCACTCTGTGCATTTGCCTTGACAGAACCAGAAGCTGGATCCGATGCCTCAAATGTTAAGACCACTGCGACGAAAGATGGTGATTACTATATATTAAATGGTGTTAAACACTTTATTACCAATGGTGGTGTTGCTGACATAAATGTAGTTATCGCAGTTACCGATAAAACAAAGGGAGCTCGAGGGATTTCGGCTTTCATCGTTGAAAAAGGAACAGAAGGCTTTTCATTTGGCAAAAAAGAAGAAAAACTTGGTATAAGATGCTCACCCACCAGAGAGCTAATATTTCAAGACTGCAGAGTTCATAAAAGTCAACTTCTTGGTGGACAGGAAGGACTTGGATTTATTGCAACGATGAAAACTTTCGACTATTCAAGACCTGGCGTTGCAGCTCAGGCAGTTGGTATAGCACAGGGAGCCATGGAACTTGCTATATCTTATGCTAATAAAAGAGTTCAATTTAATCAAAAAATTACATCATTCCAGGGAATCCAGTGGATGATAGCAGATATGGGAGCAAAAATTGAAGCTGCAAGAGCTCTTGTATATGCTACCGCTAAAGCGGCTGATGCAGGACAGAAAAATATTGGTGGGGCATCAGCAGCTGCTAAATTTTATGCATCAGATGTTGCCATGGAGGTTTCTGTTAATGCATTACAGCTTTTTGGTGGCTATGGATATATTAAAGAATACCCGATAGAAAAGTTTGTAAGAGATGCAAAAATTACACAGATATATGAAGGGACCAATCAGATTCAAAGAAATATAGTAGCACTTCAACTTATTAAGGAGTTTGGTAAATGAGAGTAGCAGTTTGCATTAAGCAAGTTCCAAATACAACGGAAGTTAAAATAGATCCTAAGACAAAAACACTTGTTCGAGAAGGAGTTGAGTCCATAATCAACCCATACGATATGTATGCCATAGAAGAAGCTATAAGGTTAAAGGAAAAGTATGGTTGTCAAACCTATGTTATAACCATGGGCCCGTCACAAGCTGAATCAGCTCTTAGAGAAGCGATATCTATGGGTATAGATTCAGCAGTTCTTGTTAGTGATAGAGCTTTTGCTGGTTCTGACACCTGGGCTACTAGTTTGATACTGGCGAAGACACTTGAGTACCTGGGCGGGTTTGATCTTGTTATCTGCGGTAAACAGGCTTCGGATGGTGATACTGCTCAGGTTGGACCTGGCATAGCGGCTCATCTGAAACTGCCCTCTGCTACTTATGTTAGCCATTTAAAAGAGGTGGAACTTTCAGAAAATAAAAAGATAATTGTAAATAGGTTACTCGAGGATGGAGTTGAAACTCTCGAGGTGAAGCTACCTGCTATTATAACAGTTGTAAAAGAGATAAACGAACCAAGAACCCCATCTTTAAAGGGAAAGATGAGAGCGAAAAGTGCAGAGATTCAGGTGGTTACAAATAAACAACTGCAATTACCTGATACTGATGTCGGACTTTCTGGCTCTCCAACTTCGGTTGTGGAAATATTTACCCCCCCACACAAGGTGGGAGGTAAGATATTTCACGGTGAACCCGAGATTGTTGTTGATCAATTACTAAATGAGATAAAGGATCTTCTATGAGTCAAACTAATATGAATGAAACAAACATGAGTGGAATTAGAGTCATTAAAGATAAATGTACTGGTTGCGAAATCTGTACTGGAGTTTGCCCTGCTGCAGCCATTTCCATGATTGACAATACTGCCCAGATAGATCCAGACAGATGCACACTCTGCATGTCCTGTGTCTCAGCCTGTCCTTCTGAGGCTATCGAAGTTGTACGACAAACTATCGTAAAGGATGACCTGTCATCATACAGTGGAGTCTGGGTATTTGCTGAATGTGAAGAAAATAAACTTAGTTCAATAACATTTGAGCTTCTTGGTAAAGCCAGAAAGCTTGCAGAGGATTTAAATACTCACTGTGCAGCAGTATTACTTGGCTACAATGTTAAAAACCTTACAGATTCCCTTATAAAAAGAGGTGCAGATATTGTCTATCTTGTGGATCACCCAGCTTTGCTTCATTATACTTCGGAAACCTATGCGAACACTATATCTGACCTTGTAAAGAGATTTAAACCAGAGATTTTTCTTGCCGGAGCTACTACACTTGGAAGAAGCCTTGTTTCAAGGATAGCAGTAAGCGTTCGGACTGGTTTAACAGCCGATTGCACAGGTCTTGATATCGATAAAGATAAAAAAATACTTGTTCAGACAAGGCCAGCATTCGGTGGCAATATTATGGCAAGGATAGTATGTACATCATACCGACCTCAAATGTCCACAGTAAGGCATAAAGTTATGCCAGAGGCTGCAATAGATGAAAACCATCAGAGGAAGATTGTTGAAGTTGATTTTGATGAGAAATTTATTGACTCCAGGGTTAAATTTCTCGATTTTATAAAGGAACAGATAAGTACAGTAAATCTTTCAGAGGCAAATATTATAGTTTCTGGAGGAAGAGGATTAAAATCCGCTGAAAACTTCAAGATTATAGAGGAACTTGCAGAAGCTCTCGGCGCAGCTGTTGGTTCTTCACGAGCCTGCGTTGATGCTGGTTGGATCCCTTACTCGCATCAAGTTGGTCAAACTGGAAGAACTGTAAACCCAAAGATCTATATCGCATGTGGTATCTCAGGTCAGATCCAGCATCTTGTTGGTATGCAGTCAAGCAAGACTATCATAGCGATAAATAGTGACCCTGACGCACCAATATTTAAAGTTGCAGATTATGGAATCGTAGGAGATCTTTTCACAGTCATCCCACTTTTAACAAAGAAAATCAAGCAACTTAGAAATAAATAATAAATAGGTGACTCTCCTGCATATATCTGTTTAATTATTTTGATTTTGTACCTTAATTTAAGCGGAGAGAGAAATGCAAAAAATAAAAGAAATAAGTAAAAAAATGTAAGGAATAATTCTTCAAATATATGAAGAGAAAGGAATAATTATGATATTAAAAAATAAAAGAGGTATAGTTTTAGGTCTTGCAAATGCTCATTCTATCTCCTGGGCATGTGGTGAAGCGATAAATAATCTCGGTGGTGAAGTAATATTTTCCTATCTTGATGATAGATTTTTAAAGTGGGTTGCTCCTCTTGCCGATAAGATAAACGCAAAGTATTTTCCCCTTGATGTATCAAAGGATAGCTCAATAGATGAATTTTTCAAATCTGTTGGAAACATCTGGGATTCTATAGATTTTATGGTCCACGCTGTGGCATTCGCTAAAACCACTGATCTTGATGGCCGTTTTATTGACACATCAAGAGATGGATTTAGCATAGCACTTGATATATCTACCTATTCACTCGTTGCGACCTCAAAAAGAGCGGCGAATCTTATGAAAAGTGGTGGCTCCATAGTTACTCTTACCTATTATGGCTCTGAAAAAGTCGTTCCAAATTACAATGTTATGGGAGTTGCGAAGTCAGCACTCGAAGCCTCGACAAGGTACCTAGCGGCTGATCTCGGTCCAGATAATATCCGTGTAAATGCAATCTCTGCTGGTCCTATCAACACATTATCAGCACGAGGAATTACCGGCTTTTCAAAGATACTT
>Ga0208826_1000347_pt1 | contig 49934 bp, 38 predicted proteins | sample AD_UKC115_MetaG_FD_184451 | JGI IMG/M metagenome (GOLD analysis project Ga0208826, IMG submission 184451) | Active sludge microbial communities of municipal wastewater-treating anaerobic digesters from Hong Kong - AD_UKC115_MetaG (SPAdes)... | ecosystem: Engineered > Bioreactor > Anaerobic >... | reverse complement strand
AAAGACGATAATCTTTGTGGTGTTAATGTTATTTGCAATCGGTATCAGTTACGCATCAGACTGGTACGGTTCATTTACTGTAAGAGGGGGCAGGACGGATCCCGAGTGTGACATAGAATCAGAATGGAAAACCCTTTGGATGTTCGGCGCCTCCTACGAGTTTTGGTATAAGGACATAGTGAGTATAGGGCCTTATGTGTATTTCAGTCAGTTGCAGGGCGGTCCTTTAAGTCCTTCAATAAGTGGCGGGACATGGAGTTATCCCGACAACTGCAATTTTAAGAGTTACATAGCGGGTGCGGATGTAAAAGCGCGTTTCAGGCCTAATTGGAAGTGGATAAATTTACGTTTCCCCGATAAATTTATCAATCGGGTAGCTCCTTATGTGGACGGTGGGGCAGGTATAATTACCTTTGACCCGAAAGACAGATTTTCTACTGATTTACCTGGATTGGAAGTATTGGATGACGGGACTCAGGTGCCGAAGGATTATGATTATCACTGCGGAGTGTTTCCCGTTTACGGAGGCGGAATAACTTTGTTTTCCAAGCTGGGTGTGAATATGGATATTGGGGTAGAATATCATCAGCCGAACACTGATTTTTTGGATGGAGTGAAGGATAAGGACGATAAGGACAGTTTTTGGACGGGCTATCTTGGTTTGATGTTAATCAGCAGTTACCGTCCGGCGGGTCTGGTAGTGATACCTGCTGAGCCTGTAATCATTCCGGAAGCGGAAGCAGAAATCAAGTTTGTGCCGCAATTGCAGGCGATACCTACGACGCAGACAGTTCCCGCTCAGAGCGGGATAGCGTTAGTGGACATAAAGTCCAATCTTAATTGGGTAGCTGCAGAGAATGAGGATTGGTTTGATGTGACGCCGTTGAGCGGTTCCAGAGACGGGCAATTGACAGTAACTTATAAAGCCAACGCAAGTGACATCTCCCGGACGGGGAAGATAATAATCTCCGGCGGCGGACTTTCTCGGATAGTGACAATCACGCAATCTTCATCGCGTTTAGCGGTTACTCCTGCCATTAGAGATGTATCTTGGGAAGGTGGAGCGACAGCCTTTGACATTGATTCCAATTTGAGTTGGTCAGTTTCCGAGAATGTGAACTGGCTGACAGTGACACCGCTGTCGGGAGTGAATTCGGGTCAGTTAGTAGTTAATTTTGAGCCGAATGCGGAGAATCAGAGTCGGGTAGGTCAGTTGACCGTTTCCGGCGGAGGAATAGTTCGGACCGTGAGTGTGGTTCAAAGCGGGCGGACGATAGAGTTCACGAGGGAGAAGCCTCTAATTTTGGAAGGAGTAAACTTCAAGGTAGACAGAGCAGATTTGACAGAGAGTGCGAAAAAGATTTTGGATGAAGTTGTTCGTAGTTTGAAAGAGAATCCGGAAGTGAAGTTAGATATCCAGGGTCACACAGACAGTGATGGAACAGATGCCTATAATATGGATCTTTCCAAGCGTCGGGCACTAACTGTAAAGCAGTATTTGGTAGACCATGGCATAGACGGTTCTCGTTTGACGGTAAGTTGGTTTGGAGAAAGCAAACCCATAGCCTCAAATGACACTCCCGAAGGCAAAGCAAAGAACCGGAGAATAGAATTTGTGAGGACAGACAAGTAACAACTGTCGTGAATAACATACATTAACAGGGGGTTCAGCCGAACCCCCTATTTTATTTCTCTGATGAATTCAGCTATTTAGATTAAATACGAATTATCAATAAATTATAAACATTAGAGTTTGTTTTTTAGATCTTTTTTATTAGTTACGGTAGCGATGCGGATGAGCCTTTGTTGATTATTTGCCGGATGTAAGCTGCAATGCTATAAGACAAGATCTAAACAAGCAAGAATAGGTTTCAGTTAAAAGTTCGCAACTCCAATTTGCCGTCAATAATAGTAATGTAGGAATTATTTTCCAGCCAGTCTCCGCTGTTTGCATAAATTCCTTTTCCGATAGGCACTACACAGGGTACATGCGTGTGTCCCATAATTAAATAGTCATAGTCCTTCAGTAAAGTAGCGGCATATTTTTCTAAGCCTAACATTTTCTTTTGCTGAAGCTTGTGAGAAATGCGTCTGGCTCTGCTGCTGCGTGAAAAATATTTACCCAAAGCTAATGCCAAATCCGGATGCAGCCAAGAAAACAGTCTTTTGGTAATAGGAAGACGAATTACCGCGCGCAAAAATTTATATCTTGCGTCGTTACTTGTGTGTGAGTCACCGTGCGTAAAACAGATTTTTTTATCGTCGGCTTCCAGAGAAAAAGCTTCCGGATATAAATCTATTTTCAGTTGAGAAGGCAAGAAATCGTTGAACCAAAAATCGTGATTCCCGCTGATATACGCAATGCGACAGCCCATTTCTGCTATATCCGCCAGTACTTTCAGCACCGGAAAATACGCTTTGATTATAGTATATTTCCAATCAAACCACAAGTCAAAAATATCACCGTTCAGAATCAGCCGGTCATATTCACCGGGAAGGGTTTTCAGGAAAGCGAGCGCATGTTTATTTTGTTCAATTTCAGCAGAATTGCGAGGGGAAAATTTGTAATGTAAATCGGAAATGACGCAGATTTTCATATCTCACTTGGATGTAACATAATAAATGATATTAGTTCCGAAACGAAGTGCTTGTTCGCGCACTTCAGGCGGGTCTTTGTGCGTATCAGTGTCTGCCCAGCCGTCACTGATATTTGTTTCATAAGTATAAAGCAGCATCAAACGTCCGGAATCATCAAATAAGCCAAACGCTTGCGGAGCTTTTCCGTCGTGTTGATGAATTTTAGGAAGTTTATCAAAGAAGAAATAACATGAATAAAGAGGAAAATCAGGACCCAGTTCAATTAAATCCCTTTCAGGAAAAATCCTTTTCACTTCTCGTCTGAAGGCTTCATCCATTCCGTAATCGTCATCCGCATAAAGGAAGCCTCCTCTTAACATCCATTCTCGCAGGTTTTGCAATTCGCGGTCGGAAAAACGGATATTTCCATGTCCGGTCAGATAAACAAACGGGTAGTCAAAAAGCTTTGCATCAGAGGCTTTAACGAGTTCTTGATCAAGAGGAAAATCCGTATTCAAAGTTTTATTCACATATTTAGCAAGATTGGGAAGGACTTCAGGGTCGTTATACCAATCTCCTCCACCGTCATATTGCAATCTTGCCAAAGGAGTTCTGGCAAAAATTCCGCTTACGCAGAAGAGTAAGAAGAAAATCAGAAAAATGAGTTCAAGATAATTCGGCTTTTTCATAATAAAAAATCAGTTTTGAATATTCAATGAAACGCAGATAATGTTATCCGCCGCCACGGCATAAAAACAATTGTCAAACGCATCGTAAGAAGAGAGGAACTGCAAGTGCTTATCAAAGTTAAGTTTTGTGAGCAGGTTTCCGGAATTCACATCAAAAATATAGAGGCCGCGTTCAGTCGGCACAATTAAAATACTGCTATTAAGTCGCGGATCTTCATTACTGTCCAGTTCAAAAGGAGAGAGAGATGATTTCCCCGCAAAGGGTTCGCTCACATTTTTGCTCCAGCTTACAGTATTCCCGTCCTTCAGACAACATATTTGGTCATTATCCAAGAACAAAACCAGACTGCCTCTCATAATTTTAATTGCTTTAATATTGGCGGGAAGAGTTTTATTCCAAAGCAGTTTTTTTGAGTGTTTGTCAAAAGCAAGCAATTTATCTTCGGAAGAAATATAAATGTTATGAAGATCAAATGCGGGTGTGGCAGTCACCAAAAAGTTCAAATCAGTAGTCCAATTTTTGGTTAAATCAATCTGACGCGCGGGCTGATTGGTATACTGCTCAAGTTTTTGCCATTGTTTTCTAATGGTTTGAGACTGAATATTCAGATAATCGGGAATACGTTCAACAGTGAGTCTCGATTTACTGGAAACTAATAATTTGGTTTTGCGTTCCATTGTTTCCAACCAGCGATTGCCAAAAAGCATATAAAGCACGGCAACAATAACAAGTAAAGATACAATCAATGCGCTAATCTGATATTTTCTGAAGCGGCGTTTACGTTTAATCGGTTGCTTAGCTTTGCTTTCCAAAAGGAAATAGCAAGTGTCATTACTCTCAGTTATAGAACGAATGAGGGTTTCGAACATTGATGAGTTTATTTTTTCTTTGCTTATAAGGTCAGCGCAAGAACTCGGTAAAGCTATGAACTTTTGGCCGGCATCCAAATGTATGTGTTTTGGTTTGATCGAAATATCGGCTTCGGATAAGCCTAAAAGGTTCATTTCTTGCAAAGTTTTGACATGGAAATTTGCCCAACTGCGGTCTGCGGAACGGATATTATCTTTCTCCACAATCCCGCTAAGCATCCTGCCGAACTCAAGAAAATAGAGCTCTTGGTCAAAAAGAACGGCAAACAGGAGTGAAATTCCTTTTTCTCTGAGATTTGTTTTACGAAAAACAGCATGAAGTTTCCAATGGTATTCGGCAAAAAAGTTTTTTAAGGCACTTTCAATTTCCAGTTGGGAAGCCTGTCCCAAATTAGAATTACGAATATCCAGTTTAATTTGGGTTTGAATTTCCTCCAAAACCGGATCATTTTCCGGATGCCAAGTCAGTAAAAACCAGCCGAAACGGCCATCATGAGAAGCACTAAAGTCAAATAAGGAAGAAGGAAATTTTGCTAAACTGCCGTTGAGAACAACCATTTAACTCCACCATTTGATAAAACTGCGATAAAAAACCCGAAACAAAGTGGGAATATCCATCAGCATATTGGTATAAGCAGCATTTGCCAAAGGACACCAACACTCTTTTTTATGAATGGAACGCCTTTCCAGTTCCGCTTCCGGTGAAAACCAAATTTTGCGGAAATCGTAATTTTCCTTTCTCAAATTTCCCAGAGAATTTGCCTTAATACAACAAGACCAGATATCGCCTTCGGGTGAAATTTGCGTTGAAGCCACACCTGAATAACAAGGAATGATTTGTTTTCGGTCACGCAAAATCTTTTTCACCATGTTGTAATATTCAATCCGAAAAGCCATTGTGATTTTGTTCATTCCCTTAAAATGCTCATTCTTAATTTTGTGAATCAAGAAATCAATAGCAGATTTATATGCTACGGGTGAAGGAGTTATGTCCGCACCGATTGTGTCCAGTTCCACTCTTTCTTCCGCAATTTCCGTTATGTAAGAATCAGGATGAAGCTGCATCAGAAAATTGGCAATGGCAGGGAAATTATCCACATTGAATTTTGAAATAACAGTATGAATACCGACGGATAAATTTTTGCAGGGAAGAGCTTTCAGACGGCGAAAAGTTTCAGTTACTTTTTTGTAATTTCCCGGAACATTACGAATCCTGTCATGCTCCTCTTCTATCCCGTCTATGGAAAGATTGATGATAATTTGAGCTCGCGAACAAGCTTTGGCAATTTGTTCGGTTTTTTCCACTATTGTTTTGGTCAAAATACCGTTGGACGGAATGTTGATTATACGCGGATGCGAAATCTGATAAATGGTAGTAACCACTTCAACAATATCTTCTCGGAGAAAAGGTTCTCCTCCGCTGAAAGTTAGCCAGTAAGGTGCGTGACCTATTTTGCGGAAGATCTTTTTGTATTCTTCAACCGTCAAATTGTTTGCGGTTTTTTTCCAAATATTGCAAGTGCTGCAACGCGAATTGCAAGTATAAAGTAAACTGACTGTGTAATTCATCGGTAAAAGACGCGGAAATCCGATCCGCTTCATGAAGAAATAACCGATAATTCTTAACAATACCGACAACATAACTATTGAACTCTTATTCCTTTGAGTTAAGGTTTTTTGTGGAAGAGGAAATTTCCCATGCAAAGGGATTTTTCTTTTTCACATAAAAGTCGTAACTGCCCAAAATTCTGCAATACGCTTCCATCAGCATTGCCAGAAACAGCTTAAAAATCTGCAACGGACGCTCTTTCAGCTCTTGCCAAAAAATTTTCAACATCAAGCCGCTTTCTTGAGAAGCCACTTTGTAATGATACTTTTGCTTCAGCCACAGATGTCCGTTTTGAATGCGACGGCGCTGTTTCACAAAATCTCTCCAAGTTTCGGGACCTTTATTGTAAATTACGGCATCAGGAACATATTTCAACTTGTATCCTTTGGCTCTGACAATAGCTTCGATGCTTGCTTCGTCCACAGCGGAATCGGTAGGGATAGAATCAAAAAGTTTTCTGAACGCTATCATTTCTCCCAATTTAGGTGAAATCAAAGCCATCCTGTGATGCATTCTCCATAATAAATGGACGGCATAACCCATAACGGTATTTTCATCATTAACCGGAACAGGTCTCCCTCCGGTTGCACCGATTTTTCTATCTTTAAAAGGTAGCACCAATTTTTCTATCGTGTCCGCAGCGGGAATAGTGTCTCCGCTTTCAATAATCAGAATTTCGCTTTTGGCTTTTTGCAGAAATAAATTAATAGCGGAGGATTTTCCCTTGCGTTCTTTTTGGCAGATTAAAGAAACCTGCGGGTGCGTGGTTGCAAATTCGGAAACTAAATCATCCGTGCCGTCCGTGCATGCACTGGAGACGACAATAACCTCTGCAATTTCTACCCGTGAAAGTTTCTGATTGCATAAGGACTGAAGCAGCTTTATGATATTTCCGGCTTCGTTGTATGCGATTACTCCGATACTGCAAATCAGCTTCTGAGTATTGTCCGACGCATTCTCAATCATATTATTATTCCGAATTTCAGCTTTCAGACTTGAAACTAAGTTCCTTATTAACCGCATCCAAAATACCGTTAATAAATTTATTGGAAGATTCGCTGCTGTATTTTTTGGCAATTTCAATCGCTTCATTGATAACGATGGCAGCAGGAGTGGAGGTGAACATCATTTCGTAGACCGCGATTCTCAAAATACTATGGTCAAGATTGGCAATGCGCTCCAAACTCCAATTTACCGAATGTTTTGCTATCATAGAGTCAATATCATTCAGATGAATGATTGTATCGCGGATCAAATCTTCTGCAAATAGCAGAGAAGCACTATCGGAACTTACACCTTCGTGTTCGGCAATTTGATTAAGGATTTCCGGATAATTATTAAGTAAGCCAAACTCCCTAAATTCCGGATCAGTTTCCGTAAAATCAAGAGCGTAAATAGTTTGGACTGCTATTTCTCTGGCTTTACGCCTTTGCCCCATGCTTCATCTCCTTGAGCAAATTAATCATTTCCAAGGCTGCTGTAGCGGAACTAAAGCCTTTGTTTCCGTTTTTTGTTCCTGCTCTTTCAATTGCTTGTTCAATCGTATCGGTCGTCAAAACTCCGTAAATAACCGGAATGCCGGTTTGCAAACCCACCTGCGCAATACCTTTAGTAACTTCGGAAGCAATAAATTCAAAATGCGGTGTTGCGCCTCTGATGACAGCTCCCAAACATAAAACCGCATCATATAGTTTGGATAACGCTGCAGTTTGTGCTGCTATAGGAAGTTCAAAAGCGCCGGGAACCCAAATAACAGTAATATCCTCCTCATGAACTTCATGCCTCAAAAATGCATCAATTGCTCCATCCAGCAATTTTTGGCTGATCATCTCGTTAAATCTGCTAACGACAATCGCAATCTTGTAGTTTTTGGAAATCAGTTTTCCTTCTATAGTCCTCATTTCACTCTCCTTGTTTCTTGATTTCTTAAGCAAAAAATATTATAGAAGTCAATTTATCAACCTGCCTGTTTATTTCAAGTAAAAAGTTACTATCCGGAGAAATTGAAAAATAACTTGACCTTTAAGTCATCTTTTTTTTCTTGAAAAGGAGGGAGAAAAGAATGAAAATTCATTTTAGAGATGTGCAAACCGGAATGGTGGAAGCAAGAGCAGTTATAGAGATAGACGAGGGTGTTTTTCTTAATGAAGTAACAATTTTAAATATAGATAATCAGTTGGTTGTTGAATTTCCTCGCAAAAATTTTGTCGGAAAAAATGACCGCACACATTATTTGGATATAGTTACTTTTGAAGATGAAGATAAAAGAATACTTTGGGAATTGCAAATCAAGCAAGCTTATCGTGAATGGCGAAAACAGAATCGCAAAGTTTTGGTTTATGAAGATAAGGTGCCCGAAGAGGATACATCAGAGAAAAAACACAGACCCGGACGCAAAGATATCTCCGGTTCCGAAAAAGATAATCATAAACATTTTCACAGAGATGAGCAGCATAATCAGAGGAATAGGCATTACGATAACAAATCTTCTTCTTATCGGCATTCTTCCGATTACAAACATGATAGTTACAAAGCCTCTTCTTCTGATAAAAGAGATAAACACGCAAAAACTCGTCCTTCTAAATCTTATAATAAAAAACCAAACTAAATAAAAACATGGAGGATTATCATGATTACCGACCTTGACCAAGTATTTTCCACCAACATTAAGGGGATGAAGCGCAGCGCAATCCGCGAGCTTCTGAAGCTGATTGAGCAACCTGACATCATTTCTTTTGCCGGTGGATTGCCTTCTCCGGATTCTTTTCCGGTCGAAGAACTGAAAGGAATCATTGCGGAAATGATGGAAACAGAGCCGCAGATTGCTTTGCAATACGGTGCCACTGAAGGCGACACTCTTTTGCGCAATATGCTGGTCAACCGTTATCGCAGCCAAGGTATTGATATTTCTTTACAGAATATCGTCATTACAACCGCTTCGCAGCAAGCTTTGGATTTAATTGCCAAAATGCTGATTGATCGCGGGGATTACGGAATTGTCGGCTTGCCTTCATATTTGGGAGGGCTTAGTGCCTTTAACAGTTACGGTGCAAATTTAATCGGTATCCCGATGGATGATGAAGGCGAAGACCCCAACATTATGGAAGACAATCTCAAAAAAATTCAAGCTATGGGCAAACGTTGCAAATTCATGTATCTGATTCCCGATTTCCAAAATCCAGCAGGTATCACTATGTCCGAGCAACGCAGGAAGGATATAATCAGTTTAGCGCACAAGTATAATGTCTTGATTTTGGAAGACAGCCCCTATCGTGAATTACGCTATGAAGGCACTCCGCAAAAGACCGTCTACGAATTGGACGGCACTGGCCAAGTCTTATTGCTGGGAACTTTTTCCAAAATCTTTTGCCCCGGTTTCCGTATAGGTTGGGTTATCGGTCATCCGGATCTTTTGGATAAAATAGTTGTCGGTAAGCAAGCCACTGACCTTTGCACTCCTCCTTTTACGCAAAGAATCGCTGCCCGCTATATGGAAAAAGGCTATCTGGACCGCAAAATCAAAGATATCGTTGCCATGTATACGGTGAAGCAAAAACAGATGATGCAGCTTTTAGCCGATAATATGCCTGACACATACAAATGGACTCATCCCGAAGGCGGATTATTCCTGATGGTGACAGGTCCAGAACATATTAATACAGCCGAACTTTTGAAAGATGCCCTTTTGGAAGAAAAGGTTGCTTATGTGGAAGGAAGCTCCTTCTTCTGTGACGGCTCGGGAAAGAATACTATGCGTCTGAACTTCTCTTATGAAACAGCAGAGAAAAATGAAGAAGGAATTAAACGCTTAGGTCGCTTCCTGAAAAAACACGCATAATAACAGTTTAGCGCAAAAGGCACAGATTAATAGTCTGTGCCTTTATTTTTTTATTATTTTTACTTAAGCTGTGCTCTCCCTCTTGATTATCGGGGGGTCAACGAAGGGTTAACGGAGGGAAAGCCTTCGTTAACCTCGCGCTATCTACAAGGAAGATAATCAGATAATTGATTCTAAAAAGAATTTGCGAACTAAGACGGGATCTTGGTATTTGCCGAAAAGAGCCATGAGTTTCAGCCGTGCTTTCATTCCCTGCATGTCACCGCCAAGAATTACGCCCATTTCTTGAAGTTGTTTTCCTCCACCGCGGTAACCGTATTCAGGTAAAACTCGTCCCGTATAAGCTCTGGAAGTGAGCACGATGAGAACATTTTTGTCCAAAGCAGCCTGCAAATCGGGAATCAGATAATCAGGTAAATTTCCCCGTCCCATGGCTTCGATGACGATTGCTTTTGCGCCTTTTTCCACGGAACAATGAATGTAGCGTCCGTCCATTCCTGCTACCGCTTTAATGAGGTCTACATTTGTGTCTATTCTGTCTGTCCAAACAGGAACGCGATGTAAAGTTTGACGCTGATACACAACCCTGTCCGGATCAACTATTCCGAGCGGTCCAAAGTTCATTGAAACAAAGGCATCTATTCTTCCCGTATCGGATTTTACCACTTCCCGAGCAGAGTGAATTTCATCGTTCATCACAACTAAAACGCCTTTATCGGCAGAATCCGGATGACACGCTACTCTGACTGCACCGATGATATTGCGCGGTCCGTCTAAACCCAAATCGCTCCCGCTTCTCATTGCGGCAGTGAAAATTACGGGTTTGGGAGTGGTCAGAACCAGATAGCATAAATATGCGGTTTCTTCCAAAGTGTCAGTTCCGTGCGTAATCACGATGCCGTCATAATCCACTGCCTTTAAGTCAATTAATTTTGCCAAATCCAGCATCATTTGCGGAGTCATATACGGACTGGGGATATTGGAATATTCGTAAACATCAATATTGGCGACGGAAGCGAGTTGTGGAAAGGTTTTCAGGAAATCGGCAAACTCGTTTGTGGGAACGATGCCTAACTGATCGGACGTCTTCATGGCTATCGTCCCACCCGTGAGAATAATGAGAATGTTTTTTGCCATTATTGCTCCTTTTGCTGATAAGGAATTGGATCAATTGCCCCGGCTTCTTTGAAAGCGTGCAACCTCAAAAAGCAGCTGTCGCAAACTCCGCATGCTAACTTACTGTTTCGATAGCAGCTCCAACTGTATTGAAACGGTGCTCCCAATTTTAATCCGAGCTTGACGATTTCCGCTTTGGAAAGATGAATAACTGGTGTCATAAGTTTGATGGGAGGAGAATTTCGCGTTCCGGTTGTAATAGCATTCTGCAAGTGTTGATAAAAAATTTCCCGACAATCAGGATAACCGCTGCTGTCCTCTTCCACGGCACCTATATAAACTTTATCAGCTTCTATGACTTCCGCCCAAGAAACAGCAGCAGCAATAAGGTTTGCATTGCGAAAAGGAACATAAGTAAGCGGAATTTCCTCTGAATTATCATGTTCTTTGATGTTCAGATTAATATCCGTTAAAGCTGATCCTCCGATTGCACCCAGCCAAGGCATGTCTATAACCAAAGATTTGAAAGGATGATAATATTGGCAAAGTTGATTAAAGCATTCCAATTCTTTGCTTTCAGTGCGTTGTCCGTAATTCACGTGAAGGAAGCAAGTCTCGTCATTTTCTTGCAAAGCTATGGCAGCAGTGACTAAACTATCCATTCCTCCGCTGACCAAAACTACCGCTCTGCTCATTTTACATTTTTCCTGTCTTTATTGGAAAGCTTCCATTCCCGTAAAAGCACGATAGGGATCAAAACTTTCCAATACTTTTTGGTCACTTTCATCTAAGGACTCCGTCGCAATTCTCGCAAGCAATTCACCCATTCCCGGACCAAGCATAAAGCCTTGTCCGCACATTCCGACTGCATTGATGAAATTTGGCACTTCTTTCATTCTGCCCACGATGGGAAAGCCGTCCGGTGTCATGGGATATTGTCCTCGCCATGTGCGTCTGACTTTAAGGTAACGCAAGCGCGGATAAATTTCCAACATCCTTCTCCCGCACATAGGTAAGAAAACTGAAGTGCTGCGATTGTCAATTCCCCAAATAGAAGGGTCGGGCGTGATGCAAAACACGACTTGCCCTTCGTAATTTTGATAAAAGTAAAAGTTGGCTGAACCCGGTCGCTTGCGCATGTCTACAACCATCGGACCAAAAAATCTGGCGACGGGTTCGGTAATGCCGGCTTCATGATTATCCGGTGAAACGGGAACATCGATATCAGCCATTTTTGCTATTTCTTTTGCATAACCGCCGGCTGCGTTAATTACTTGTCCGCAAGCGTAATGATCCCGCTCCGTAATCACTTCAGTAATGTTGTCGGAAACCTTTTTCAGTCCCGTTACTTTTTCCCAGTATTTGAATTCCACACCTAATCTGCGCGCAAGAAAATAAAATGCCATGTTGGCAAGCAAAGGTGAACAGCTTCCGTCTTCAGGAGAATAAGTTGAACCGCGCAAACCGTTCATGCAAATTCCCGGAACCAATTCATTGTATTCTTTCGGTGAAATCCATTTTATGTTCAAGCCAAAGGATAGCTGCGTCTGCATCAAATCTTTCAGTTGCTTTTCATCTTCTTCCGTATATGCGGGATAGCTGTAACCGTTTGAAAGCCAGCCGATGTCGTCACCGTGTTCTTCTTTCCAGTTCTTTAGAATTTCTATGCTGCGTTGGCAAGTGGTGATTTTTCCGTAATCAGAATGAGTGGCACGCACACCGCCAATCGCTTTTTTATTGTTTCCTTGTCCCGGACCGTGTTCTGCATCTATGACCAAAACGCTTAATTTTTCTTTAGCCAAATTCATTGCTGCCGGAATTCCGATGGAGCCTGCTCCGATAATGATTACATCGTATGTTTTCATTTTCTTCCTCCTTCTTTACTTTGCACCCGGAAATTTGGCTAAAGGCACTTCTATAAAGACCGGACGCCTTGTATTCGGAACTACATCCGTAACGGGAATGCCTTCTTCCCGCAGGAGGCTTTTGATAAGAACTTCACAAGTTTTGGCACCGCAAGGTCCCATCCCTGCTCTGGTTGCGGCTTTAATCTGATTTAAATCCGTTATTCCTTCTCTAATAAGCTTCCGCACTTCACCCACTGTAACTCTTTCACAAAGACAAATCATTGCCTCGTCAGGAAGTTTATCGGGCAGAATTGGTTTCGCCAACGGTGCACTGACAGATTTGTCCTGAATGCTGAAAGAAACGACTTTCCGAGCAATGGCAGCAGGAACTTTTACTTTTACGAGCTGCGTCTTTCTTGCGGTAACAGTCTTAACATCTATGACTTCATATTTGCCGAGGATGTTTCCGTCAATATCGGTAACTTCAATTTCGTCCCCTTTAAGGATAGAATGATTGCTGACTTCGTAGGGCATTGTCACAATGGGAAAATCTTTGTCCGGGCGCATATCTACAAGAGTGATGGCTAGGCCCGGACAAATAAGGACGCATTTTGTGCAGCCGACGCAATTTCCTTTGTAGAGAGGAACTCCCGTTAAAGATTTGTCTTCAATGACAATTGAATTATACGGGCAAACCGTAGTGCAGGGATTGCAAGGAATTTCCTGCAAGCAATGAATAACGGGGAAAACACCTTCAGCGGAAGAAAGGTCTTGATAAGGATGCAGGAGACCGGGATGAGATTTTAGAATTTCCGCTTTGCGATACCATTCTTCAGGAATGTCCTCAACTGCTGCACCTCTGTCTTTGGCAATTAACAGTCCGGCAATTTTGCCGTTAAACATAGCGGAACTGGCTTCGGCAATTTCTAAAGCATCGCCTGCAGCGTAAACGGGAAGTCCTGCCTGTTGAGCTTCTTCAGTAAATTCGCCCAAAGGGTCAAGTCCCACGGCTATCAAAATTGTATCGCAGGCAAAAGATTTTTCCGTTCCCGGAATAGGATTAAATTTATTATCAACTTGGGCGATAGTAATAGATTCCACTGTTTCAGTTCCGTTGGCGGAAAGAATTGTATGCGAAGTATAGATAGGAACGCCTAACCGTTTGAGTTTATCGGCATGAACTTTGTAGCCTCCGCATTGGGACATAGCTTCCGCCAATCCCACAACTTCAATTCCTGCTTGCAGAGCATGGTAACCTGCAATCAAACCGACATTTCCTCCGCCGATAATGAAAAGCCGTTCCGTGGGACGAACCAAATCACGATTGACCAATGTTTGAAACGCTCCCGCACCGTAAATGCGCGCTAAATGATTTCCCGTAAAGCGTAAAAATTTCTCTCGCGCTCCGGCAGCGTTTAAGATGACATTAGGTTTTACCAGTTTGTAGACATCGTCTTTGAGGATGCCGACTTTTTTGTCCGAAAAGACAAACAGAGCGGTACTGTTTAGCCAAGTGGTTACGGAAGGCAATTCTGCCACTTGTTTAGCTAAAAGATTTCCGATGTCGTTTCCGCGAGTGCCGGCATTGGAATCTTCTTCCGAACCGAAAAACTTATGCGTCTGCAAGACCAATTTCCCGCCCAATGCCATTTTATCGTCAATCAGCAAAGTCTTGATGTTATGTTTGCCGAGTTGAATTGCTGCAGAAAGTCCGGAAGGACCTCCGCCTATAATTAATACATCGGTTTCAATTTCTTCAATGGGTTCAAACTCTATCGGTTTTGTATCTTCCGGAACTTTGGGAAGTCCGTCCGCACTGAAAACAATCATATTTTCACGCACTGCAGTCATACAGGATTTGACCGCTATACCGTTTGCAATAACTGCGCACTTGGCACACTGTCCGTTAGCGCAAAAAATGCCCTGCGCACTGCCATCCTTATGATGATGACCGAAAACGGAAATTCCGTTGGCAATCAGCGCTGAGGCTATCATTTCATTTTTGTATGCTTTTAGCGGCTGATTATTCCAGTAAAAAGTTATTTCTTCCCTTTCCGGGACAGGCAGAATAGGATGCTGCCTTATCCTGTGTTGCTCCATTGTTTTGAACTCCTTACATTCTTTTTTTTCTTTATTAGAACAAAACTTATTGACATCTATGCCTGTCAAGTAAAACTGGAAGAAAGAATAACAGACGGGGATACATAAACTGAAAGTGAACACAAAGCGGAACAATCCATTGCGGAAGACTTTCCGAATTTCTACTTTGGAAGGTGTTTTTGCGCAGATTTATTCCACTTTTGCTGCCATCGGTTCAAGTTTTATCATCAAATTTCTGATTTTGCTTAACGCTGCACCTATTCATTTTTCCCTATTATCTGCCATTGGTCAAGTTTCGCAACTTTTTCAAACAGTCGGAGTTGCCGTAACTCACAATTTATCAAACAGAAAGAAAGCTTGCGTGCGCATCACCGCTATGGGAAGAAGTTTGACATTTTTCTTGGGAGCGGGATTGCTTTTTGCCAATCCGGAAACGGGAATTTGGTTTACTCTATTATTAATGTTCTGCAGTTCAGCATTACTTTCCATTGGTGGAAACATCTGGATTGCGTGGATTTCGGACAGTGTGCCTTTACAATTTCGCGGGCGCTTTTTCTCACGCAGAAATCAGTATTTATTAATAGCAGGACTGCTGACAGGTTATCTTGGCAGTTTTGCGGTTGATTTATTCAGTCCTGAAAATAAAGGAATTCACAAAGCGTTTATCAAATGGACTGGATTGAGCAATTTATTTCGTCCTGAGTATCAAGGACGCTTTCTGACAGCGCTTTTTGTGGGGGCAACTTTCATAGGTTTAATCGGTCTCGCTATTTTGGCAAAGCAACCGGAAAGGCGGCACACTCCTCATTCTGAACCGCTTGGCGTAATTTATAAACAGCCTTTCAAAGACGCAAATTTCCGTCGGCTTTTGTTATTTGGCGCGTGGTGGATGCTGGCAATCGGTATCGGAGCAGCATTTTGGACGCCTTTTATGCTGAAGAAACTGCAAATGAGTTTGTTTGAAGTGCAATTATACGGCTCCTTTAGCACTATTGCTTCCTTGCTTTCATACCGTTTTTGGGGACGCTTTATTGACAAATACGGAAACCGCACCGCAATGACCATCTGCATTATTATCGGTGGTTTTAATCCTTTACTGTGGCTCTTTATGACAGCGCAATCGCATTACATTATTTGGTTTGAAGCACTCAGCTCGGGTTTTATGTGGGCAGGAGCAGGGTTGGTAACCACAAATTTTGTGCTTTCAGTTTCCCCGAAAGGAATGGCGCAAGTCTACAGCGGAATTTTCGGTGCCTGCAACGGGTTGGCTATGATGCTGTCAATTTTACTTGCAGGCTTCTTTTTTCCGCCTAAATTACAAATAGGAAATTTATCCCTGGAACCGGAACAAGTCTTATTCGGACTGACAGGCCTGATACGCTGGACGGCTCTCATTCCGCTTACATTTATTGTGGAAGCAAAAGCAAAATCTTTGCGGGACTTAAGTCAACTGCTTCTGGAAAACATTCTTAACCGGTTGAAAATTACCAAATAAGCATCTCAGCCGTCACAAATTTCGCAATTGAAAGAAGGATTTGACTGAGACTTTAAAATGTATAGAATATTAATATGAGAAAGATCATTCATGTTGATATGGACATGTATTATGCTGCTGTGGAAATCAGAGAAAATCCCAAACTGAAAGGAAAGCCGTTGATTGTTGGTGGCAGTCCGCAAAGTAGAGGCGTCGTCAGCACTTGTTCTTATGAGGCTCGCCGATACGGCATCCATTCCGGAATGTCGTCATACCAAGCATGGCAGCTTTGCAAGAGCGCTATCTTCGTTCCTCCGCATTTTGATCTTTATAAAAAAATCACTCAACAAATCAGAGCCGTCTTTTTCTCTTACACGGATCTGGTGGAAACAATGTCTTTGGATGAAGCGTATTTGGATGTAACAGAAAACAAAGTCGACGAACCAAATGCGCTTAACATTGCCAAAGAAATCAAACAGCGCATTTTGGAAACGACAAAACTTACTTGCTCCGCCGGTGTTTCCTACAACAAATTTTTGGCAAAAATCGGCTCTGAACTCCAAAAACCGGACGGCTTAGTAGAAATTACTCCCGAAAAAGCGCAGGAAATTTTGTTCAATCTCCCGATTGAAAAATTTTACGGTATCGGCAAAGTGACTGCTGCCCGCATGCAGCACATGGGCATTAAAACCGGCAAAGATTTGTATCAATTGAACTTGAATGAAATGGTGCGCAGGTTTGGCAAGGCTGGTGTATTCTATTACTATGCCGTGCGCGGAATTGATGAAAGGGAAGTGATACCCTATTCCGAACCGAAATCAGTCAGCTGCGAGACTACTTTTGATGAGGATACAAACGATTTTCAGACCCTGACGGAAATTTTAGAACAGTTGACGGACAGGCTATCTTTCCGCTTGCAAGCCAAACAAATAAAAGGCAAAAACATTATTCTGAAAATCAAATATGATAATTTTGAAACTGTCAGCAAATCAATGAGCTTACAGCACCCGATTGATAAACGCGATACAATTTTGCAATACGCTCTTCAACTGCTGCAGGAACTTTGGGACAGTTCTCGTAAAGTGCGCCTTTTAGGCATTGGTTTAACCGGACTTTATATCGGTCGTGCTGAGCAGCAACTTGACCTCTGGGAAAACAGTCAGTAAAAATCGTTTTCTAATTCGGCATAACATCTTATATCCTAGATAGTTAAACAACAAATATCAACTTATTTTTATTTATCCTCTTGTAATCAATTGCAATTTATATATAATAGTCTCTTCTTCCTTAATAACCAGTCGATATCCAGTCGATATCCAGTCGACTTAATTTCGACTGGATATCGACTGGATATCGACAGGAGATTAAGAAAGGAATAACTATTTTAAGACGAATTTGTTGCCGAGGGAATAACCGTCTGAGGCACTGCTGATAATTCCGCCTGCGTAACCTGCTCCCTCTCCTATGGCATAAAGATTGTTTATTTCCATGCAATTACGATTTATTTTATCTCTTGTAATACGCAGCGGTGCTGAAGTTCTCGTTTCCGGTGCAATGAGAAGACCTTTTTCTATAAAACCCGGCATAATGTGGTCAAAATGAATGAGAGCCTGTTTGAACACCGGATTGAGAGAGGGCGGAAAGATATTTTTGAGCTGGAAAGGTTTCGCAGAAGGAAAAAGACATTGGACATTTTGCACATTGCTTATTTTTTCTTTCAAGAAATCTGAAGCAGTTTGATAGGGCGCGGTAAATTTGGATAAAAAAGCAGCTGTCTCCAGTGTTTCCTGAAAATTAAGACTGGCAAATAATTCTGAACCGTATATTTTTTCATTTATGTTGGTGACTATAGCGCTGTTTCCGAAAGCAAAATCACGAGCTGAATAGCTCATTCCGTTAGTGACATTCCTTTGGAGTAGACTTGAAGCTGAAATGATTAAGCCTCCCGGACACATACAAAAAGTATAAGTTCCGAGTCCTGCATGTGGAGCGGTTAAACGATATGACGCAGGTCCCAAAAGCTTTTCCCAATTGCCTTTGCCGTAAACTGCCGAATTTATCCAATCTTGCGAATGCGAAATGCGCAAGCCTACGGCAAAATTTTTCGGTTCTAAATGCACTCCTGCGTCAAATAGCATTCTATATGTATCCCGAGCAGAATTTCCAAGCGCCAAAATTAAGATTTCCGCTTGATAAATTTTCCCGTTGATTACAGCCTGCTGCACTTTATTATCTTGCACTCTAATCCGTTCCAGCTTGCTGTTAAACTCAATTCGGCAGCCCTGTCTGATTAAATAATCCCTGATTTTAACAGTGATTTGACGGATGCCGTCCGTCCCTAAATGCGGTAAAGCTTCCCATTTTATGCTCTCAGGAGCGCCAAATTTTACCAAATAATCAAAAACGCAATTAGTAACTTTATTGCGGCTGCGGCAGGTTAATTTACCGTCTGAAAAAGCACCGGCACCGCCTTCACCGAATTGGACATTGCTTTCGGGATCCAGAATTCCGTCTTTCCAAAATGCCGCAACTTTTTCCGCTCTGACTTCTATCGGGTCTCCTCGTTCAAATAGATGAGGCTTAAATCCTTTTTCTGCCAAGGCTAAAGCGCAAAACAAACCGGTGGGACCTGTTCCTATTATAAGAGGTTCATTGTCTGAAAGATAAGTTGCAGGAAGTTCATTTTCCGGTTGAGGAATGCTATAAACAATGTCAGGATGTTTTGGTAAAGGCAGTTCTGACTCTATTTCCAGGGTATAAACATAATAAGGTTGTCCGGATTTTCGCGTATCCAGCGCTCTTCTTATCACCTGCCATTGGAAGGAAGATAAGTCCACATCGGGAAAAAGTTTTTTGAAGGCAAGGCTGAGATTTTGTTCGGCTTGGACGGGGAGCCTGAGGTTTTTAAGCAAATACTGCATAGAAAAGAAAAGGCGCCATTACGGCGCCATAGCAAAAGTGGTGGCAAGACCCAGAATCGAACTGGGGACACAAGGCTTTTCAGGCCTCTGCTCTACCGGCTGAGCTATCTCGCCATGCTGAAAGCAAAAATTTCGTACCATATTTAACTGTCAAGCAGAATTCATTTTCTGCATGGGTTTATTCCCATTCAATCGTGGCCGGAGGTTTTGAACTGATATCGTAAACTACTCTGTTAACGCCGTGCACTTCGTTAATGATGCGATTGGACACAACGCGTAAAAAAGCGGAGGGAAATTCAGTCCAATCCGCTGTCATTCCGTCTTGACTGTTAACTGCCCTCAGTGCACAAACATTGTTATAAGTTCTGGCATCGCCCATAACTCCTACACTTTGGACAGGTAAAAGGACGGCAAATGCCTGCCAAGTTTGATCGTATAACTTCCATGCGCGTAATTCGGAAATAAAAATGTCGTCGATATCTTGAAGCAATTTGACTTTTTCCTTTGTGACTTCACCGATGATGCGAACCGCTAAACCAGGTCCGGGAAAAGGATGTCGGTTAATTAACTCATTCGGAAGCCCGAGTTCCGTTCCGACTGCGCGGACTTCATCTTTAAACAGTTCCCGCAAAGGCTCAATCAATTGCAGATTCATTTTTGAAGGCAAACCGCCGACGTTGTGATGCGATTTAATGGTTGCAGACGGACCTTTTAGAGAAACACTTTCTATTACATCCGGATAAAGAGTCCCTTGCGCCAAAAAAACGACATCAGAATGAGCTTCGGCATACTTTTCAAAGATTTCAATAAAAGTTTTGCCAATGATTTTCCTCTTCGCTTCAGGGTCTGTAACACCCTTTAATCTGCTTAAAAATTCGTCTTCGGCATTAATAATTTCAAATTTGAAATCAGGAAGATGAGAAAACATAGCGGACACTTGTTGAACTTCGTTTTTACGCAAAAGTCCCGTATCAATAAAGACGGGAAGCAGCTGATTTCCTATTGCCTTATGCAGTAATACGGCAGCAACCGAAGAATCAACTCCGCCGCTTAAGCCCAAAATCACTTTTTTATCTCCGACCCGCATCCTGACATGATTTACAGTATCAGTAATAAAAGCGGAAGATGTCCAGTCCGCTTGTAAATGTGCAATGCGAAAAAGAAAATTAGCAAATATTTCTGAGCCGTAATCGCTATGCGCCACCTCGGGATGAAACTGCAATGCGTAAAGCGGTAATGACTTATGCTTAATTGCAGCGTAATTAGTATTTGCCGTATGTGCCAAACGGACAAAATCTTCCGGAATTTCCTCTGCTTCGTCTCCGTGACTCATCCAAACCTGAAAAGAATTCGGTAAATCGGCAAAAAGCTCATCGGGAAAATCAATTTCCAAAAGCGCTCTTCCATATTCATGTCGACCCGCTTGCCTGATTTTTCCGCCAAATTGACGCACCATTAATTGCAGGCCATAACAAATTCCCAAAATTGGAATTCCCGTTTGCCAAATTTCGGAAGAGGGCATGGGTGCATCAGCAGAATTTACACCGGACGGACTTCCCGATAAAATCAGAGCCTGAGGTCGCTTTTCCAAAATAGTTTCAAGCTTAACGGAATAGGGGACTATTTCACAGTAGACATTTAGAGCTCTTATTTTACGCGCAATCAATTGGGTGTATTGTGAGCCGAAATCCAGAATTAAAACGAGCTGACGCATAGGGCTTCAAATATAGGGGTTATTCTGTTTTTCTTCCAAAATTGTGGAAGAAGAACCGTGTCCCGGCAAAACTACAGTTTTTTCAGGCAGGAGGAAAAGCTTGTTTTTAACCGATTTCACTATTTCCTCATCGCTTCCGCCCGGCAAATCAGTTCTGCCGATATCGTGATAGAAAAGCGTGTCTCCGGAAAATAAAAAGTCCGGAACATAGAGGCAAATTCCTCCGGAAGTGTGTCCGGGAGTATGAATTACGGTAATAGTAAAAGAGCCGATATTGAATTTATCCCCGTCATATAAAAGAATGTCCGCGGCTGGTTTATCGTATTGGACTTCCATATAAGCACTCAAATTTGCTTGGGAATTTGTCAGCATGTGAGCATCGTCTGAATGAATGCAGAGCGGAGCTTGCAGCTTTTCCTTAAAAAATTGGTTTCCTCCTATGTGATCCATGTGCCCGTGTGTATTGACAATATACTTAACCTGCAGATAATTGCGGGTGATGAAACTCAGCGGTTCGGGAGAAGGATACGCGGGGTCAATCAAAATTGCCTCCTTGGAAACATCATCCCAAACCACATAAGTATTCGTATCAAACTCGGGCAAAATGTGGAAAAGTTCGTATTGAATCATTTTATCCTCTTATCATTAATGCCTGAACAAGGGCGGGGTTTGCTTTGTCAACTGTTATTTCTTCCTTTCCAGAAAGATTTTGTCCGTAATTGACAGTTACGGGATTTTCTGCTTTCTTGTAATAGTAAGCAAGAAGGGAAGCCGCTAAACTAATCAAGTCTTTTGTTACATTGCTTGAACATAAAAGTCCCAAAGGACCGGGAATTTTGTTGTGCAGCATAAAAATACCGTCAAAGTTATGTTCAATCAGGTTTTGATTGTCCGCTTCGTCTCTTCCGATAATCAATTTGGAGAAAGAGTTCAAACGAAAGTGGCGTCCGTATTTCAGCAGATTTATATCCTCAAGATTGATTTGATTGTGCTGCCAAAGGTCTTGCAGCCTGCGGGAGAAGTTTTTATCGGTAAGACTGCATCCGCCCGCAGGAGAAGGAAATTCTTTTATACCAAGCCTGCGGGCAAGCGCCAATTGAGGTTTTCTGCTTCTTCCGCTGATATCAAGTAAATCGTTTTTATCAATCCAGCCCTCTCTAATCGGTAAAGTATCCGGTAAAAGTTTTTGCGATAAGGGCCTGATGAGCAGGTCCTTGTAACCGCTCAACTTTCCGACTGCTTGCAGGGAGTCTTTCCTTTGCGACATGGGTCTTTGGCTTAAAACTTCTCCGGAAATGAGAAAATCCGCTCCGTATTCCGTTAAAAGTTTTCCTGCTTCACGGAACATTAAACCGTGACAGTCAATGCAGGGATTAAAGTTTTTGCCGAAGCCGTAGACAGGTTTTTGCAGCATTACCAGATACTCTTGAGAAATATCAATGACGGTAAGCGGCAAATTATTAACTTGAGCGGAATGCAAAGCCCGCTCTTCAGTAAAAAAGGGAGTTTTGAAGAAAAAGGGAAACACGGTAAAACCAAGATTTTGCATCCAAACCACGCTCAAAATGCTGTCCAATCCTCCCGAAAATAAAGCAATTGCTTTTTTCTGTTGCTTCAATTCTACTCCTGTTTTTGTAATAAAAACGCCACTTATCTTATAATTTATTTGTTTTGACAAGTGGCGTTAAGGATGGAGCTAAAGGGGGGATTTGAACCCCCGACCTACTGATTACGAATCAGTTGCTCTCCCGGCTGAGCTACTTTAGCTTTTTGCCTGAAAATAATTGTAGCCGGCGCTGCATAAGCATCTTTTATGTTCACAATATATTCTTTGGTGTATTTGTCAAGCATGGAATAATTCACTGCTTTACCGTTCAGAGAAAAGCTCATGACATCTGTAGTTTTGACCGTTAAGTATAGATTTGTATCTTTAAGAGGATGGCGGGGATACCAAAAATCCATTCCGTTCATTTGCAGAATATCATTTTGGGGTTTGAACATTGCCGCTTTTCGCGGAGTTTTCAGATGATACTTAAAACAGATATCTATAGTATCTGGTAAATCAGTAATTTTATCAAACGCTATTTCATAAACATAGCAAGTCGCTAAAATGCGAGTATAAAGTTTTTGACCGAGGTCGGGCTCAAAATCATAGGGTCCGTTTGTCGTGTGTGATAATAAATAAAGTAACTTTCCATTGGCAAGTATTTCCGAATAGATAAAGTCAGAATTGAGCAGGAAGCAAATTTTGCCGGTTTGGACATCCTTTTTACTAAGAGTAAAATTATCAATAAAATAAATACTCCCGTCAAAATCGATACAATTAATCTGGAGATTATGAATTGTCGGTTCTATGAATTTTAATTTTTGGTTTTTTGCTTTTTCTTTTTCAGGCTTTTTTGGCTCTGCCGGAAGAAAACAAACAGTGAAAATTAGAACCAATGAGAAAATAAGCTTGAGCTTTTTCATCACTTCTCCTTTTTGCCGGCATTATTTTTCATAATATTATTACTCTCCTTCTCAGTTTAAGTCTTGATTTCGTCAAGTATTTTCTGTTCTTTGTTTTCTTTCCGGAAAAAAACCTTGCTAAGATAGCATAATTTTCAAAGTTGGAAATCAGAAAATAAAAATTAAAAGGAGCAATTATGGAAAAACTGATGCTATTAGGTGACGAAGCCTTAGCTCAGGGTGCATTGGACGCAGGAATTTCCGGTGCTTACGGTTATCCCGGAACACCTTCAACGGAAATTATGGAATATGTCCAACGCTCTCCTCAGGCAGCCGAACGGAAAGTGCACAGAACTTGGGCATCAAACGAAAAAACTGCAGTTGAGGCAGCTCTCGGAATGTCCTATACCGGCAAAAGAGCTTTCGTTTGCATGAAACACATCGGTCTTAATGTTGCAGCAGACCCTTTTATGAATTCAGCGGTAACCGGTGTCAACGGAGGTTTGTTAATCGTAGTAGCAGACGATCCTTCCATGCATTCTTCCCAGAATGAACAGGACTCCCGCTTTTACGGAAAATTCGCTTTACTGCCTATTCTGGAGCCTTCCAATCAGCAGGAATGTTATGATATGGCATTTTACGGTTTTGAACTTTCGGAAAAATATCAAGTGCCCGTATTAGTCAGATTGACTACGCGTCTTTCTCATTCCAGAGCTAATGTTGTCAGGCGTTCTTCTTTACCGGAAAAACCCATGACTTTTCCGAAAGACCCGAATCAATTTATGCTCTTACCTGCAATCGCACGCAAGAAATACAAAGTTTTGTTGAGTAAGCAAAAAGATTTTCTCACTGAAGCAGAAAATTCTCCGTTCAATCAGATTGATTTCAAGGTAAAAAAAGCAAAAACCGGTATTATTGCTTGCGGACTGGCATATAATTATTTGAGAGAAAACTTCCCCGGTCCTGAATTACCTTTTCCCGTAATCAAAATCAGTCAATATCCTTTACCGGAAAAAGCAATCAAACAGCTTTATCAAATGTGTGACGAAATCCTGGTTTTAGAAGAAGGAATGCCTTTGGCAGAAGAGCAACTTAAGGGAATGCAATGGGAAGGGACGAAAAAAATCAAAGGCAGATTGGATGGAACTTTACCTCGCGACGGAGAGTTAAACCCCAATCTGGTGGCGAAAGCTTTGGGACTGGCGGAAGAAAAAGTGATGCCGATTCCTGAAATTGTGGCACCTCGTCCGCCTCAACTTTGTGCGGGCTGTCCGCATGCCGATTCTTTCAAAACTCTTAATGAAGCACTTCAGGATTACGGAAAAGGGCATGTCTTCAGCGATATCGGCTGTTACAGTCTTGGTTTTATGCCTCCTTATCAAGCGATAAATTCCTGTGTGGATATGGGCGCTTCCATAACAATGGCAAAAGGCGCTGCTGATGCAGGTTTGTATCCTTCGGTTGCAGTAATAGGAGATTCCACATTTTGTCATTCCGGCATCACCGGTTTGCTGGATTGCGTATATGACAAATCCAATGTAGTAATCGTGATTTTGGATAATTCCACGACAGGAATGACCGGAGGTCAGGATTATACGGGAATGGGAAGACTGGAAGATATTTGTGCAGGTCTGGGAGTAGCGAAAGATCACATCAGAGTAGTGGTGCCTCTTCCGAAAAATAAAGAAGAACTGGTTCGCGTCTATAAAGAAGAAATTGCATACAACGGGATTTCCGTTATAATTACAAGACGGGAATGCGTCCAAATTGTCAAAAAAAGATACAAAACGGAAGGTTGAAATGAAAAAAGATATAATTTTAGCGGGAGTAGGCGGACAGGGCATTTTGACCATAGCAGCATTAATCGGGACTGCCGCTTTGCAGAAAAACTTGAATTTCAAGCAAGCTGAAGTGCACGGAATGAGTCAAAGAGGAGGAGATGTCCAATCCCATTTGCGCATTTCCGATCAGCCCATTTGGTCGGACCTCATTCCTTTCGGAAAAGCAGATATGATTTTATCCGTAGAGCCCATGGAAGCTTTGCGTTACTTGCCGTATTTGGCACCTGACGGTTGGATAATCTCGAACAGCAAACCTATGCTCAATATAGATAATTATCCGGATTTGGAAGCTGTCTACAATGCCATAAAAGCAATTCCGCATCATCTGCTTATCGATGCGGACGCCATTGCTAAGGAAGTTAAAGCTCCTCAAGCGATGAATGTAGTCATGCTCGGTGCGGCGACAAAGTATTTGGGATTTGAAAATTCGGAGATGGAACAAGCCATCAATTCCATTTTTGCCCGCAAAGGCGAGGCAATTGTAGAAGCAAATCTTCGTGCTTTCCAAGCAGGAACGGCACAAGTTTAAACTTATATGAAAACAAGGCTGACAAATTTGCCAGCCTTGTTTCTTTTTCTATCGTATAACTCCCCCCGCTTAAACTGACAAAACTTTGCGTTCTGACAAAGCGGGATGGGGTTAGATGCCTAACCGCTTAGGGAACATAACTTTTTATTTGATGTAGTTCAAGATTTTATTCGCCCTATCGACAAAATCCTTCAATTCTTCGCCGCTAAAGGGTTTTTGCTCTAATAGCGATAAGTCGTGAATATACCGGCAAAGGTTTTTCACTTCTTCCGTTTTGCCTTGTGCGTTCAGTTCAAGGATTTTTTTAATCGTGGGATTTTCTCTGTTGACTACAAGAGTATGGTTTTTCAACATATCAGAATTGGAACGATTTCCGAGAAAATCCATATCATGCCAGCGACGCATATACTCATTAAAGACAATCATTCCGGAAATATCTTCGCTCTTCAAGCTTTTTACTTCCACTTTGACATCGCTGTAGACATGCTCAAAAATATCCTTCCAAGCTTCAGAACCAAGTTGTTCGCGAACTTCATGCGGGAGTTCGTATGGCTTAATGATTGTTTGCTCGTCTTTTTGAGTTATATAAGGAGAGAGCAGTTCAACGGCTTGGGGATGTTTTTTTAGAAAATCAGCATAAGTTTCTTTATAGAAAACAGCTTCAATTTTGGGATTGAGTGCTTTATCAAAGATTTCTTTCAGCTTTTCGGAATCGGTTTTGTTATCCAAATCCACCAACTCTGTCTTGTCCTTATTGATGAGCAGGTCGTTAAGTTCGGAGTCAATTCGCATAAATTCCAGCTTGTCGTCCGTGCTTTCCAGCTTTTGGAAAAGATGAGTGTCCAAAACAGAAGTTTGGAAGATAACTTCAATGCCTTGGTCTTTCATCATTTGAAGATAGCTCACTTGATTGTCTTCACTGCCGGCATAATAGACTTTTGTTTTGCCTTCGGTAACCGGATTGCGCGCTTTGTATTCTTCCAGCGTGACATATTCTCCGGAGGAGGATTTGAAGATGATTATGTCCTTTAAACTGTTGAAAAAATCGTCGTCTTTCAGCAAGCCGAACTTGATGAAGTTTTGGATGTCTTCCCAATACTGTTCATACTTCTTTCTGTCTTCCTTAAAGGTCTCAACAAAGCGGTCAGCCACTTTTTTCACTATGTAATTAGTAATTTTTTTGACCTGCTTGTCGTTCTGCAAAAAACTGCGGGAAACATTGAGAGGAATGTCCGGAATGTCTATTCCGCCTTTCAGCATAAGCAAAAAGTCCGGAAGCAAATCTTCCAGATTATCGGCAACAAACACATTATTGCAATAAAGTTTCACTTCGCCTTTGTAAAATTCAGGTTCGTTGCGCAGTTTGGGAAAATACAGAATTCCTTTCAGATTAAAGGGGAAATCTACGTTCAAGTGAATCCAAAACACGGGGTCCTGCCAGTCGTGAAACAACTGCTTGTAAAATTCCTTGTATTCTTCTTCTGTGACTTCGGCCGGTTTCTTGTTCCAAAGCGCTTCTTTCTGGTTGACGACTTTGCCTTCAAAATAGATGGGATAAGGCATGAAATTGCAGTATTTTTCCAAAATTTCGCGGATTTTTGCCGGTTCCAAATAATCGGAAGATTCCTCATTGAAATGCAAAGTTACGGTTGTACCGACTTCCGTCCTTTTCCCTTTGCTCATTATGTAATCCGTGGTGCCGTCGCATTCCCAAAATGCCGGTTCCGCACCTTCAAGATAGGATAAGGAATCAATTGTGACTTTATCCGCCACCATGAAAGTGGAATAAAATCCCAATCCGAAATGACCTATAATATTGTTTTGGACATCTTTGAATTTTTCAATGAATTCTTCCGCTCCGGAAAACGCTATCTGATTGATATACTTGCGAATTTCTTCATCAGTCATCCCGATCCCGTTATCCAAAACCTGCAAAATTTTTTTCTTCTTGTCCAGCTTGACTTCTATCTTAAAAGTCTCAGGATCTGTATCAGGTTTGGCTACTTTCAATTTGTTGAGTGCATCCACGGAATTGGAAATCAGTTCCCTTAAAAAGATATCGTGTTGGGAATATAGCCACTTTTTAATAATGGGGAATATATTTTCCGTGTGAATTGATAGTTGCCCTTTTTCTTTTTCTTTAGTCGGCATTTTATCTCTCCTCTGTTATTAATTTCTTAAGAGCCACTTTTGTAATTCAGTAAAAGCTGTCAACAAAAATTAGCAGTTAAGGCTCTTGATTGCTAATATAATATGCATTTAATTGATATGCAAAGAGATAGTGGTATTATTCTCCCTCTTTGGAAATAGCTCCAACCGGACAACCGGAAAAATCATTTCCGTTGCCGTTCACGCAGATGCCGTCGCCTATACATTTTTCAACATCAATAACAGCTTTGCCTTTGACGAAGGAAATGGCGTTGACCGGACAGTGTGAGATGCAAAGTTCGCAACCAATACATTTTTCGCTATTGACTAAATAGGCTATCTTTTTGACGGCTTGGTTGTTCGTTGTGGTTATATTTACATTTTGAGAAGAGGGCTTTTTCTTTTCCGTATTAGCGGAAGAAACCTTATTAGCTGTTTTTAATTTATCGGATAAAGTGTCAGGCACTGATAAAGAATGAATAGTTAGTTGATTTTCGGTTTTTTTATCTGAGGTAACTAAGCTTATTTTGTTCGGATTTGGAATGCCGAAAACGCATCTTCCGCAGCCAATACAACGGGAAGCATTGATCACGGCTTTGCCGTTTTGCAGGGAAATAGCATTTACAGGACAGACCTGAAGTTGTTTACGGTCAATGTGAAAGGAATCATAAATAAATAAGAAGCAAAGAGTAAACAGTGCTAATAAAACCGTGATTTTCAGAATGACATTAAGTAATTTCATCCGGACTTCTCTCTTCCTTGATAGTTTTTTCTTTCGGGCAATTGGTAATGCATTTCAGGCAGTGGATGCAATTCAGGTCAAGGATATATGTGCTTTCGTGCAAATTTATGTTCATAGGACAATTTCTTTGGCAATAACAAAAGTCGCTGCATCTTTCAATATTGCGTTCCAAAATCAGATGCCGGAAGTGAAACAGCCGTCCGATATATTGAAAAACATTGAATAAGGCAGCCATAGGACAAAGGAATCGGCACCAAAATCGTTCTGTCAAAAGTCCGCCTACAATAATTAGCATCCAAAGCAAAATTCCCGGTAATATTATATCCGGCATACGGCTTAAAGTCAATATCGGACAAAAATTCATATAAATATAGGCAAAACCGGTTCCCGCTAAAATTATCGTCAAACTGAGAACGATATATTTTCCGCCTCTGAATTTGCGCTCGTAAAAGAAGGGAATACGCTTATTTATTCTGTATTTTGGACTTCTCAAATGGAATAAAAATTCTTGCAGCGTCCCCAATGGACAGATATAAGAGCAAAATTTCCGTCCGATAAACATAGTCAAAACGCAGAGCAGAAGCCCGATTCCGATTGTTAAAGAAAAAAGATATTCGGCATTTTGCGTAAATGTGAAGTTCATTGCTCCGAAACAGATTACGGCATACGGACAATATGCATGTGCGGAATAAAATCTGCCAGCAATTAAACCTGCGATTAAACAGGCGCTCAAAAAGAGAAAAAGTAATTGTGATGCCAGCCGAAGACGTTGCAGTCTGTGTTTGTAAGCAATTTTGAAATGAGTGAAGCGCATACGATATTACATCAAGAAGAAGGCACAATTAAGATTGCTGTGCCTTCTTCTATCAAGCATTAATGAATTTTATTATTTCAAGACAATAACTTTGCGGCTATATTCGGAAGTGGGAGTTGAGATTTTAACGAAGTATACTCCCGGCAGCATATCAGATGTTTTTTGCAAATTTATAGAAGCAGTTCCTTCGGCATCAGTTTCTGCCTTCATTCTTTGCATTAAACGCCCGCGCAGATTATAAATCGACGCTTCCACAGGTGTTTTGGCCTTGCTTACAATCTTGATAACAGCTTCTGTCCGGAAAGGATTAGGATAGATATTAACGATTTCCGTAACAGGCAGGACATTATCATCCGCAGAAGTCAAATTTACCGTCACCACATTAGACGGATCAGATTGAGAAAGCGGATTTGAAAAGAGAGCGATTACCCAATATTGATAAACGGAAGGGTAAAGTCCGGTGTCGATAAAAGTTGTGATATTAGGTTGAAAATTTCCGATGGGTAAATCGTTTCTGAATAATTTGTATCCGATAAAATCGCGGGCAAAATGATTTGGTGCTTCCCAATTCAGAATTACATCCTGATTATCATTAGTAATTTGGGCAGTCAGATTTTGCGGAGCAGGCAGATTTTCAATAATTTCACCGTAAGCACTCATAACAGGTGTGCCGGGCATATTATGTTCGTCATGAGGGGTAACTTGAACAGCTAATTGACTTCCTATATCCGCTTGCACCAAACGATAAGTAACATTATTTGCACCGCTGATGGCAATTCCTTGCGTGGCAGGAGGAGTTAATCTAAACCATTGATAAGCAGATGTGCCTTCCGCGTCATTATCTTCATCATGGAAAGTATATGCGGCTGTCTGTAACATTGTGAACACGGGAATTCCGCTCACCTGAACATCGGTAACATAGGGAGCAGTATCTAAATAAGCATGTCCGGTTAGAGGAATGGTCAGGTTTTCATTTCCGGGCATATTACTCGTGATTATCAAGTTGCCGCTAAAGTCACCTGCAGCCGTAGGAGCAAAGATAACATTAAAAGCTGTGCTCCCATAAGGCGGAATGGAAAAGTTCAAGCGTTCTGCGGGATTGATTAAAAACGCCGGATTATCGGAAGAAATTGTTCCTGTTGCCGTTATATTCCAATAGTTGTTAATCGTCAGAGGCAGTGTTGTTTGTCCGCTCACATAGATATCGGGAAAATTTATTTGAGTCAGGGACGGTGCATAACCTCCGAATAATTCAATAAAAGAATACTTGGTAGCCTGCAAGACTTCTTTGGAAGTATTATTTTGAATGAATAGCACCAATTCACAATTTCCGATGACCCAAGCAGGGTTAGCAGTGAAAGTGAGAGGAATATTCAAAGTGGAATTTGTGTTGAAATCAATTGCCTGACCGTTCAGTCCTGTAATCATCAGTCTATTGACGAAATTTAATTCACTTTGCCCTTGCCAGGAATATTGAATGTGAGATTCAGTTATTACTGCATGAAACCTTAAATTCGTATTCGTATCCGTTTCCACTTTATTAAGCACAACATTCACATTATAATTGTTGTCAGTATGGTTTCCCGTAGCGGAAATGGTAAAGTGGGAAGCTACTTGCATGCGAGCTTGGACTTTCGGCAAATAATACGAATACATAGAGGCAGTATGACTTCCGCCCACTTGTGGATTTAAGCCGTCAAACCATGCTGTTGGATAACCCGTTATTCCATAATAGGTATTTCTTCCGTTTGAGTCTGTTGTGGCATAGGGATCACCGTTATGGTTTTCAATAATGGCTACCGGTTGACCGTTTTCCACTAAATCATCAGCACCCATGGCAGCACCGGGGCAATATTGACACCAAGCACCAGTGCCGATTTCTACTAAAACTTTGTCCCTCTGCACTGCCGATAAAAATGAAAAGCAGAGAATTAGCGTTAAAAGAAATGATATTTTCTTCATTTTTCCTCCCTCGAAACAGGTTATATTCTCTTCTTATGCATTACTTAAAATTTTTCAATTTACCTTCTTCCTATTTATTTAAGATTGTCAATAAATTTATTGCAAGGATGATATCATAATTGTCATTTCGTAATCAGATTTCTTTATTAACGCTCTTTTTTTTGTTATTAACTTTCAGTTTGTTATGTAATTAAATACAAATAGAAGGTTCTGCCCATTTTAGATTTGACAAACAATCTAAATTTTATTTTTTAGGTTTTATAGACAGAAAGGAGGAAATATGAAAGCCACGAAATTTATCGTCTTATTGCTAAGCTTGATTCTTTGGGTCAGTTGCAGTGCTTATAAAAAACAAGCTCCGAAAGAACCGGTTAAAACTCCTCAACAGTTAGCAGTTGAAACAGCAAAAGATGCGGAAACTGCTTACTCGAACGGAGATTATGAAGGGGCAATCACCCATTACAATACTGCAATTGATTATTATAAACAAGCACTTCCCACAGCTGCTCCCACCGATTCCATTCCCTTAATGATTTTCCGTTTAAATAAGAATATCGCCAATATTTATAGCATTTACGGGTATGAACTTTCTACGAATGAAGATTATGAGGGCGCTATTATCCAATATGAAAAAGCCATTGCTAAATATAAAGAATTGCAGCCTGAAGCTTCTCCTCGCGATTCTGTAGATACCATTCTTTATAACCTTTATCAGAATACTGCTGTAGCCTGTCGGGATGCGGGTGAATATGACAAAGCCATCGCTTATTACGATTTGATGTTAGCCGCTCATCCCGAAAATGATGAAATTCTGCTCAAAAAATTTGCTATCTATAAAGATGACCTGAAAAACGAGACTCAAGCTTATGAAATATTGAAGGAATACGCAATCAGCAACAACGATTTTGGCGCTTGTCACCGATTGGGAGATTTATACAGAGAAAATAACGATTTCACTAATGCCATTTATTGGTATGAAAAAGCAGATTCCATCAAAACCGACTCCAATGTGCTCATTAAATTGGGCAACTTGTATCGCAGCAATCAAATTAAAGCTTGGGACAAATCCAATAAGGTTTTTGAAAGATACATTGCCCTAAATCCTATGTCGCCTGACCTCAAAACAATCTATAAACTCATGGGTGGCAATTATGATCAGATGAAAAACAAAGCTAAAGCCACGGAATATTTTGAAAAATATCTCAATATTGAATATGCCGAAGACATAGCTTTGTATGTATGCCAGTATTATTTTAACGCAAAGAATTACGGCAAAGCGATTACTTGGGCGAATACGATTTTGGAAAAGAATCCCGCCAATTCCGATGCGCTTTATTTCAGAGCTGTTTCCAAATACAGTCAGAAAGATATGAAAGGTGCAAAAGCCGATTTTCAGCGTTTGTCCACTGATACCAAATACGGCTCTTACGCAAAGCAATATTTAAAAAGTATGTAATTTATCATGCAAAAGGGCAAAGGCGTTGACAAAGTCAGCGCCTTTTTTTATTGTCTTTCAGTAGGAAAATAATTATTCAGGAAGGTAAGATGGTAAAACATAAAAAACCTGAGACTAACATTAAGGCGATTTACAAGTATAAAAGAACGACTTCATTGGAGCGTCCGCTTTTGGGAGCGAAAGTTCCGGCAGGTTTTCCTTCTCCCGCTCAAGATTATATTGAAGGAACTTTGGATTTGAATGAACTATTGATTACTCACCCGAACGCCACTTTTTTCGTTAAAGTGGAGGGTTATTCCATGACAGGTGCGGGAATTCAGCCGGACGACATTTTGATAGTGGATCGCTCATTGGAAGCAAGAAATAATAAAATCGTGATTGCTATCGTGGATGGCGAACTGACTGTCAAACGCTTAAAAATTATCGACGCAATCTATTGGCTGGTGCCGGAAAATCCATCCTTTGAATCCATCCGGATTGATGAAAATATAGATTTCATCATCTGGGGCGTCGTTACTTATGTAATTCACAAAGTATAACTAAATTACAGGTTTTGAAATCATTTTCTGCCTATGAATCATTAATCAAAGCATTATTGCTTGTTCTGCTCTTTTTCCTTTGCTGTCAAACCTCTTTTGCTTCAGCAGAATCGGTTGAATCCAACCTCAGAATAATCCGTCTTTTGCTTATTGCAGATTCTTCATCTTATCAATTGCCGGACAGCTGTTTAGTGACAAACTCCGAAAGAATAGAAAATGGAACGCAAATTTTACAAAGAGGAGTTGATTACACGATTGATTACGTGAAAGGGATAATCACTTTCTTGAATTTAAGTGAATTGGAACCCTCCCTCACGATAACTTATTGCGTAATTCCTAATTTTTTAAGACAGAAGCTGCTCATTTATGAGCAGCAAAGCATAAAAGACAGTCTGCAGGCCATGCAAATGCCTCTGAAAAGGAGAACTGTTTTCACTCCCGAAGAAAATCTGAAAATCACAGGTTCCAAAACCTTTTCCTTAACCTTTTCGAATCAAGAATCCTATGACTTGAAGCAATCTCTGTATTTGCAATTAAACGGAGAAATAAGCAATAATATGCAGATTGAAGGAAGGCTTTCCGACAGCCAATCTCAACTCACTCCCGAAGGCGATACAAGAGAAATCAGCAGTTTGGATCAAGTGTATCTGAAACTTTACGGCAGGCAATATTCCATTTTGTTGGGGGACCAGGATTTCCAATTTGATGATACTTCTTTAATGCAATACCGGACAAAATTCGAGGGCATCAATTTAGCGTATTCCGATAAATTCGGTCTGCAAGCTGCGGCAGCTGTCAATGGCGGGAAAAATCAAATAAATATTATTCCCGGTATAGAAGGCAAGCAGGGTCCGTATTATTTAACTGCAAATGTAACCGGACAAACAGTTCAGGTAGTTCCCGGCAGTGAAAAAATTTCCGTTAACGGAGTTTTGCAAAACAGAGGTTCCGATTATGTTATTGACTATGCGGAAGGCTCAATTACTTTCAAGAAACTGATTACGGCGGACAGTAGAATTGTGGCGGACTTTCAATATACTGATGAATACTATACTCAAAACCTGTTCCTGAATTCTTCATTTATAAATCTCTCTCCGAACTTGAAACTGACGCATCATTTCATTTATCAGGCGGACGATAAAAGTAATCCTTTGCAGTGGACTTTTTCTTCCGCAGACAAGGATTCTTTGCGTCGAGCCGGAGATGCAACAGTATGGGGACAAGGTGCTTTTCCGGACAGCACTGGTCAGTATGTTCAAGAAACTGATCCGTCAGGAAATCAATATTATAGATATGTCGGCAATAATGAAGGCGACTACAATGTATATTTTACTTATGTAGGTCCGGGGTATGGAAGTTATGAACCTATAGGAACGGACAAATATAAATATATGGGAGCGGGGTTGGGGAGTTGGATTCCATACAGAAAACTGATTGCACCTGTCACGAAAACAAATCTCGGGCTCAATTTATTATACGGAAAAGATAACCTGAATGCTCAATTGGAAGGCGTCTATACCCATAAAGACAACAATACTTTTTCCTCTTTGGACGATGATGACAATAGCAGTTTAGTTACTCTTGCAGACATCAATCTCCGATTAAAGGAACTAAAATTTCAGCCCTCTTTGGATATTTCCTATCTTCATAAGGAAAAGAACAGCTTTCTCTTTTCCAATATCATTCCCGCCAATGAATACTACGAATTTTCTTCTGTTCCGACATTGGATTCATTGGCTCAGGATAAGTTGGATTTGACTTTGGGTTTTGAAAACGAACCTGTTTGGCGGGAAGAGCTCTCGGCACGCTACAAACAAGTGCGCGGGCATTACACGCAAAAGTATATCAAGTCCGATTCCCGCCTTAGTCAAATCGGTTTAATTCCTTCCTTCAATTGGTATGGCATCTTCTCGCAAACTGCAATGGGAGACACTTTGCTAAATACGAATTACCATCTTTGGCAAAATGCCTGGCAGCATAAAATCCTTACTTTCAGCAATGACCTGTTTTGGCAGAAAAATGATACAGAAATTCAAAAGACCGATTCCTTATCGGGAACACAATACTTGAAAATCAATCCTGCCGTTAAATTGAGCGACAACAGCTCTTACGAATCGGTTTTAAGTTATGCAAACGACGCAAATTCCGCTCGCACGAACAAGGACTGGCGTCAAAATTCCTCTTCGCAAGTCTGGCAGTTTACACAAATGCTGAATAAATTTAACAATACTCTGAATTTCAATATTGCGCACCGGGAAACTGAAGACAAGCTTTCCGAAACAGATTCCGCAAAAAATAAAAACAGTTACGACATTATTGACTTCAAATCTTCCCATCAGTTATGGAATAATTCCATTTTTGTCGGAACGGCTTATCAGCTCAATCAGTTGGAATACATCCCCAAAATCAAAGAATTGGAGTATGTGGGAGACGGTTTAGGCGCTTATGATAGCACGGGTGTTTTGACTGAAAACGGCGATTACGATTACAGTTATGTGAACAGCGGCACCGGTGAATTATCGGCTGAAATTAACGCAAACCTGAATTTGGGCTTCCACCTTGCTCCCAATTATTTTCCCGCAAGTATATTGCACCGTTTCAATTTGGACAGCGATTTTCAGCTTACGAACAACACAACCGACAAAGGAGATTGGGAACTTTATCTTTTATTGCCGCATGATATTATGCATTCCGATTCCACGAAATACGGGCGCATTTTTATGCGGCACACTTTATGGATTGATGTGTGGAAAAAAGTCGTGACTGCAAATTTGCGATATGAGTCAGCGGATGTGCGCGATGCCCGTTATCAGGATTACAGCAAAATTTACGAAGAAGAGCGTGAATTGGAGTTGGAGTGGAAAAAAGTGCTCGGAGGTCAGTTGCGGACTTCACTTTTATACACTTTGGAACGTGATTCCAAATACAGTTCGGACATTAGTTCCGATGAATTTATCGTCACTTATTTCAGGAGCGTAAATCCCGCTCTCAGCACGCAATTGACAGCTTCCTACGCTTTGGAAGACGGCAAAAAAAGCAATGCTGACGATACCTATAAACTCCATTCCTACAAATTTAATCCGCAATTGACTTGGTTCTTTCGGCAAAAATACAGGGCTACGGCTAATCTTTTAACACAATATAATCAAAGAAGCGGTTCCAATTGGATGCTTTTTGCACGGGAAAAACGGCAGGGATTTATTCTGGATTATGCACTGACGCTGCAATGCAAATTCAGCAGTTTTACTTCCGGCAGCGTGCAATATTCAGGCAAGTCCTATCCGCACGACACTATGACCCATGAACTGAAAATGGAATTTAGAGCAGAGTTATAATGCATTTAGCTGCAACAGATTATATCATTGTTTTGGTGATGATTTTTATTGGCGGACTAATGGATTCCATTGCCGGAGGGGGTGGATTGATTTCTTTGCCTGCATATCTTTTAATCGGTTTGCCGCCTCATTTGGCTTTGGGAACAAATAAATTCTCTTCCGTATGGGGAACTTTGGTGGCGACGGGCAATTATTTAATCAATAAAATGATTGATTTAAAGTCTGCTTTAACTGCTGCAGCGGCTGCACTTTTGGGAAGCTGGATGGGCACTCGCACGGTTTTATTGATAAAAGCGGATTTTCTGAATTACATTTTAATCCTGTTAATTCCAATAATTGCTGTTATCACTATTTTCAATCAGAATATGGGTTTCAAAGATAAATCCAAAGAAATTTCAGGTTGCCGTAAATATATTTTGTGCCTGATAACGGGATTGGTCGTGGGTTTCTACGACGGATTTTTCGGTCCCGGCACGGGAACTTTTCTTATTCTTTTCTTTACTTTGCTCCTCAAATACGATTATATAAAAGCCAACGGTAATACAAAAGTGGTCAATCTTGCCTCAAATTTGGCTGCCGTCATCACTTTTGCCGCTTCAGGCAATATTTTATACAAATTAGCAATTCCTGCTGCCTGTTGTGGAATTTTGGGTAATTTAACCGGTTCCAAACTGGTAATCTTACGGGGAAATAAATTTATAAAACGCATTTTTATAGTGGTCTTGGCTCTGCTGATGCTCAGAGTGATTTTGAATGTTTTTGCACACTAATATATTATTATTCATTTAGTTAAATAGTATTAGCCTATTTTTACCGCTTTCCCTTACTCTATAACCACGCCGAGTCCACGCCGAGTCCACCCCGACTTCACCGGCGTGGACTCGGGGTGGATACGGGGTGGACTCGGGGTGGATATTCAGTTGACGATAAGAGGCGATAGAAAATCTTGACTAAAAAATAAGCTTTTAATATAGATAAACGATATGATAACATACTGAGGCAAAGATGAATAACTACTTTATGGAGACACACCATCACGAGTGGATTCTGACCAATCGTTTGGGAGGATACGCTCTGGGGACTGGCAATTTAATCAATCAGCGTAAGTATCATGGTTTGCTGATTGCCGGTGACGAAAATTTCCAACGCAATCATTTGGTTTCAACTATGGAAGAAAAAGTGGAATGGAGAGGCGACGAATTTTATCTGGACAGTAACAATTACAGCAATTGCATTTTTCCCGAAGGATTTCTTCATTTGGTTAAACCTTGGCTGCGTCCCTATCCCATTTTCCTTTATTCCGCTCTTCCGCATCAAAATGATATTTTGATTAAAAAAGAAATTATGATGGATGCAGATACTAATACAGTCCTTATCAAATATACCAATTTGGGTCATCACAAACTGCATTTCAAGCTGCTTCCCAAGTTCACTTTAATCAATCATCACGAAATAAACCCGCCCGGAAGTCTGGATTATGAAGAAATCAATACTACAATTGAAAATAAAGCGCATTATTCAACTTTTTCGGCAAAGCGCATTTCGAACGGAATAGAAGTTTACGGCGCTTCTCAAAAGGGTGAATTTATTCCCAATCGTCTGGTTTATTACAATGTGTTTTACCCTTGGGAAGTGATGAACGGCTACCCGGGCATCGGTGATCAAATCGCTTTGTTTGAATTAAATTTTGAGCTGGCTGTGGGAGAAGCAACTATTCTTCTTTTTTCAGACAGGAAATTGACGAAAATTGATTCATTAATTGAGCGGATTGTTAAGCGTTACCAAAGATTGCCGCTTCCACACGATTATCCGTATTTTCCCGATAAAGACGATACTCTGCTTTCCAAACTGGACTTTAATGACAGCTATCTATTCAATCGTAAAGAATACTTGAAAATTCTGGAATTTATGCTGCAGGACTTTCTTTCCAACGACGATATCGTAGCCGGTTATCCGTGGTACGGAGCTTGGGGAAGGAATACAATGTTTGTCGTAAATGCTCTTTTGCACAGCAAAGGCAAATTATCAACGGCGGAAGCGATTTTGCGCAAATACAGTCTTTATATTCGTAACGGTCTGATACCCAATACTTTGCCCGAAAGCGGCAGAGAAGGAAATTACGACTCTCTGGACGCCACTTTTTGGTATATTATTCTGATGTATAAATTGGGGAAGAAGAAGAATTCAATTACCTATTGGAAACAGGCGGTAAATTTAGCTGAGCAAATATTGCAAGGGATTTTGGACAATCGGACTTTGCCTTTTAATATTCGCGAAGACGGATTATTGAATTTGCAACCGGAATTTGCCCACTCTACTTGGATGGATGTCAGAATAGACGGAAAAGCCGTTACACCAAGGGACGGAGCTCCCATTGAAATCAACGCTTTATTCTATAATGCCATTTGTTCTTACGAAGCAATGGTTAATATGCACAACGCCAAATCCACGCGTCCTCTTTCTGTAAATCAGGAGTTTTTGGCATTAAGAGATAAAATTGCCACCTCTTTTCCCAAATTTTGGTTAGGGGATTATCCTGCCGACCGTCTTATCGGAGACGAACCTGTGCGTGAATTCAGGCCGAACGGATTAATTGCTGCAGCTCTTCCTTGGCAACTTTTCACTAAAGAGCAGCTGGATAAACTTTTCCAAAAAGCTTTTAAGGAATTATATACTTTTTACGGCATCCGCACCTTAAGTCCGTCCGATATTAAATACAGAAAGAAATATTACGGACCGCAAGCCGAAAGAGATAAAGCTTTTCACAACGGTAGCGTTTGGGCATGGCTGATGGGACCTTTTTGCGGGACTTATTTGAAAGCTTATCAGGACACTAAATCCAAGCGTGAAATTATCCAAAATCTTTCCGATTTTATCGGGGTTTTCAGAAATAGTATCATGCGCGGTCACATCGCTTCCGTAGCTGAAGTTTGGGACGGTGACTTTCCTCATTTCCCTAAAGGTGCCCCCGCAATGGCATGGAGCGTGGCTGCTATCTATAATATAGAAACTTTTATAGAAAAATTACAAGGGGAGTCAGTATGAAAGTACTGATGTTCACGTGGGAATTCCCGCCTTTTATATCCGGCGGACTTGGAATGGCATGTTACGGAATGGTCAAATCACTCTTGAATTTAGGCATTAAAGTAGATTTGGTTCTTCCCACCAAAGACCCTGTGTATTTTCCTCTGAGTGAGGTTGATGATGTGGATAAAATGCCAGCGGTGTTTTTGGAACCGAAAAAACAAAAAGAATATTTAGCCTTGAATTTTACTTCCAATCAAGAAAGATTAAACTATATAGGCATCACAGTCCACCCGGAAAGTTATATCCAAATGAACGATATTTCGCGCTATTTCAAGCTGGTGAAAACGACTTCTTCCACTTTGGAAATGACTGTTTTAGAAGAAGAAGAATTGCTGCAAGATGCCATTTTAAGCTTAATCGGCGAAGAAGATTTAATTAAAAAAGTCCAAGAATATACGGTCAGAGCGCAAAAAATTGCCTCTGCCCTTGATTATGACTTGATTCATGCCCATGACTGGCTTTGCTATCCCGCCGGAATGTTGGCAAAAAAGATAAGCAGGAAACCACTAATTGTGCATATTCACGCAACAGAATTTGACCGAGCAGGAGGTCCCGGTGACGAAAGAATTCACAGAATTGAATATGCCGGAATGTCTTATGCGGACAGAGTAATTGCCGTTTCCCAATACACTGCGCAGATGATAATGTCCCGCTACAGAATAGATTCCGGGCGCATTAAAATCGTCCATAACGCCTTTACCGTGGAAGTGAAAGAAGACGCTCCCAAACAGCGTATTTTTAAAGGACCGACTATCCTCTTTTTGGGCAGGGTTACTCTGCAAAAAGGTCCGGATTATTTTTTGGAAGTGGCTGAAAAAGTCATTGCCAAACATCCGGAAGCTCGTTTCATTGTTGCAGGCACTGGCGATATGAGCAGAAAAATATTAAGAAAATCGGCAAGCCTGCGCTTGAAAAATAAGTTCCTCTTCACCGGCTTTTTGAACAGAAAACAAGTAGACCGTGCCCTTCGCGCTGCCGATATTTTTGTTATGCCTTCCGTTTCCGAACCCTTTGGTATTGCGCCTTTGGAAGCTATGGCTTACGGCGTTACCACTATTATTTCTAAACAATCAGGTGTGTCGGAAGTGGTCAATAATGCCTTTAAGATAGATTTTTGGGACACGGATAGAATGGCGGATACAATCTGCTACTTGATTGAACATCCGGATGTCTGCAAAAAAATGGGTGAAGAAAGCAAAAAAGAAGTTAATCACATTTTATGGGATGAAGCGGCGGAAAAAATCAGAAAAGTATATACTTCTGTGCTTACTGAATATCTTTCCTCGCCTTCTGAAAATCAAGGAATCAGTAATGCTTAATATAGTTTTTTATTTCCAAGTTCACCAACCTTTCAGATTAAAACATTTCAATGTAATGGATATCGGCACCGGCAGCGGATATTTTGACGATAATCTGAACCGTTCAGTCATGCGAAAAGTGGCGGATAAATGTTATCTGCCGATGAATAATCTGCTTTTGGAATTAATCCGCAAGTATGAAGGACGGTTTAGAATTGCCTATTCCATAACGGGAACAGCAATTGAACAATTTAAACTTTATGCACCGGAAGTGCTCGCCTCCTTTCAAGAATTGATGGCGACAGATTGCGTGGAAATGATCGGCGAAACATATTATCATTCGCTGAGCTTTTTGTATGATACGAACGAATTTCTTGATCAGGTGCAGCTGCACAGAGAGCTGATGCAAAAAGAATTCGGATGCAAAACAGTTACTTTCCGCAATACCGAGCTTATTTATCAGGATTCCCTTTCCGATTTGATTTATGATATTGAAGGCTTTCGGACTATTATTACCGAAGGTGTGGACAGGGTTTTACAATGGCGTTCACCTTTGTATGCTTACAAAAATTACACTAAAACAATGAATCTGTTGCTCAAATATTACCAATTAGCGGATGATATCGCCTTTCGTTTTTCCAATCGCGACTGGCCTGAATTTCCGCTAACGGTTCCCAAATTCGTGCATTGGGTAGAACAACTTACTTTGGCAGAAAAGGAAAACCGTAATCAATTCCTTAACCTGTTTATGGATTACGAAACTTTCGGTGAGCATCAATGGGCGGAAACAGGTATTTTTGACTTTATGCGTCACTTGCCGGAAGAAATATTAAAGCGAGATTATCTGGGTTTCTTAACTCCGAGAGAGACTGAAAGTTACGCCAATTACCAGCAGGAGGCATTAAGCTTTCCTCAACCGGTTTCTTGGGCTGATGCAGAAAGAGATTTAAGCGCTTGGCTGGAAAACGATATGCAGAAAAATGCAATTGAAACTTATTATGAATTGCTGCAAAAAGTCAAACAATACGGCGATGAGGAATTGCTGAAACAAATGAGATTGCTGTCCACTTCAGACCATTTTTACTATATGTCGACAAAGTATTTTCAGGACGGAGATGTGCATAAATATTTTTCGCCTTACGATTCTCCCGACCAAGCTTATATCTATTATATCAATGCTTTAGCCGATATGGAAGAAAGGATTTCCTGACCCAAATGAATGAATTTTTGCACCGGCAAAGCCGATTAAAATGAAACCGATAAGTAACGGCGGAACCATTGCCCTTTCTATTGCTATTGCAATTATCCTTTGGTTTAGCCTAAATCTTTTCAGGACACAAGAAACTGTTACCGAGTTTCCTGTTACTTATGTAAATGTTCCAGCCAAATTAGCCGAGACTTCTTTACCGGCTAAAGCCAAATTTTTAGTCAAAGGAAAAGGAATCTCTCTTCTTCGACTCAAATTTGCCAATCTGCATGCGGTCTGTGACGCAAGCGAGCTTACGGAAAATTCTTCAGCAATGAAATCAAATGCTTACAGTCTGGAACTTCCGGCCAATTATCAGGTTGTTGTGATTAAACTTTTGGAAGAAGAAATCAGCTCTTCGAAATCCATTGTCGGGAAACAAGTCAGAATTAATGCGGTTTTTGAAGATGAAGCGGCAAAGTCTCTGTTTGCAAAAAATTCTTACAGATTATCACCTGAAGTTGCAGCTGTCAGAGGAGAAAAAGAGAAATTAGATAAAATAACTTCGCTTCAAACCGAACCTATAACTCTAAATATGCTTTCAGATAAGCGTAAAACAATAAATTTAATTAAACCCGAAGGAGTTTCAGTCTCTCCGGAAACAGTAACTTTAATAACGGATTTTTCGGACATTCAGACCAAAGTTATTTCCAATCTTGTAATTTCCGCTCCACCTCAGGTCAATTTCCTCCCCAAACAAGCGGCAATCAGGATTTCAGGCAAAGCAGAAGATATAAAACAATTGAATATGAATGATATTCAGGTTGCAATCAAACCGGAAGAAAACGAAACCACCGCTCCGGTTATCATAAATCTTCCCGAAGGAATTGTGCTTTTGGATTATACACCGCGCTTTGTTACGATAGTTCCTCTTCATGACAAAAAATAAATATATCCTGGCAATCGAATCTTCCTGTGATGATACCTCGGTTGCCGTTGTTGACATTTCCTACAATATAGTAGTAATGAATACTTCCTCTCAACCGGAACATGTGGTTTTCGGAGGTGTCTTGCCTGAACTGGCTTCCAGACTGCACATGAAAAATATCCTTATTCTGGTGGAGAGCTGCTTGCAGCAATCACATTTGTCTTTGGAAGAAATGTCTGCAGTAGCGATATCAATCAACCCGGGCTTAATCGGTTCTCTTTTAGTAGGGCTTTCTTTTGCCAAAAGTTTGGCTTGGGCTCTTAATCTTCCGCTGATTACGGTTAATCACATGCTGGGTCATGTTTTTGCCAATCATTTGGTGCACGGGTATATCGATCCTCCTTATCTAGCGTTAGTTGTCTCCGGCGGGCATACTGAACTGATTAATTTTGAATCCGATACTGTTTTTACCTGTGTGGGTAAAACTTTAGATGATGCTGCCGGAGAGACTTTTGACAAAGCAGCCAAGCTTCTCGGTATAGGATATCCCGGCGGTCCGGTAATTGATAAATTGGCAAAAAACGGGAATCCTTCCTTTTATAATTTTCCTTTGGCGCTTAAACAAAAGAATGATTATAATTTTAGCTACAGCGGACTGAAAACAGCTATTCTGCAATTCCTCAGCTCTCATGAAGAGAATTGGATTAAAGAACACCAAGCGGATTTGGCTGCCTCAATTCAATATGCTATCGTCACTCCTTTGGTGAAAAAGACAGTCCGATACGCTAAACTGAATAATATTCACACTATCCTTATCGCAGGAGGAGTTGCCGCCAATTCTTATTTACGTGCTCAAATGGATAAAGCCGCAGCCCAAATTCACGCCAAAGTCTTCTATCCTTCGCTAACGCTTTGTATGGATAATGCCGCTATGATAGCTGCCGCAGCTATTCCAAAATTTTTCAAAGGCGAATTTGCCGATTTATCTGTAAATGCATTTTCCGACAAAGGAACAAGATATATTTGAAAGAGATAATTGCTTATCATTTATAAGATTAACAGGAGTGTAAGTAACAAGTCATAATTTTTTTCTTGACAGAAATTAGCAATCAGACTTTGTGATTGCTAAGAAAAGCATGGGTATTGGATGTTTCCAGCCTTGCGATAAAAAAAATACAAATAAAATAGAGAGGTTAGCTATGAAACTGAAACCGATTGAAGATCACATTGTCGTTGAATTAAGCGACGAAGTCACTGAAAAGACTGTTGGCGGTATTATTATACCCGATACGGCAAAAGAAAAGCCTCAAATGGCAAAAGTCGTTGCTGTCGGGACCGATGAAGATTTGAAGAAAATAGTCAAAGAAGGAGATACTGTTCTGTTTGGAAAGTATTCCGGCACTGAGATTGAGCTGGACAACAAGAAATATTTGATTCTCAGCAAGAAAGAAATCCTAGCTATAGTGGAGTAAGAAATGGCACTGCGAGAGTTCAATCAGGCCAATTTTGAAGCTGAAGTAATTAATTCTGCTCTTCCTGTTTTAGTTGATTTTTGGGCATCTTGGTGCGGTCCTTGCAGAGCAATTTCACCCGTAGTTGATAAGTTGGCTGAGGAAATGGAAGGGAAAGTAAAGTTCGGTAAAGTAAATGTTGACGAAGAACCTGCTTTGGCAAGCCGCTATTCTATTATGTCCATTCCTTCTTTGCTGATTTTTAAACAGGGTAAGGTCGTTGAACAGATCGTAGGCCTGACAACCATTGACAAAATCAGAGAAAAACTGAATTCAGTGCTCTGAGCATATCTTCAAATATCAGCCCGTTGAAACAGATGATTTTCAACGGGCTTTTTTTATTTCTAAATTCTTTACTGTTGTTTAACGAAGATACAACAATTTCTTTGTCTGTGTTACTCCCGCATTGGAAAGACGGCAAAAGTAGATACCGGAGGGAACAAAATTGTGATTGAGATCCTTTCCGTCCCACTTTAATTGATGAGAGCCGGCTTGGATTTTGCTGTTATAAAGAGTGCGGACCAATTGTCCTTTTACATTGTATATTTCCAAATGCGTGTCTGAATTTTCTTTCACTGTGAAACTGATTGTAGTTTGTTTGCTGAAGGGATTAGGATAAATTGCCTGCAATCGCACTTGAGGGATAGGCAGATTATCATTCTGAGCGGAGTTTCCCGAAATGCCGAACCAGTCCATAAGGTCATGTAAAAATAAATATCTCTCAGTTGCAATATTGAGTTGGCTGAAATCAAAACTGAAATAGAAGGTTTTGTAGATAGGCAATTCCAGAGAAGTAGCACAAACTCCGTGGTAAAGATAGGCGTGACCGCTAAAAGGTCCGCCTTCAAAAAGTAAAGCGTTTTCAGCTCCGATTTCAGGATATTGAACTTGATCTGCATACCAGTCCGGACAACTGTCATAACGAAAGATGCAATCCGGTGAATCTGCATAAACGCTGAATAAATTTCCCGGTGTTCCGATAGGTGAATTGTCTGTAATTAACAAAGTTCCGTTGGCATAGCCGATTGCGTCCGGTCCGCCTAATCCGTTGGACCCGCCTCCGCCTGTAGGCGAGACATCATTTGTTCTGAAATACGCTTCCAAAAGTTTCTTTTCCGGACTGGAATTCGGATGTCCACTCTGGGAAAAGGCAAAGCCATCAGACGAGAAAAATACATTTTTGGGATTTTGAATAGTGCCACTATCCAGATATTGCATCAATGCAATGCATAAAGTATCGCTTTGGGCGCCGGAAATTCCTATACTGGCATAACAAAGAACGGCATCATAAGCAATAGGAAAACGATAGGACGCATATTCCTGCCAATTGTATATGTCATAAGCTATGTTCAACTGTTGCAAAGTTGCTTCGTAAACGGGCAATTCCACCAAATTATAATCCTGGGTTCCGGAATAAACAACCAAAACATGCGTATCTGCTGAAGGTAAAACTTTGAAGCTGTAATATTCCGTCGGTGCATTTGACGGTAAAAACGCAGCATTATTGTGTTCATCTGCCGCATGGAAATAATAACGCACGAGCGAGCCTTGCGGCAGATCGGGCAAGTTAAAAACATAATCAGAATTTTGGACTTGCGTTGGTGGTATGGCAATCCAACTTCCGTTGTAATTATATAGCAGTTCTGCTGTCGTTATTTGTGAAAGATCAATTATATGAACGGAAATAGAAGGAGAAGTGCTGAAAGTATTTCCTATGGCGGTATGAGTAATAACGGGCGGCTGTAAATCCGTTCCCGCATAAAAACGAATTGCCAGTTCATCATGCAAAAGATTACCAGGAGGGGTCACTCCCAAATAATTGCTGCCTTGCACCAATTCCCGCAAATAACACAGTCCGAGGTTGGCTGCTTCATTTTGGATTCCGACTGTAGCACTGCGTCCGTTGTTATGAGGGACATTGGAACCTGTTTGCCCCGTAGCGGTTGTATGATAGTAGAAATAAATTTCACCATTTTCATGCAAGACAGCTTGGAATTTGAGAAGAGAAGTTATACCCGAGCCAGCGTAAAAATGCAGATTATCCCATTGAACTATAAAATTTCGATTGGGTGCAATTCCAGTCGTTTGGAAGTATATATTTCCCGTTCCTTCATCCGCAATTAAGTCATCCCAATAAACTGCAACCAAAGCAGGCATTTGCGTGTAACCCGGGATCGGATATAGGTAATTAAACATATTGCCGTCACTGCTCCAATTGGAAGAAGGATAAGCAATATACCAGGAATTTTCTGCTAACAGCATTTCACCGTTGATGTCTATATAGGCGTGATTATAGGTGTTACCGTAAAAGGGGAAATCAAAGCCGAAACTGATTGGTGCGCTGAAATTGTCATCTCCCGCAAAAGAAGGAACGCCAAAAGTGACTGCAGACTGACCTGTTGAGCTGATGTCATTCCATACATATTCAGGACCGCCCTCAGCATTACTGTCTATCCAGCGATAGCCAAAACCGTCCGGTCCGCCTGTCATTTCACGAATTACGACAGTGAAACTTTGTTGCAAAGTATTGTTGAGCGTATTATCGTCCACAGAGACCAAAGTAAATATCACTGTATAATGTCCTGTTGTCGCAGGCAGCCAAGAATTTGAGAAATGAATATCCGCAACGGCTGAAGGAGACAAGGTTTGATTAAAAACGGAGTCAAAAGAAAAGGCTACAAAATTCAAGCTGTCGCGAATAACGCAATTTACATCAATGGGCGGAGAGTAAATCGTATTTCCGACATTTGTCACTAAAATTTCAGGATAGATGTAGTGAGAGACATACTCAAGAGAGCGAGGAATTATAATTTGCGTCAAAGCGAGGTCAATGGCAGGCACGGGATTCACATTTACAATCACTTGGTCGGCGGTTTGTTGTCCGGAACTGTTGTCCGTCAGAGTAAATGTCAGAGTTTCGCTTCCATGCCAATCCGGACAAGTAAAAGTCACCTGCCGCAAATTGATTTGCACGTTTATATGCTGATTGCCGCTTACGGAAAGAGAGGCAGTATTAATGTTTGTGCAGGTGATATATGGCGTGAAATCTACCGACAAAGTCGTATCTTGCACAAAAGTAAAGGAAGCCGGTAAATCAAGAATCGGAGTTACAATCGGCGGATGGCCTACTTTGACATCATCAATCAAAATGCCGTAATTTGTGCATTGCCAGAAAAAAGCAATATAGATGGTCTGCCCGACAAAATTGCCCAAACTCAACTGCTGATATGAGTATGAAGTTCCGATATTAGTGAGAGCAGCTAATTGAGAGGTAAAATTGGAATTTGCCGTTCCAGTTGTCGATACTTTCACCGTCAAATTTTCAGTGCTAATCCAAGACCGGGTATAAAAATAAAGAGAATCGCCGCTTGTGATATTCAAAGGTGGGGTAATCAACCAGTCGCTGTTCACATTGGGAAGATAATCTTCGCAAAAAGCAGCGTAATTTCCCGAATGAGCATGAGAAGAGTTGTTAAGAGGGTGCCAAGCGCGCCCATCTCCGTCAGTGTCATGAACCGTCCAGCCGGCTGGAAGATTGGCAGCTTCAAAACCCTCATTGAGAAGCCACTGTGCTTGACACAAGACAGCTAGACTAAATAGAAAAATACAAATTGTAATTTTTTTCATTTCCCCCCTCCCATTTTTTTAGTTAATAACCATCACAAAATAAAATAGGGGGTTCGGCTGAACCCCCTGTTAATGTATGTTATTCACGACAGTTGTTACTTGTCTGTCCTCACAAATTCTATTCTCCGGTTCTTTGCTTTGCCTTCGGGAGTGTCATTTGAGGCTATGGGTTTGCTTTCTCCAAACCAACTTACCGTCAAACGAGAACCGTCTATGCCATGGTCTACCAAATACTGCTTTACAGTTAGTGCCCGACGCTTGGAAAGATCCATATTATAGGCATCTGTTCCATCACTGTCTGTGTGACCCTGGATATCTAACTTCACTTCCGGATTCTCTTTCAAACTACGAACAACTTCATCCAAAATCTTTTTCGCACTCTCTGTCAAATCTGCTCTGTCTACCTTGAAGTTTACTCCTTCCAAAATTAGAGGCTTCTCCCTCGTGAACTCTATCGTCCGCCCGCTTTGAACCACACTCACGGTCCGAACTATTCCTCCGCCGGAAACGGTCAACTGACCTACCCGACTCTGATTCTCCGCATTCGGCTCAAAATTAACTACTAACTGACCCGAATTCACTCCCGACAGCGGTGTCACTGTCAGCCAGTTCACATTCTCGGAAACTGACCAACTCAAATTGGAATCAATGTCAAAGGCTGTCGCTCCACCTTCCCAAGATACATCTCTAATGGCAGGAGTAACCGCTAAACGCGATGAAGATTGCGTGATTGTCACTATCCGAGAAAGTCCGCCGCCGGAGATTATTATCTTCCCCGTCCGGGAGATGTCACTTGCGTTGGCTTTATAAGTTACTGTCAATTGCCCGTCTCTGGAACCGCTCAACGGCGTCACATCAAACCAATCCTCATTCTCTGCAGCTACCCAATTAAGATTGGACTTTATGTCCACTAACGCTATCCCGCTCTGAGCGGGAACTGTCTGCGTCGTAGGTATCGCCTGCAATTGCGGCACAAACTTGATTTCTGCTTCCGCTTCCGGAATGATTACAGGCTCAGCAGGTATCACTACCAGACCCGCCGGACGGTAACTGCTGATTAACATCAAACCAAGATAGCCCGTCCAAAAACTGTCCTTATCGTCCTTATCCTTCACTCCATCCAAAAAATCAGTGTTCGGCTGATGATATTCTACCCCAATATCCATATTCACACCCAGCTTGGAAAACAAAGTTATTCCGCCTCCGTAAACGGGAAACACTCCGCAGTGATAATCATAATCCTTCGGCACCTGAGTCCCGTCATCCAATACTTCCAATCCAGGTAAATCAGTAGAAAATCTGTCTTTCGGGTCAAAGGTAATTATACCTGCCCCACCGTCCACATAAGGAGCTACCCGATTGATAAATTTATCGGGGAAACGTAAATTTATCCACTTCCAATTAGGCCTGAAACGCGCTTTTACATCCGCACCCGCTATGTAACTCTTAAAATTGCAGTTGTCGGGATAACTCCATGTCCCGCCACTTATTGAAGGACTTAAAGGACCGCCCTGCAACTGACTGAAATACACATAAGGCCCTATACTCACTATGTCCTTATACCAAAACTCGTAGGAGGCGCCGAACATCCAAAGGGTTTTCCATTCTGATTCTATGTCACACTCGGGATCCGTCCTGCCCCCTCTTACAGTAAATGAACCGTACCAGTCTGATGCGTAACTGATACCGATTGCAAATAACATTAACACCACAAAGATTATCGTCTTT
>Ga0208826_1000346_pt1 | contig 50230 bp, 46 predicted proteins | sample AD_UKC115_MetaG_FD_184451 | JGI IMG/M metagenome (GOLD analysis project Ga0208826, IMG submission 184451) | Active sludge microbial communities of municipal wastewater-treating anaerobic digesters from Hong Kong - AD_UKC115_MetaG (SPAdes)... | ecosystem: Engineered > Bioreactor > Anaerobic >... | reverse complement strand
TGGTACCAGCCCAGGTCCACCCGCGCGGGTGGACCTGGGCTGGTACCACGGCGTGCTGCAGGAGTCGGACGACAGCGCGCAGCCCCAGCGCCTGAGCGGCGACCTGCGTGCGGGCGAGCGCTGGGCGCTCACGGTGCGCCTCAAGCAGCCCCATGGCGCGCGCAACCCGCAGGGGTTTGACTACGAGCTGTGGCTGTGGGAGCAGGGCGTGGGCGGCACCGGCTACGTGCGCGCAGGTCCGCGCGACGAGGTGCCGCAGCGCCTGGCGCACACCTGGCGCCACCCGGTGGAGCGCGTGCGCCAGGCGGTGCGTGACGCCATTTTTGACTACCTGGCCCCCGACGCCACCGATGCGCAGCAGCAGCGCCTGGCGGGTGTGGTGGCGGCCTTGGTCACCGGGGACCAGCGCGCCATCGAGCGCAGCGAGTGGGATCTGTTCCGCACCACCGGCGTGTCCCACCTGATGAGCATCTCGGGCCTGCACATCACGCTGTTTGCCTGGCTCGCCGCTGCGGCGGTGGGTGCTGCCTGGCGCCGCTCGCAGCGCCTCTGCCTGGCGTGGCCTGCACCCTCGGCGGCGCTGGTGGGCGGCTTGCTGCTGGCGGGGCTGTACGCGTTGTTCAGCGGCTGGGGTGTGCCCGCGCAGCGCACGGTGGCCATGTTGGCCACGGTGGTGCTGCTGCGCCTGTCGGGGCGGCGCTGGCCCTGGCCGCAGGTGTGGTTGCTGGCTTGCGCGGTGGTGGCGCTGGCCGACCCCTGGGCCTTGCTGCAGCCGGGGTTCTGGCTCAGCTTTGTAGCGGTTGCGGCATTGTTTGCTAGTAATTTAATAGCTGCTGGCGCTTATTCCACGGGCGTTAAAGGCCATTTTGTTGCAATGCTGCGCCAGCAGGCCGTGGTGACGCTGGCGCTCACGCCGCTGGGCCTGCTGTTCTTTGGGCAGGTGTCGCTGGTAGGCATGGTGGCCAACCTGCTGGCCATACCGTGGGTCACGCTGGTGGTTACGCCGCTGGCCTTGGCCGGGGTGCTGTGGGCGCCGCTGTGGCAGGCCGCACTGTGGGCGGTGCAGGGTTTGGTGGCGGTTTTGCAGTGGCTCGCGGCGTGGCCAGCGGCATCGCTGTGGTTGCCTGTGGCGCCCTGGGGGGTGGGCGTGGCGGCGGTGCTGGGCGGCTTGTGGATGGTGCTGCGACTGCCTTGGGCGCTGCGCCTGTTGGGGCTGCCTTTGTTGCTGCCGGTGCTGCTGTGGCAACCTGCGCGTCCGCTGGAGGGGCAGTTCGATCTGCTGGCTGCCGACGTAGGCCAGGGCAATGCGGTGCTGCTGCGCACGGCCACGCACAGCCTGCTGTACGACACCGGCCCGCGCTACAGCCTGGACAGCGATGCGGGCGACCGCGTACTGGTGCCCTTGCTGCGCGCCCAGGGCGAGCGGCTGGACCTGATCATGCTCAGCCACCGCGACAGCGACCACACCGGGGGCGCCGCCGCCGTGCGGGCGCAGCAACCCCAGGCGCGACTGGTGGGCTCTGTGGCCGGTGATGCCGCGCTGCAGGTCCTGGGCGAAATCAGCCCCTGCGTGGCAGGCCAGCAGTGGATCTGGGATGGCGTGCAGTTCGAGCTGCTGCACCCGCCTGCCGCCAGCCCGCCTGAAGGCACCCGACCGGCGCGCAGCAACGCCCTCAGTTGCGTGCTGCGCGTGCGCAGTGCGGGCGGCGCCGTGGCGCTGCTGGCGGGCGACATCGAGGCCGCGCAGGAACAACTGCTGGTGGCCCAGGCAGCGCCACTGCAGGCTGACGTGCTGCTGCTGCCCCACCACGGCAGCAAGACCTCGTCGAGCCCCGCCTTCCTCGATGCCGTGCAGCCGCGCACCGCGCTGGTGCAGGCCGCCTACCGCAGCCGCTTTGGGCACCCGGCCCCTGAAGTGCTGGCACGCCTGCAGGCGCGCGGCATTGCCGTGGTGGAGTCGGCGCGTTGCGGTGCGGCGCTCTGGGCGTCGCACCAGCCCGCCGAGGTGCGCTGCGAGCGCCAAGAGCGCCCGCGCTACTGGCAGCACCGCTGGTAGTCCCCGACGCTGCCGATATGGGGCGGCCCCCCGCCAGTGCTCCCGCGCAAGGGCCGCCCCGCCGCGCCGGGAGCGTCCCCCCTCTCCCCCGACCCCTCCCCCACGCGGGGGGAGGGGAGGTGTTACCCCCTCTCCCCTGGTGGGAGAGGGGGCTCCGAAGGCGATAAGGGGTGTGTTCTACATCCTCGATCGCATGCACGGGGCGTGGCCCGGCCAGGGCTCCCGCGCAAGGGCCGCCCCGCCGCGCTGGGAGCGTCCCCCTCTCCCCCGACCCCTCCCCCGCAAGGGGGGAGGGGAGGTGTTACCCCCTCTCCCCTGGTGGGAGAGGGGCAGGGGGAGAGGGGGTTCTCTATCCTGTGGCCCGCAACTTGCTATCCTGCTGGCAAGGAGGGGCCAGGCCCATGTCCAAGTTCGACGAGATGTACGCCCTGCTGCCGTTCGACGGCAGTGATGTGCGTGAGCACTACAAGCGCTACGCGCACTGGCTGGCGCAGCAGCCCGCGCAGTCCATGCAGTCCCGCCGCGCCGAGGCGGAGATGATCTTCCGGCGCGTGGGCATCACTTTTGCCGTGTACGGCGACAAGGATGAGGAGGGCGTGGGCAGCGAGCGCCTCATTCCGTTTGACCTGGTGCCACGCATCATCCCTGCGGCCGAATGGGCCTGGATGGAGCGCGGCCTGGTGCAGCGCGTGACGGCGCTCAACCGCTTTTTGCACGACCTGTACCACGGTCAGGACATTCTGCGTGCAGGCATCGTGCCCGCCGAGCTGGTGCTGCACAACGCCCAGTACCGCACGCAGATGCAGGGTGCGCCCGTGCCCCACGGTGTGTACGCGCACATTGCGGGCATCGACATCGTGCGTGCCGCCAACGCCCAGGGCGAAGGCCAGTACTACGTGCTGGAAGACAACCTGCGCGTGCCCAGCGGCGTGAGTTACATGCTGGAAAACCGCAAGATGATGATGCGGCTGTTCCCCGAACTGTTCAGCCAGCACGCCGTTGCGCCCGTGGCCCATTACCCCGACCTGCTGCTGGAAACCCTGCGCGCCATGGCGCCGCCCGCTGCCGCTGCGGCGCCCACGGTGGTGGTGCTCACGCCGGGCATGTACAACAGCGCGTACTTCGAGCACGCCTTCCTCGCCCAGCAAATGGGCGTCGAATTGGTGGAGGGGCTGGATCTGGTGGAGCAGGACGATTTCATCTACATGCGCACCACGCGCGGCCTGCGGCGCGTGGACGTGATCTACCGCCGCGTGGACGACGACTTCCTCGATCCGCAGGTTTTCCGCAGCGGCTCCACCCTGGGCTGCGCCGGGCTGATGCGCGCCTACCGTGCGGGCAACGTGGCCCTGTGCAACGCCGTGGGCACGGGCGTGGCGGACGACAAATCGGTCTATCCCTACGTGCCCGAGATGATCCGCTTCTACCTGGGAGAAGAGCCCCTCCTGCACAACGTGCCCACCTGGATGTGCCGCAAGCCCGAAGACCTGCAGTACGTGCTGGCCCACCTGGGCGAACTGGTGGTCAAGGAAGTGCACGGCGCCGGGGGCTACGGCATGCTCATCGGCCCGGCCGCGACGCGCGCCGAGATCGAGGATTTCCGCCGCGCCCTGGTGGCCGACCCGGCGCGCTACATCGCGCAGCCCACGCTGAGCCTGTCGAGCTGCCCCACCTTCGTGGACAGCGGCCTGGCGCCGCGCCACATCGACCTGCGGCCCTTTGTGCTGTCAGGCACCAAGGTGCAGATGGTGGCGGGCGGCCTCACGCGCGTGGCGCTCAAGGAGGGCTCGCTCGTCGTCAACTCCTCGCAGGGCGGGGGTACCAAGGACACCTGGGTGTTGCAGGAAGAAGGGAGCACGCCATGCTGAGCCGCACCGCTGACCATCTGTTCTGGATGTCGCGTTACACAGAAAGAGCGGAGAACACCGCCCGGATGTTGAACGTGGTGCATGAGACCGCGCTGCTGCCTCAGTCGGCCGAGCGCGCCCAGGAGGGCTGGCTGGGCATGCTCTCGATCAGCGAGTTGATCCCCGCCTACACCGCTCGCCACGGCACCGTTACGCGCGACGGGGTGCTGCACTTCATGGTGCGCGACGGCTCCAACCCCTCGTCCATCCTCTCCTGCCTGCGCGCCGCCCGCGAGAATGCCCGTGCCGTGCGTGGCACCCTCACCAGCGAGGTGTGGGAGACGCAGAACCAGACCTGGCTGGAGGTCAACCGCATGCTGGCCGAGGGCGCCTTCGAGCGCGATCCGGGCCAGTTCTTCGAGTGGGTCAAGTACCGTTCGCACCTCTCGCGCGGTGTGACGCTGGGCACCATGCTGCAGGACGAGGCCTTCCACTTCCTGCGCCTGGGCACTTTCCTGGAGCGTGCCGACAACACTGCGCGTCTGCTGGACGTGAAGTTCCATGCCGTGGAGTCCGAATTCCATGGCTTGGCCCCCGCGCGCGAGCACGAGGCGGACTTCTACCACTGGAGTGCCGTGCTGCGCAGCGTCTCGGCGTTCGAGGTCTATCGCAAGGTGTACCGCGACGCCATCAGCCCCGACCGCGTGGCCGAACTGCTCATTCTGCGCAGGGACATGCCGCGCTCGCTGCACGCCAGCCTGCGCGAGGTGGTGGACAACCTGGCCCAGGTGTCCAACGACCATTCGGCAGAGACACAGCGCCGCGCCGGGCGCCTGCTGGCCGATCTGCAGTACGGCCGTATCGATGAAATCCTGGCCACGGGCCTGCACGCGTTCCTGACGCAGTTTCTGGACCGCGTCAACGACCTGGGCGCGGGCGTCAGCCGCGACTTCCTGGTGCCGGTGTGGTCGTGAGGGCGGCCAGCTTCTGCGGGTTGCGCTGGAAGTAAATGCCACGCACCCGGCCCTGGGTGTCCCATTCCAGGGCGCAGGCCTGTTCCAGCACGCCCTGGGCATTCCACAGCAAGGCGCCTGGGGCGCCGTTCACCCATGCGGGGTGCAGCGCCTGGGCACCGGAATCGCGCTGCCAGGTACGGGCAAACGCCACCAGGGCCTGTGCCACGCGATCGTGCCCGTGCAGCGGCGCCGGTATCGCACAGACCACGCCGCCGCCGTCGCTGCACAGGCGCACGTCCTGTGTCAGCAACTCTGCCAGTGCCCGCAACTCGCCGCTGGCCAGGGCCTGTGCAAAGGCTTCCAGCAGGGCCTGCATGCGGGTGTCCGCAGGTGGTGCGGCAGTGTCTTCTGCACCGTAGCCCTGCGCCTGCAATTGCTTGCGTGCACGGCTGGACAACTGGCGGCATGCAGCACTGCTGCGCCCCAAGGTTTGCGCCACCTCATCGAAGGGTTGCTCGAACACATCGTGCAGCACAAAGGCGGCGCGCTCCAGCGGGCTGAGCTGCTGCAGCGCCCACATGAACCCCAGGCTCAGTTGCTGGTAGTGGCCCAGCGCGGTCTCGGGGTTGGGTGCGCCGTAGCTGTGGTGCGCCTCGTCCACGATGGGTTCGGGCAGCCACAGTCCCACGTACTGTTCACGGCGCGCGCGGGCGCTTTGCAGCGGGTCCTGCACCTGGGCCTGGTCGGCAGCCTGCCAGCGCAGCCAGGCGTCCTGCACCACGTCTTCGGCCTCGCTGCGTGAACCGAGCATGCGGTAGGCCAGCGCGCGCAGGCGGGGGCGGTGGGCTTCAAAGTCGCGGGGCATGGCGGATTACACCCCAAAGCTTGCCCGGTAGGCGGATGGCACCTGCACCGGCACCACCCAGCCCGCCAGCAGCGCCACCAGCACTGCGGCACACGCCATGCCCGCCACCGCCACTGCACAGGCCGCGCGGCGTCGCTGCGCCGCCGTGCAGTGTGCGAGTCGCCACCACAGCGCGCAGGCCAGGTGGATGCCCAGCGCGCTCACGCCCATAAAGTAGTACGGGGCAAAAAACCACCCGAAGGGCGCGATATGCAGACCCGCCGCCGCAAAGTGGAAGTTGGTGTCCAGGCCCTGCAGCCAGCGTCCTGCCAGCACTGCGCTGACATGGATGGACAGAAAACTCCCCAGCACCAGGCCGGAGAGCACCTGGATGCGCTCCACCGTCCCCAGCCGCTTGGGCGCGCGCCAGGCACCCCAGGCAGCGCGGCTGCCCGAGGCCGCCTGGCTCAGCACGGCCAACAGCAGCACAGGTTCCACCCACGGGTGGCGGTAAATCCATCGGAGCACCTCCAGCACCTGTTGGTGGGTGGCCACTCCGCCCAGAGCGGTCAGGTGGTTGAGCAGGTGCAGCAGCACGAAAGCCACCAGAACGCGGGCGCCCAGGCGGTGCAGGCGCCGGTGCCAGGGGGTGGCGGGAGGGTGGCCCAGCGGGGGCTGTGCGGGCAGTGTCAGGGGTGGAGGTGTGTTCATACCTCCAAGACGACGCAGCCTGTGCCTTTGTGACATGGGCGGCAGCGGGCGCTGACCACCCTGGGCATAGGGTCACCGGATTTGGCGTTGACAGGGTGAAACGCGCTCCATAAGATAGTAATAAGTTACTTACTTTTGCAATGAGCACACGCAGCAAATACCTTTCGGCGGACGATAGGCGTGCCGCCACCGTCGAGGCGGTGATTGAACTGGCGGCCAACCACGCGCCCGGTGAGATCACGACCACCACGATTGCGCAGCACATGGGGGTGACCCAGGGGGCACTGTTCAAGCACTTTCCCACCAAGGACGCCATTCTGGAGTCGGTGGTGCAGTGGGTGGCCCAGCGGCTCATGTCCCGCATAGACGCCGTGGTGCTGGGGGCGCCGAGCGCCGGCAGCGCCTTGCAGGCCATGTTCATGGCGCACACCGCGTTCGTGAGCGAGCATCCGGGCGTACCGCGCCTGTTGTTCGGGGAACTTCAGCGGGCCGGTTCGACCACGCCCAAGCGCTTGGTGGCCGCACTGCTGCGCGAATATGCCGAGCGCCTGCGCACCTTGCTGGAGCGCGGTCGGGACAGCGGCGAGCTGGATGCGCACGTGGACATCGAGGCTGCCGCTACCCTATTTGTCGGCTCCATCCAGGGCCTCGTCATCCAGGCCCTGTTTGCGGGGGATGTGCATGCCATCCAGCGCAACGCGCCCGGAGTGTTCGCCACCTATCTGCGTGGCATTTCCCGAGGTACACCATGAGCAAGCTCCCGCTGAGCCGTCGCGCTTTGTCCATCCTGGCCGTGCTGGTGCCGCTGGCCTTCGTTCTGGGCTATGTGGCCCTGCGTTCCGGGCCCCTGGCGCCTGTGGCCGTTACGGTGGTGCAGGTGGAGTCGAAGGCGTTGCGCCCGTCCCTGTTTGGCGTGGGCACGGTCGAGGCGCGCCAGCTGTACCGCCTGGGGCCGGTGGCGCCGGGGCGCCTGCTGCGCCTGTCGGTGCAGGTGGGCGATACCGTCAAGGCCGGTCAGGTGCTCGGCGAAATGGACCCCGTGGACAGCGATGACCGCCTGCGCTCGCAGCAGGCGCAGGTGCAGCGCGCCGCCGCCGCCGTGGCCGACACCACGGCGCGCCATGCCTTTGCCCAGCAGCAGGCCCGGCGCTACGAGCAGCTTTTTGCCGAAAAGGCCACCAGCGAGGAATTGTTGGCCGCACGCCGCCAGGACTTGCAGTTGGCCAGTGCGGCACTGGCGGCGGCACGCGAAGACCAGGCCCGCGCCCAGTCCGATCTGCAGGCACTGCGCACGCAGCGCGCCAGTCTGCGCCTGGTGTCGCCGGTGGACGGCCTGGTTACCGCGCGCGACGCCGAGCCCGGCACCACCCTCGTGGCCGGACAGATGGTCGTCGAGGTGGTCGATCCGACATCGCTCTGGGTCAACACGCGCTTTGACCAGGTCAGTGCCGCAGGCCTGGCAGCGCAGCAGCCCGCGCAGGTGGCGCTGCGCTCGCGCCGGGCGCAGGCCTTGGCCGGGCAGGTGCTGCGCCTGGAGCCGCGTGCCGACGCGGTGACCGAGGAGCTGCTGGCCAAGGTTATTTTTTCCACAGTGCCGCAGCCCCTGCCGCCCATTGGCGAACGCGCCGAGGTGACGGTGGATCTGCCCGAACTGGCGCAGGGGCCTGTCATTCCCAATGCCGCCGTGCAGCGCCAGGGCACGCAGATCGGCGTATGGGTGGCCCAGGGTGACCGCCTGGACTTTGTGCCGGTGGTGCTGGGGCGTTCGGATCTGGAGGGGCGGGTGCAGGTGCTCAAGGGGCTTGCGCCCGGTGACTCCATCGTGCTCTACAGCGAAAAGGCGCTGACCGCGCGTTCGCGCATCCATGTGGTCGAGCGCATCCCTGGAGTGTCCTCGTGATCAGCCTGGCGGGGCGCGACATTGCCCACGCCTGGGGCAAGTTCGTTTTCACCGGCCTGGGCCTGGGCCTGTTGCTGGGCGTGACCTTGGTGATGGCAGGCGTGTACCGTGGCATGGTGGACGATGGCAAGGCCTTGCTGGACAACAGCGGCGCCGATCTCTGGGTGGTGCAGCGTGACACGCTGGGCCCCTATGCCGAGCCGTCGAGCATTCCGGACGACACCGAGCGCGCCCTGCGTGCCATGCCTGGGGTGGCCGAGGCAGCCAATGTGACCTACCTCACCATGCAGGTGCGCCAGGGGGGACGGGACGTGCGCGCGATGGTGGTGGGCATTGTGCCGGGCGATGCCTGGGGCTCGCCGGGCTGGCCACCGGCGCTGGTGGCGGGGCGACGCGTCACGCGTGGCCATTACGAGGCCATGGCGGATGTGGCTACGGGCTTTCGGCTGGGCGACACGCTGCGCATTCGCCGCAACAGCTACACCGTTGTCGGCCTGACGCGCCGCATGGTCTCCTCCAGCGGCGACCCCATGGTGTTCATCCCCCTGAAGGATGCGCAGGAAGCCCAGTTCCTCAAGGACAACGACGCCATCGTGCAGAACCGCCAGCGCACTGCTGCCAACCCGGCATTCAACCGGCCGGGCGTGCCGGGTCTGTTGTCGGCCATCCAGGCATCGCAGACAAGCAGCAACACCGTGAACGCCGTACTCGTTCGCTTGCTTCCCGGCGCCCATGCCGACGAGGTGGCCGATGCCGTGCGCCGCTGGAAGCGCCTGACGGTCTATACCCGCGCCGAGATGGAAGGCATCCTGATCGGCAAGCTCATCGCCACCTCGGCCAAGCAGATCGGCATGTTTTTGGTCATCCTGGCGGCGGTCAGTGCGGCCATCGTGGCCTTCATCATCTACACCCTGACCATGGACAAGATCCGCGAGATCGCGGTGCTCAAGCTCATCGGCACGCGCAACCGCACCATTGCCTCCATGATTCTTCAGCAGGCCCTGGCGCTGGGGCTCATCGGGTTTGCGGTGGGCAAGATCACGGCCACCTTTGCCGCGCCACTGTTTCCCAAATACGTGTTGCTGGTGCCGCAGGATTCGCTGGCCGGGCTGGCCATCGTGCTGGTGATTTGCGCGCTCGCCAGCGTGATCGCCATCCGCATGGCCTTGCGCGTGGACCCGGCCGAGGCCATTGGAGGATGACATGAAAGGCAACGGCATCCGCATCGAAGGCCTGCGCAAGCGCTACGGCAGCGGCGATACGGCGGTGGACGCGCTCAAGGGCGTGAACATGCAGGTCGCTCCCGGCGAAGTGGTGGGCCTCATCGGTCCTTCGGGCTCGGGCAAGAGCACGCTGCTCAAATGCCTGGGCGCCGTGATCGACCCCACCGCCGGGCGCATGACGCTGGGTCAGGAGGTCATCTACGACGAGGGCTGGAAGGTGGACGACCTGCGGGCGCTGCGGCGTGACCGCATCGGCTTTGTCTTCCAGGCACCGTACCTGATCCCTTTTCTGGACGTGACCGACAACGTCGCGCTGCTGCCCATGCTGGCGGGCATGCCCAACGCCCAGGCGCGCTCGCGCGCGCTGGAACTGCTCACCGCGCTGGACGTGCAGCACCGCGCCAAGGCCATGCCCTCGCAGCTTTCGGGGGGCGAGCAGCAGCGCGTGGCCATTGCGCGCGGCCTTGTCAACCACCCGCCCGTGATCCTGGCCGACGAGCCCACGGCTCCGCTGGACAGCGAGCGCGCCATGGCCGTGGTGCGTATCCTCAACGACATGGCGCAGCGCTACCAGACCGCCGTTATCGTGGTCACGCACGACGAAAAAATCATTCCCACCTTCCGGCGCATTTACCACATCCGCGACGGTGTCACGCACGAAGAAGCGGGCGAAGGCCGCAGCATCGACGCTGCGTGACATCCCCCCCCACCACCCACCCACCGCATCCACAAGGACAAGGCCCATGCAACAGCACCTGCGTTCCGCCCTGGGGCCACTGACTGCCGCGCTGGCGCTGGTCGGTTGCGCGTCGGCGCCACCCTACGAGGCCCCACCGCCTCCCGCCATGGCGGGCTACACCGCCAGTGCACTGGCCACGCCCACCGCATCGGCCCCTGGCCTGCACGGCCAGGCGCAGCAATGGGTGGACGGGGCTGTGGAGGGCGCATGGTGGCACGCGCTGCGCTCCAGCGCGCTGGACGCGCTGGTGGACGAAGCCCTGCACGCCAGCCCCACGCTGGCCGCAGCCCAGGCCGTGCTGACCCAGGCGCGCGAGCTGCATGCCGCGCAGGCCGGTGCCACGCAACGGCCCCAAGTGGACCTGGGCCTGGGCGCGCAGCGCCAGCAAACCAGCCCCAGCGCCCAGGGCCTGCCGGGCGATCCGCGTGAGTTCAGTCTGTACAGCGCCAGCGTCGGCGTGCGCTACCGCTTTGATGTGGGCGGTGGCATCGACAGCAGCCTGCGCGCAGCGGCGGCACGCGCCGATGTGCGGCAACACGAGCTGGCAGCGGCGCGCCACGCCCTGGCGGCCAACCTGGCCACTGCCGCCATCACACGCGCCCGGCTGGCGGCCCAGATCGAATCGCTGTCGGCGATCCTGCGCACCCAGCAATCCTTGGTCGATCTTGCCCAGGTGCGTACGCGCCTGGGCCATGCGGCCCCCGACGAAGTGAGCGCCCTCACGGCCCAGGCCGAGCAGACCCGCGCCGCGCTGCCCCCCTTGCGCAAGCAATTGCAGCAGACCGAGCACCTGCTGGCGGTGCTGGCCGGACGCCCCCCGGGGCAGGGTGTGCCGGTCTTCACACTGGAAGACTTCCGCTTGCCTGAGCGCCTGCCGGTCACCGTGCCTTCCGAGTGGGCACGCCGCCGGCACGACATCCAGGCGGCCGAAGCGACGCTGCGGGCCGCACATGGCGATCTGGGCGTTGCCATCGCGCGGCAATACCCCCAGTTCACCCTGAGCGCCAGCCTGGGCAGCCAGGCTCTGACGACGTCCGCCCTGTTCGGTGGCAGCGCAGCGGTCTGGAGCGTGCTGGGTCAGATCAGCCAGCCCCTGTTCAATGCCAGCCTGCCTGCAGAGCGGCGCGCAGCGCAGGCCGCGCTGGAGGCCGCCATCGCCAACTATCAGCGCGTGGTGCTCGAGGCGCTGCGCAACGTGGCCGACGCGCTCAGCGCCGCAGAGCAAGATGCGCAAACGCTGGCCGCCCTTGCGCGCAGCGCCCAGGCCGCCGAGGAGCAACACCGCGTGGCTGTCAGCCAGCACAGGGCCGGTGTCGCCAGCCCCGTGCAGTTGCTTGTGGCAGACCAGCTGCTTCTCCAGGCGCGCAACAACCTGGCCGCTGCTCAGGCGCAGCGTTTGTTGGATACCGTGGCGCTGGGGGCTGCGTTGGCAGGTGAAACCGTGCTTGGGCAGAACCCGCAAGTCCCCCTTCGGCACCCACAGGAATGACGATGACAGCCTTTCGCCACGCCCCGCGCCAAGTCGCCATTTGCGGACGGGTTGCGGTGGCCGGGCTTATTTGCGTACACCGGCGCCCGGCCCGGTGATCTCAGCGCCTACAGGCCGCATGGGACTGGACCGCAACCCATGGGTTGATGGGGGTGAGTGGAGGGCGATCACTCACCCATTTGCGATTGCAGATAGTTCTGCACGCCCACGCGGCCGATCAGGTCGATCTGGGTTTCCAAGTAGTCGATGTGGGCTTCGGTGTCGTTCAGGATGCGCTGCAGCAGGTCGCGTGAGACATAGTCCTGCACCGCCTCGCAGTGCGCCATGCCCGCCTTGACGGTGGCCTGGGCGCCTTGTTCGGCACGCAGGTCGCAGGCCAGAATCTCGGGCACGTCTTCGCCGATCTGCAGCTTGCCCAGGTCCTGCAGGTTGGGCAGGCCGTCGAGCTGCAGGATGCGGGTCATCAGCCAGTCGGCGTGCTTCATTTCGCCGATGGATTCGTCATGCTCCTTCTTGGCCAGCTTGCCAAAACCCCAGTGCTCCAGGATGCGGTAGTGCATGAAGTACTGGTTGATGGCGGTCAGCTCGTTCTTGAGCTGGGCCTGCAGGTGGGCAATGACTTGGGGGTCGCCTTTCATGGTGGGCTCCTGTGGTGCTGAGGGGGCTTGAAAAACACGCAGCGTATGCCATTTTTGCGTGGGCTGCATGTAGGGCGCGGCAATCGATCGCACGGAGTCGCTGTAAATAGTTAAAAACCATCAAAACAATCGAATCAATCGATTGGTCAAATACAGCCTGTAGCGCCATACTTCGTCCTGTGTTCAGTTCTAACCTCTCTACAAAGGAAGCAACCATGTCCCTGATCAACACCCAAGTCCAGCCCTTCAAGACCCAGGCTTTCCACAACGGCAAGTTCATCGAGGTGACGGAACAGTCCTTCAAGGGCAAGTGGTCCGTGGTGATCTTCATGCCCGCCGCCTTCACCTTCAACTGCCCCACCGAAGTGGAAGACGCCGCCGAACACTACGCCGAGTTCCAGAAGGCTGGCACCGAGGTGTACATCGTCACGACCGACACCCACTTCTCGCACAAGGTGTGGCACGAAACCTCCCCCGCCGTGGGCAAGGCCCAATTCCCCCTGGTGGGCGACCCCACGCACCAGCTGACCAACGCCTTTGACGTGCATATCGCTGAAGAAGGCCTGGCACTGCGCGGCACCTTCATCATCAACCCCGATGGCGTGATCAAGACCATGGAAGTGCATTCCAACGAAATCGCCCGTGATGTGAAGGAAACCCTGCGCAAGCTCAAGGCAGCCCAGTACACGGCAGCGCATCCTGGCGAAGTCTGCCCCGCCAAGTGGAACGAAGGCGCAAAGACCATCGCCCCCTCGCTCGACCTGGTCGGCAAGATCTAAGGCATCGCCACCCCGTCAGTCGCACTGACCACGACGCCCGGGTGCCTGGCGCCCGGGCTTTTTTACGCCCATACATCGAAATTTCAGGAGTTTTGCCATGCTCGACGACAACCTCAAAGCCCAGTTGAAAGCCTACCTGGAGCGCCTGCAGCGCCCCGTGGAACTGGTCGCCACGCTGGACGACAGCGCCACGTCGAACGAGCTGCGCGAGCTGCTGGACGACATCCGCGCCCAGTCGGACAAGATCACCGTGGTCGAAAAGAACGACCTGGACGTGCGCAAGCCCTCTTTCCTCATCACCAACCCCGGCGTGGACAGCGGCGTGCGCTTCGCTGGCGTGCCTCTGGGCCATGAATTCACCTCCCTCGTGCTGGCGCTGCTGCATGTGGGCGGCCACCCCTCCAAGGAGGCGGCCGACCTGCTGGAGCAGATCCGCGCGCTGGACGGCGACTTCCACTTCGAGACCTATTACTCCCTGAGCTGCCACAACTGCCCCGACGTGGTGCAGGCGCTCAACCTCATGAGCGCGCTCAACCCGCGCATCACCCACACCGCCATCGACGGCGGGCTGTTCCAGGGCGAGATTGAGGCGCGCGAAATCATGGGCGTGCCCACCGTGTTCCTCAACGGCGAGCGCTTCGCCCAGGGCCGCATGGAGCTGGCCGAGATCGTCGGCAAGATCGACAAGGGCGCCGCCGCCAAGGACGCCGCCAAGCTCAACGCCAAGGAAGCGTTCGATGTGCTCATCGTCGGCGGTGGCCCCGCGGGCGCCGCTGCCGCCGTGTACGCGGCGCGCAAGGGCATCCGCACCGGCGTGGCGGCCGAGCGCTTCGGCGGCCAGGTGCTCGACACCGTGGACATCGAGAACTACATCTCCATCAGCAAGACCGAAGGCCCGCAGTTCGCCGCCGCGCTGGAGCGCCATGTGCGCGACTACGAGGTGGACATCATGAACCTGCAGCGCGCCAAGGCACTCAAGCCCGCTGCCACCGAGGGCGGCCTGATCGAGGTCGAGCTGGAAAGCGGCGCCACGCTGCGCGGCAAGACCGTGATCCTGTCCACCGGCGCGCGCTGGCGCAACATGAACGTGCCCGGCGAGGAGCAGTACCGCACCAAGGGCGTGACCTACTGCCCGCACTGCGACGGCCCGCTGTTCAAGGGCAAGCGCGTGGCGGTGATCGGCGGCGGCAACTCCGGCATCGAGGCCGCCATCGACCTGGCGGGCGTGGTGGCGCATGTCACCGTGCTTGAATTCGCCCCTGAACTGAAGGCCGACGCCGTGCTGCAGCGCAAGCTCAAGAGCCTGCCCAACGTTCAGGTCATCCTCAACGCCCAGACCACCGAGGTCAACGGCGACGGCCACAAGGTCACTGGCATCACCTACAAGGACCGCGTGGGCGGCGAGGTGAAGCAGATTGCGCTTGAAGGCATCTTCGTGCAGATCGGCCTGCTGCCCAACACCGACTGGCTCAAGGGCACGGTGGAGCTGTCGAAGTTCGGCGAGATCGTGGTGGACGCCAAGGGCCACACCAATGTGCCCGGCGTGTTCGCCGCCGGTGACTGCACCACGGTGCCGTACAAGCAGATCATCATTGCCGCGGGGGCGGGCGCCACGGCCGCGCTGAGCGCCTTCGACCACCTGATCCGCAGCACGGCACCGGCCTGAACCTGGGGGAGCCACGGGGGGCCGCGGGGCGTTGGACGCTGTATGCTTACCCGGTGAGCGTGCCCAGACACGCCCTACCGGAGACGCCCCTTTGACCGCCCGTACACCCAAGCCCCAGGACGGGGCCGCCACGCCCCCTGCGCGCCACACCCAGTTGCGCGATCGTGAACTGCAGCGCCGCCGCAGCGCCATGCTGTCGGCCGTGCGCACGCTCATCCGCAAGGGCGGCGTGCAGGCCGTGACCATGCGCTCTGTGGCCGATGCGATCGGTGCATCGACCACCATGGTCTATTCGCTCTTTCCCGACAAGGCCGCGCTCATCTCGCATGCGCTGGAGCGCGACTTTGTGCAGCTCTCGCGCCGCCTGCTCGATGCAGCGGGCACCTCGGGCACGGCGGCCGAACGGCTGCGCCGCGTGTCGCACGCCTATGCCAGCCACGCGCTGGAGCACCCGTTGCAGTACCGGCTGCTGTTCATGGAGCAGCGGCCGTTGACCACCATTAAAAACTCCGGCATCGAATACGGCAACCTGTCCGAAGACGCCTACGCCTTGCTCTGCGGCCTGGTGCAGGCCTTGGCCAGCGAACAGGGCCGCGATCTGTCAGCGCAGGAAATCCAGACCGCCGCGCAAATCATCTGGGAGGGCGTGCATGGAACGGTCGCCCTGCGCCTGAGCGCCGACAAAGACCCCTGGTTCCAGCGCCTGGCGCTGGATGCGCATCTGGACATCCTGCTGGACGTCCTGCTGGCGGGCGTTGCCACGCGCTGGGCATCCCTTCCGGCAGGGGAGCCAAATAGTGGCAAAAATGGCATCAAACGCCCACCAGCAAAGCGCAAGTAGCTATTGAATTCATAGCTAATCCCTGGTCGCTGCCTCCTTGGTGCTGGCGCCAGGGTGGTGGCATGCGCCCGATGTCATGGAGCGGTGCCGTGGGGCGGGCACAATGGGTGGATACCCGTGCCTCCTAGTCGAAGGGATTCCCGCTCCATGGCCATCCAATGGAAAAACTGGGCCAGCACCGCCGCCGTGGTGGCCGGTGCCGCGCTGTTGCTGACGCTCTGGGCGCCCTGGCGCTCCAATGGCCCGCCCGAAGGTCTGGTCAGCGGCAATGGCCGCATCGAGGCGACTGAAATCGCCGTGGCGGGCAAGCTGGCCGGGCGCCTGCAGGAGGTGCGCGTGCGCGAGGGCGACTTCGTGCAGGCCGGGCAGGTGCTGGCGCGCCTGCAGGTCGAAGGCCTGCAGGCCCAGCACGACGAGGCCCGCGCCCGCCTGCAGCAAGCGCACCAGGCCGTGGCCACCGCCCAGGTACAGGTGGCGCAGGCCCAGGGCAACCACCAGGCCGCGCTGGCGCAGGTGGTGCAGCGCGAAACCGACCTGCAGTCCGCCCGCCGCCGCCTGCCGCGCACCGAGCAACTGGCGCGCGACGGCTTTTTGTCCGACCAGGTGCTGGAGGACGAACACGCCAAGCTGCGCAATCTGGAGGCCGCGCTGGCCGCCGCCCGCGCCCAGGCCCGTGCCGCCGAGGCGGGCGTGGCCGCGGCGCGCACCCAGGTGCCTGCCGCGCAGGCCAACGTGCAGGCCATGGAGGCCACGGTGCAGCGCATTGCCGTGGAGCTGGCCGACAGCGAGCTCAAGGCCCCGCGCGATGGGCGCGTGCAGTTCCTCATTGCCCACCCCGGCGAAATCGTGGCGCCCGGTGGGCGCGTGCTGCAGCTCATCGACCTGGCCGACGTGTACATGACCTTCTTCCTGCCCGAAACCGTGGCGGGCCGCGTGGCGCTGGGCAGCGAGGTGCGCATCGTGCTCGACGCTGCGCCGCAGTACGTCATCCCGGCGCGCGTGTCCTTTGTGGCCAGCACCGCGCAGTTCACGCCCAAGACGGTGGAAACCGCCAGCGAACGCCAGAAGCTCATGTTCCGCGTGCGCGCGCAGATCGACCGCGAGCTGCTGCTGCGCCACATCGAGCAGGTCAAGACCGGCCTGCCCGGCGTGGCCTGGGTGCGCATCGACCCGCAGGCCCCCTGGCCTGAACGCCTGGCCCTGCCGCGCCAGCCGTGAGCACACAGCCGCCGCCCGCCAGACACGTCGCCCAACTGCGCGGCGTGGGCCTGCGCTATGGCGCGGTCAGCGCGTTGGAGGGTATCGGCCTCGACCTGCCCGCCGGGTGCATGGTCGGCGTGATCGGGCCCGACGGCGTGGGCAAGTCCAGCCTGCTGGCGCTGCTGTCCGGCGCGCGCGCCGTGCAGGTGGGCAGCGTGCAGGTGCTGGACGGCGACATGGCGCGTGCCGCGCATCGCAAGAACGTGTGCCCGCGCATTGCCTACATGCCCCAGGGCCTGGGCAAGAACCTGTACCCCACGCTCTCGGTCGAAGAAAACCTGCAGTTCTTTGCCCGCCTGTTCGGCCACGGCGCGGCCGAGCGGCGCACGCGCATCGATGCGCTCACCCGCGCCACCGGGCTGCACCCTTTCCTGGCGCGGCCTGCAGGCAAGCTCTCGGGCGGCATGAAGCAAAAGCTCGGCCTGTGCTGCGCGCTCATCCACGACCCCGACCTGCTCATCCTCGACGAGCCCACCACCGGCGTGGACCCGCTGGCGCGCGCCCAGTTCTGGGAGCTTATCGCCCACATCCGCAGCCAACGCCCCGGCATGAGCGTGGTGGTGGCCACCGCCTACATGGACGAAGCCCAGCGCTTTGACTGGCTGGTGGCCATGGACGGCGGGCGCGTGCTGGCCGAAGGCACGCCTGCCGCGCTGCTGCAGCGCACCGGGGCCCAGGACCTGGAGGCCGCCTTCATCGCCCTCCTGCCCGAGGAGCGGCGCCGCGGCCACCAGCCCGTGCAGCACCAGCCGCTGCCCGACGGTGCCGAGCACGCCGTGGCCATCGAGGCGCACGGCCTGACCATGCGCTTTGGCGACTTCACCGCCGTCGATAGCGTGAGCCTGCGCATCCGGCGCGGTGAGATCTTTGGCTTCCTCGGCTCCAACGGCTGCGGCAAGACCACCACCATGAAAATGCTCACCGGCCTGCTGCCCGCCAGCGCAGGCCAGGCGCTGCTGTTCGGCCACGCCGTGGACCCGCGCGACATGGACACGCGCAAACGCGTGGGCTACATGTCGCAAGGCTTCTCGCTCTACACCGAGCTGAGCGTGCGCCAGAACCTGGTGCTGCACGCACGCCTGTTCCACGTGCCCGAGGCCCAGGTGCCCGAGCGCGTGGCGCACATGGCGCAGCGCTTTGGCCTGCAGGACGTGATGGACGCGCTGCCCGACAAGCTGCCGCTGGGCATGCGCCAGCGCCTGTCGCTGGCCGTGGCCATGGTGCACCAGCCCGAGCTGCTGATCCTGGACGAGCCCACCTCGGGCGTGGACCCGATCGCGCGCGACAGCTTCTGGCGCCTGATGATCGAGCTCTCGCGCCGCGACGGCGTGACCATCTTCATCTCCACCCACTTCATGAACGAGGCCGAGCGCTGCGACCGCATTTCGCTCATGCACGCGGGCAAGGTGCTGGCCAGCGACACGCCCGAGGCCATCGTGCAGGCCCACGGCGCGGCCACGCTGGAGCAGGCCTTCATCGACTGCCTGGTGCAGGCCGGTGGCGCGGCGGCATCGGCCACGCCCGCGCAGCCCGCCGCCGACCCCGGTGCCGAGCCCCCTGCGCCTGCGCCAAAGCCCCCGCGCGATGGCCGCTGGCGCCGCAGCCTGCGGCGCCTGTACAGCTACGCCTGGCGCGAGGCGCTGGAGCTGCAGCGCGACCCCGTGCGCGGCGCGCTGGCGCTGCTGGGCTCGCTGCTGCTCATGTTTGTGATGGGCTACGGCATCAGCATGGACGTGGAAGACCTGCGCTTTGCCGTGCTCGACCACGACCAGACCAGCCTGAGCCGCGACTACGCGCTGCAACTGGCGGGCTCGCGCTACTTTCAGGAGCAGCCCCCGCTGCGCGATGACGCCGACATGGACCGGCGCCTGCGCAGTGGCGACATCACGCTGGCGCTGGAAATCCCGCCCGGCTTTGCGCGCAGCGTGCAGCGCGGCGAGCGTGCCGAGATCGGCGCCTTCATCGACGGCGCCATGCCCCAGCGCGCGGAAACCGTGGCGGGCTACGTGCAAGGCATGCACCAGTACTGGCTGGTGCAGAAGATCACCGAGGCCACCGGCGCCGCGCCCGCAGGCCTGGTCAACGTGGAAACGCGCTTTCGCTACAACCCCGACATCAAGAGCCTGCCGGCCATGGTGCCCGCCGTCATCCCCATGCTGCTGCTCATGCTGCCCGCCATGCTCACGGCGCTGGCCGTGGTGCGCGAGAAGGAGCTGGGCTCCATCATCAACTTCTACGTCACGCCCACCACGCGCACCGAATTCATGCTCGGCAAGCAGTTGCCCTACCTGCTGTTGTCGCTGCTCAACTTCGCCATGATGGTGCTGCTGGCCGTCACCGTGTTCGACGTGCCGCTCACCGGCAGCCTGGCCGCACTCACCGTGGCCATGGTGCTGTTCTCGCTCAGCGCCACGGGCCTGGGGCTCATGGCCTCGGCCCTGGTGCGCAGCCAGCTTGCGGCCATGTTCTTCACCATGATCGGCACCATGCTGCCGGCCATCCAGTTCGGCGGGCTCATCAACCCCGTGTCCTCGCTCGAAGGGGCAGGGCGCTGGATTGGCGAAATCTACCCCGCCAGCCACATGTTCACCATCAGCCGCGGCGTGTTCAACAAGGCGCTGGGTTTTGCCGACCTTGGCGCCTCGTTCGGGCCGCTGCTGCTGGCGCCCGTGGTCATCCTGGGCCTGGCCATTGCGCTGCTGCGCAAACAGGAGCGTTAGCCATGTGGCCGCACCGCCTGCACATGCACCTGGCCAACATCCGGCGCCTGGGGGTCAAGGAGCTGTGGAGCCTGTGGCGCGACCCGGTCATGCTGTTCCTCATCCTCTACACCTTCACGGTGGCGGTGTACACCTCGGGCACGGCCATGCCCGAAACGCTCAGCCAGACCCCCATCGCCATCGTGGACGAGGACGACTCCGCGCTCTCGGCGCGCATCACCGGCGCCTTCTACCCCCCGGCCTTTTTGCCGCCCGTGCGCATTACCCACGCCGAGGTGGATGCGCTGCTCGACGCCGGGCACTACACCCTGGTGCTGGTCATCCCGCCAGGCCTGCAGCGCGACGTGCTGGCCGGGCGCCAGCCCACGCTGCAGCTCAATGTGGACGCCACGCGCATGAGCCAGGCCTTCGCGGGAAGCGGCCTGGTGCAGCAGATCGTGGCGGGCGAGGTGGCCGAGTTCGCCCAACGCCACCGCGCCGTGCAGGCCCCGCCGGTGGAGCTGGTGCCGCGCATGCGCTTCAACCCCACGCTGTCCAACGTGTGGTTCGGCTCGCTCATGGAGCTGGTGGGCCAGATCACCATGGTCTCCATCATCCTGACCGGCGCCGCGCTCATCCGCGAGCGCGAGCACGGCACCGTCGAGCACCTGCTGGTCATGCCCGTCACACCCACCGAAATCATGCTCGCCAAGGTCGGCGCCATGGGCCTGGTGGTGCTGTTGGCGGCAGTGCTGTCCATGCGCGGCATCATCCTGGGCGCGCTGCGGGTGCCGGTGGACGGCTCGCTCTGGCTGTTCTTTGGCGGCGCCGCGCTGCACCTGTTTGCCACCACGTCCATGGGCATCTTCATGGCCACCCTGGCGCGCAACATGCCGCAGTTCGGCCTGCTGGTCATGCTGGTGATGATGCCGCTGGAAATGCTCTCGGGTGGCATGACCCCGCGCGAGAGCATGCCCACCTGGGTGCAATGGGCCATGTCCCTGGCCCCCACCACCCACTTCACCGAACTGAGCCAGGCCATCCTCTACCGCGGCGCAGGCCTGGCCGTGGTCTGGCCCTCGCTGCTGGCGCTGGCGCTCATCGGCAGCGTGCTGTTTGCGCTGTCGCTGCGGCGCTTTCGGCGGGCGATTGCGCAGATGGCGTGAGTTTTTGGCCAAATTGGCCTTTGGCGCTTATAGGTCAAGCGTGAGCAGCTATCAAATTGAAAGCGTTTGAAGGTTCAACCTGCTCAACGGTAGCGAGGTAGCCAAAGCGACCCTCAGCCCCGCAGGCGCGGGGCACCAGGGTGGTGGCATCGGTCACCGTGCCGGGCAAGCAGGCGGCGGGGCCGCCGCCGCTGCACCTGCTGTGATGGTGTGGGCCTGAACTTCAAGAAAAATCAGGCTGTAACGCCCGTCTATATTGCGCTGGAAGCTATGAAATCAGGAGTGATTTGAATGGATGCGGTTATCGATCAAAAGACCGTTGGGTGTCGATGTATTTGACGCCTTCAGGCAGGGGGTAGCCAGCGGCCGACAGCCATCCAGATGAATGCTCCAAACCCGCCATTCAGCCGGGCGACAAGTGCAAGGCCAAGGCGTCCAGCGGGCTGGAGGTGCCTCCGGCAGCGACTTTCAGCACATGCGTGTAGATCATCGTCGTGCTCACGTCCGAATGCCCCAGCAACTCTTGCACCGTTCGGATGTCGGTGCCTGCTTGCAACAAGTGGGTGGCGAATGAGTGGCGCAAGGTGTGAACAGATACGTGTTTGGCAATGCCCGCCTGAACTACCGCTTTTTTCAGTTGCCGGTTCAGTCTTTCCTCAAACAAGTGGTGGCGGCGCTCAACGCCGGTTTGTGGATCCACAGACAGCTTGGCCGATGGAAACACCCAGAACCAGGCCCAGCTCTCGCCCGCCCTGGGGTACTTGCGCTCCAGTGCATGAGGCAGATACACGCCGCCGCGCCCCGTGGCACGGTCCTGCCCCCACACAGCGCGGACCTGAATCAGCTGCGCCCGCAACCGAGGTGCGAGCGCCCTGGGCAGCATCACCACGCGGTCCTTGTCACCCTTGCCGCTGCGCACAATGATCGCGTGGCGGTCGAAATCCACATCCTTGACCCGCAGGCCCAGCGCCTCGCGCAGGCGCAACCCACTGCCGTAAAGCAGGGCGGCCAACAGCGCCTCGGTGCCCGCCATGTGCGAAAGCAGCGTCTGAACCTCCTGCACCGTCAGCACCGCCGGAATCCGCTTGCGTTCTGGCGGTCGGCCAATCTGCTGCATCCACGGCAATTCCATGCCCAGCACCTGCCGATACAAGAACAACAGCGCGTTGAGCGCCTGCCGGTGGGTGGCCGGCGCCACTTGCTTCTCGGTGGCGAGCATGGTCAGAAAACCCTCGACTTCAGCTTGCCCCATTTCGCGCGGATGTCGAAACCCACCATGGCTGCGGGCCGTCCACAACACAAATGCCTTGGCCCAGTAGACATAAGCCTTCTCGGTCTGTAGGCTGTAATGCAGGTAGCGAACCCGTTCGCGTACCTGATCGAGCAGCTTGATGGACCGGGGAGGGACCCAGTCAGGTTTGTCAGATCTGTTATACCTGTTCATACATCCAGCATGATGCTTTACAGGATTGATTTCAAACACTTTTTGGGGGTGCCGTGCGACTTTGTTTAACGACCACGGCTGTGGGTATCCGGTGTTTGGTCAGATAAACCATAAGTTCGGCTTCATAGTCTCAGCAGGCTACACATGAGCACACGCTACTCAAAACTCGCCCCATTCACACTTTCTCAGAGGATCGAGCTAACTATCGCTGCATTGAATTTCTTCTCCCCAATGGAGTACGAAAAGATGTGCAGCGCATTGGGAAAAGAACGGGCACAAGGTCGTACAGAGCCGTTTAGCGGTCGTGATTTTCTCAACTACTTGGAATCTACGAAGAAGCTGCCTGAGGCTGGCCGCTATACATCCAAGATTGGTGAGTTACTTGCAGAACTTGCTAAACATGGCGTGCTGAAAGAAGTTGGAAGAAACGGCGATGTCCTGCTTGGAATTAGCTACTACTTCTTGCTTGAGCTAACGTCTATACAAAAGACCGGAATTCTTTGGCTAGCCAGAGCCTTGGGGCCGGAGTTCTTGTACAACATTTATTCTCATGCCACCGTTCAAATAACAGGCGTAACAAAAGACGGTGATGCGCATGCCGGTACCGGTTTGGTAATCGCCCCCAACTGGATTCTTACTTGCGCGCATGTCTTGACTGATATGCAAGTCGACGAGAATCAATCAATTCTTGGAGCGCAACGCCGGGTCATACGCACACTACCGCACCCGCGCGTTGATGTTGGGTTGCTTGAAGTTGAACAGCCCATGCCGCTCTTGCCTGGCATCGCGTTTCGAAGTCCCGTGGTGGCCGAATCTGTATTTACGCTCGGCTATCCTCGGGTACCTCTCTCACGCGAGTCTGCGCTCGTTATGCAGCGCGGAGAAGTCACTAATCCTGGCGTCACTCTGCTTGATGGAAGTGTTGTCTTTCTCTACTCGGCGATAGCACGCCCGGGGAATAGCGGAGGACCGATATTGTCCGAAATGGGACATGTTGTGGGCATTGTTACGGAAGAACTTTCGGAGCAGGCCGAGGGTTTCCGAATGCCCTTTCACGCGGGAATTCAAACTCAAGAGCTGATTCAGGCGCTTGCAGAGTTGCAAGTTTCCGTCGCCCTGCCGGTTGAGTCCTACGAATGACGCCGAACCCTGCGCTCAACCGGACCTGCGCGAAAAGCCGCGCAGGCCGCTTAGCTCCACTACAAGGGCTTCTCCCCAAAAGTCAAACGCTTTCCCCACCGTGATGCATCGCGCAGCGATGGATCACGGAATGCATTTTTGAATTGACCTGATTCTTTTCACCTTCTGCGCCAGTGCTTCGTTGCGGTGTGAGCAAGGGATGCGGACAGCGAAACTACAAACGGTCATTGAAGCTGCTCGTTGCAGCGGACCCTGATGAAAGACGCGCGCGGGGGACCCATTCGTTAGCCGAGGATGGCCATCGCCTTGCTGTGGCCGATGGCCCTGATCTCCTTGAGTTAATCGGTCACGCCCCGCGCAGGTCCAACCTTGACTCATCGATGTTGCTGGTTGCACGCGGTGAAGAAAATCGAATCAATGCCTCCCTGTTTCTGTGGTGTTTGGCGCCGGATTCGGGTGCTCAGGCGGGCAGGTGGAAGTCTTCACCCTTGCTGAGCACGGCCCAGCACATGCGGGCGTTCTTCGCGGCAATGGCCACGATGGCCTTCCAGTAGCCCCGCCGCTGCGCCAGGCTCACTGCCCAGCGGCTGATGGGGTCGGTCTTGTTCTTGGCGGCCACGAGCACCGCTCGTGCACCGAGCACCAGCAGGCTGCGCAAGTACGGGTCACCCGCCTTGGTGATGCGCCCCAGGCGCTGCTTGCCGCCCGAGCTGTACTGCCCGGGCACCAACCCCAGCCAGGCGCACAACTGGCGTCCGCACTTGAAGTCGCGCCCGTTGCCGATCGTGCTCAGGAGTGCGGTGGCCGTGGTCTCGCCGATACCCGAGAGCTGCATCAGGCGCTGGGCCTCGGTGCTCTGGCGGGCCATGGTCTTGATGTGCTGGTCGTACTGCGCGATGCGCTCATCCAGCCGCGACACCTCGCTCAGCAGATCGCCGATCACGGTGTTGGCCCAGCCGGGCAAATCTTCCAGGCGGGCCAAGGCTTCGCGGCGCACCACGGCGGCCTTGAGCGGCAACACGATGCCCAGCTCAGATAGCAGGCCCCGGATGCGGTTGAGCGTGGCGGTGCGCTGTTCCACAAAGCCCTGGCGGGCGCGGTGCACCAGCAACTGGCCTTGTTGCTCGATGCTCTTGATGGGTACGAAACGCATGTTAGGCCGGGTGACGGCTTCGCAGATGGCGGCGGCGTCTGCGGCATCGTTCTTGCCGCGCTTGCCCGAGAGGCGGTAGGGGATCACGAACTTGGGCGCCATCAGGCGCACGGTATGGCCAAAGCGTTGAAACTCACGCGCCCAGTGGTGGGCACCTGAGCAAGCTTCCATGCCGATCAGGCAAGGCGGCAGTGAGGCAAAGAGTTCAAGCAGCTTGGCGCGCGGAACGCTGGGGCGCACCAGCGCAGGCTGGCCTGTGGCGTTCACGCCATGTACGGCAAAGACGTTCTTGGCGAGATCGATGCCGATGGTGACAATGGCAGACATGGACTTCCCCTTCCAAAAAACGAGTGAATTGATGAGAGATCGAACTTCCCATCGTGGCACTTTGATGCCGTACCCCGCAGCTGCGCGGATCACTCGGGACGGGGAAGTCCCTTTCATTCGTTGAGCGTCTGCTTTCTCTGACTGCTACCGGCCGCTCTTGGCCGAAAAGAGCCAGTAATCACAGCAGAAGTACAGCGCTACCATTCCAGGGGAGCCCAACTCCCTCTCTCGCCCGCCATGACCACCACTACCCTCGCCCTAGCCATGCCCACCCCCACCGGCGACCAACTCAAGGCCGCACGCATGGCTGCCGGCCTGAGCCAGGCGCAGGCCGCCGAGTTGATGGGTTACCCGCTGCAGACCGGCAGCCGGGGTGGCGTGCAGTCGCGCACCTGGCAGGCGCTGGAGAGCACGACGGACGAGCGCAACATGCAGGGGCCGGTGTTCGCCATGTTCCTGCTGCTGACGGGGCAGCACCCCGAATACACGCTCACGCACCTACCAGGGCTCGACACGGTCACAACAGATCCGAGTGCATGAGGGTCATTAAGCCTGTTTCACGCTGGTGTGCTTGCTGCGGGACTTGCGCCCGCAATTGAGCTGCGCCCTGCTGAGCACAAAAAAAGCCGCTGCAGCGTGAGCTGCAGCGGCTTGTGTTAATGGCGGAGTGGACGGGACTCGAACCCGCGACCCCCGGCGTGACAGGCCGGTATTCTAACCGACTGAACTACCACTCCGCGTCGGTGTGACTTTCGCCCCTTGCTTGCGCAAAGAGCCAAGTGCCACAAAACTTGGCGACCCTACGGGGATTCGAACCCCGGTACTCACCGTGAAAGGGTGATGTCCTAGGCCTCTAGACGATAGGGTCAAAACCTGGACTGACTGACAACCGACCATTCTGGTGGAGGTAAGCGGGATCGAACCGCTGACCTCTTGCATGCCATGCAAGCGCTCTCCCAGCTGAGCTATACCCCCAGAAATCTTGGCGGAGTGGACGGGACTCGAACCCGCGACCCCCGGCGTGACAGGCCGGTATTCTAACCGACTGAACTACCACTCCGCGTCGGTGTGACTTTCGCCCCCTGCTTGCGCAAAGAGCCAAGTGCCACAAAACTTGGCGACCCTACGGGGATTCGAACCCCGGTACTCACCGTGAAAGGGTGATGTCCTAGGCCTCTAGACGATAGGGTCGTAACCTGGACTGTTCTGATGTTGGTGGAGGTAAGCGGGATCGAACCGCTGACCTCTTGCATGCCATGCAAGCGCTCTCCCAGCTGAGCTATACCCCCCTGCATCGGCTTTTGTTATTTACTCTTGCCGTTGCCATCAGAGCCTCAAATTATAGACTGATTTTTAGCGACTTTTCAATCTCGCGACAACTTTTTCGCGTCCCATGAGTTCAAGCACGGCATCGACCGATGGCGTCTGTGCCGTACCCACGACCAGAACGCGTGCAGGCATGGCCAGTTGGGGCATCTTCATGCCGTGCGCAGCCAGCACTTGCTTGAGTGCGGCACCGATGGATGCCTTGTCCCACGCACAGGCGGCCAGCGCTTCGGCCAGGGCGTCCAGTGCGGGCGCAATGGCGGGCGTGACGTGCTGCGCACGTTCAGCCTCCTGGGGCGTGACCTCGGCGTAGAACACACGAACCCAGTCAGCCAAGGCCACCAGGGTGTCGCAGCGGTCTTTGAACAGTTCGCACAGTGGTAGCAAACGACCATCGGTCAGATCGGTGGCTGCAATGCCACGCTGCACCAGGAAAGGCTGCACCAGCGTTGCCAGCACATCACCAGACAAGGCCTTGAGATGCTGGGCATTGACCCAGCGCAGCTTGGCCTCGTCAAACTGCGCGGCGCTGCGGCCCAGGTGGTCCAAGTCGAACCACGCGAGGAATTGCGCACGCGAAAAGATCTCATCGTCACCATGGCTCCAGCCCAGGCGCGCCAGGTAGTTGACCATGGCGTCGGGCAGGAAGCCTGCGTCGCGGTACCAGGTCACAGGCTTGGCGCCGTGGCGCTTGCTCATCTTCTCGCCCTGCTCGTTGAGCACGGTGGGCAGGTGGGCGTACACCGGCGGTTCCTTGCCCAGGGCCCGGAAGATGTGGATCTGGCGCGGCGTGTTGTTGACATGGTCGTCGCCCCGGATCACGTGGGTGATGTCCATGTCGATGTCATCCACTACCACGCAGAAGTTGTAGGTAGGCGTGCCGTCGGGCCGCGCGATGACGAGGTCGTCCAGTTCGTCGTTGCTGAACTCGACACGGCCTTTGACCTTGTCGTCCCAAGCCACGGTGCCGCCCTGGGGCGTCTTGAAGCGCAGCACGGGCTGCACACCCTCCGGGATGGGCGGAAGTTGCTTGCCGGGCTCGGGCCGCCAGGTGCCGTCGTAGCGCGGCTTTTCCTTGGCGGCCATCTGGCGCTCGCGCAGCGCGTCCAGCTCGGCCACGCTCATGTAGCACGGATAGACATGGCCACTGGCCTGCAACTGGGCCAGCACCTGCTTGTAGCGGTCCATGCGCTGCATCTGGTAGAAGGGGCCTTCGTCCGGTTCCATACCCAGCCACTGCATGCCCTCGAGGATCACATCCACAGCCGCCTGGGTGGAGCGCTCCTGGTCGGTGTCCTCGATGCGCAGGATGAAGTCGCCCTGGCTCGCCCTTGCAAAGGCCCAGGGGTACAACGCGGAGCGGATGTTGCCCAGGTGGATGAAGCCCGTGGGCGATGGGGCAAAGCGGGTGCGCACGCGGGCTGCGTGCGAAGGGTTCGGTGCTGCGGTCATGACAGGGTGTCCAGGCCTCGTGCGAGGTCGTTCTTGAGATCGTCGATGTGTTCCAGGCCCACGGCCACGCGGATCAGGCCCTGGCCGATGCCTGCGGCCTGGCGCTGCGCTTCGGTGAGGCGCCCGTGGGACGTGCTGGCCGGATGGGTGATGGTGGTTTTGGTGTCGCCCAGGTTGGCGGTGATGCTGCACACGCGGGTGCTGTCGATCACATGGAAGGCGCGTGCGCGCCCCTCTTGCGGCCCGTTGGCCCGCACATCGAACGACAGCACGGCACCACCCACACCCGACTGCTGGCGCATCGCCAGAGCATGCTGCGGGTGCGAGGTCAGACCGGGGTAATACACCCGCGCCACCTGCGGTTGGGCTTCGAGCCACTGCGCCAGCGCCAGGGCATTGGCGCTCTGGGCTTCCATGCGGATGCGCAAGGTCTCCATGCCCTTGAGCACCACCCAGGCATTGAAGGGCGATAGGTTGACGCCTGCGCTGCGGATCAGCGGCGCGAGCTTGTCGTCGATGATGGAACGCGGGCCGCAGACGGCGCCCGCCATCACCCTGCCCTGGCCGTCCAGGAACTTGGTGCCCGAGTGGATGACCAGATCGGCCCCCAGCATGGCAGGCCGCTGCAACGCGGGGGAGGCAAAGCAGTTGTCCACGGCCAGCAGCACGCCCGCATCGTGGGCAATCGCGGCCAGCTCGGCGATGTCGCACAGGTCGGTCAGCGGGTTGGTGGGCGTCTCGGCAAACAGCAGCTGGGTGTTGGGGCGCAGGGCTGCCTTCCAGGCGCTGCTGTCGGTCTGCGGCACAAAGCTGGATTCCACGCCGAAACGCGCCAACTCCCCACCAATGAGCTTGATGGTGGAGCCGAACATGGACTGCGAGCACACCACATGGTCCCCGGCCTTGAGCAAGCCCAGGCACATCAGCAAGATGGCCGACATGCCGCTGGCCGTGCCGATGGCCGACTCCGTGCCCTCCAGTGCTGCCAGGCGCTGTTCAAAGCTGGTGACGGTGGGGTTGGAGGTGCGGGTGTAGGTGTAGCCGTCCTCCTCGCCCGCAAAGCGGCGCGCGGCGGTTTCGGCATCGGGCTGGACGAAGCTGCTGGTCAGGTACAGCGCCTCGGAATGTTCACCATAGACGCTGCGCGGCAGCGCCTGGCGCACCGCCAGGGTGTCGGGGTGCAGGTCTTGTGGCTGGGCTGGGTTCATGCGGAAAAGCCTTGTGGGGAACCGGGCGCACCCCAAGAAGGCACACCCGGTCCGTTGTCAGTGTTCGGAAGCATTGGGCAGGGCCAGGCGCGAGGTGTCCTCTTCGCCCTCCTGCGCCTGTTGGGCACGGCCTTCGTTGAGCTGCTGGATCTGCTCAGGGCTCACGTCCCCGGTCACGTACACGCCGTCAAAGCAGGATGCATCAAAGCCCGAGAGACGTGGGTTGAGTACGCCGATGGCCTTTTTCATGGCCTCGACATCCTGGTAAATCAGGGCGTCGCAGCCAATGATCTGGCGCACTTCGTCGAGCGTGCGGCCATGGGCCACCAGTTCACTGCTGGTAGGCATGTCGATGCCATAGACGTTGGGGTAGCGCACCGGGGGGGCGGCACTGGCCATGTACACCTTGCGCGCCCCGGCCTCGCGCGCCATCTGCACGATCTCGCGGCTGGTGGTGCCGCGCACGATGGAGTCGTCCACCAGCAGCACGTTGCGGCCCTTGAATTCGCTGCCGATGACGTTGAGCTTCTGGCGCACCGACTTCTTGCGCACCGCCTGCCCCGGCATGATGAAAGTGCGGCCCACATAGCGGTTTTTGACAAAACCCTCACGGTAGGGAATGCCCAGCAACTGCGCCAGTTGCATGGCGCTGGGGCGGCTCGATTCCGGAATGGGGATGACCACGTCGATTTCGTTCGGCGGCACGGTGGAGATCACGCGCTTGGCCAGCGTCTCGCCCAGGTTCAGACGCGCTTGGTACACCGAGATGCCATCGAGCACCGAGTCAGGACGTGCCAGGTACACAAACTCAAAAATGCACGGATGCAGGCTGGGCTGCTGCGCACATTGGCGCGCGTGGACCTGGCCGTCGAGCGTGATGAACAGAGCCTCGCCCGGCTCCACGTTGCGCTCGAACTGGTGCCCCGTGCCCTCCAGCGCCACAGACTCGCTGGCCACCATCCAGGTGCCATCGCCGCTGCGCCCCATGGCCAGGGGACGGATGCCGTAGGGGTCACGAAAGGCCACCATGCCATGGCCTGCGATCAGGGCGATCACGGCATACGAGCCCCGGATGCGCTTGTGCACCGCCTGCACGGCCGCAAACACATCGTCGGGCTGCAAGGGCACGCCACGGCTGGCCATTTCCAGTTCGTGGGCAAACACGTTGAGCAGCACTTCCGAGTCGCTCTCGGTGTTGGTGTGGCGGTGGTCGATGCTGAACAGCTCGGCGCGCAGGGCCTGGGCGTTGGTCAGGTTGCCGTTGTGCACCATGACGATGCCAAAGGGCGCGTTCACATAGAACGGCTGCGCTTCCTCTTCGCTGAAGGCGTTGCCCGCCGTGGGATAGCGTACCTGCCCCAGGCCCGCGTTGCCCGGCAGAGCGCGCATGTTGCGGGTGCGGAACACGTCACGCACCATGCCCTTGGCCTTGTGCATGAAGAACTTGCGGTCCAGCTGCGTGGCAATGCCAGCCGCATCCTGGCCGCGGTGCTGCAGGAGCAGCAGAGCGTCATAGATCAACTGGTTGACGGGGGACGTGCTGATCACGCCGACGATTCCACACATAGTTGCCTTCCATCCCAAAAAATCCGCATCACGCGGGCAAATGCCTGCCCAGCTCCTGCGGCAACAGCGGCTTGAGTTCCTTGACCCAATCCGACAGCAGCACCGCGCTGCGCGCCTCCTGCCACCAGGGCGCCTGGTCCAGTCCGGTCAACCCGGCCATGACTACCAACACCAGCAGGATCAATACCCCACGCAACACACCAAACACAGCACCCAGCGTCCGATCCACCGGACGCAGGCCGATGGCCTCGACGAGCTTCTTGCCCAACCAGGCCAAGAATCCGCAGGCAAACACCGTGACGATGAACACCAGTATGAACCCGGCGGCATAGCGCACGGTTTCCTGTGCCTCGTCAATGGGCAGCAGGGCCGCCGCATCCTGGGCAAACCACTGCGCCACCACAAAGGCCACGACCCAACCCGCCAGCGACAAAAACTCGTACACCAGCCCGCGCCAGGCACCCATCAGCATGGATGCCAGCAACAGGGCCACAAAAATCCAGTCCAGGGCCGCCATGCGCGCGTCACAACTGCAGGATGGACACCGGCAGGTTCAGCGCCTTGATCTTTGCAGCAGCCTTGTCGGCCTCGGCACGGCCCTGGAACGGCCCCACGCGAACCCGGATGCGCTTGCCGTCGGCCGTCTCCACCACCTGGGTGTAGGTCTTGATGCCCGCACGCTCCAGTTTGAGGCGCACCTCGCGGGCCTTGTCAGCCTCGGCGTAGGCACCGATCTGGGCGATGAAACGCCCCTCGTCGGCTGCCGTGGGCTTGGCGGGTACGCTGCGCCCCTCCAGCAGCGCGCGGGCGCGCTCGGCCTCATCGGTCGCGCTCGGACGCGCGGGCTCGGCCACCCTGGGTTGCGCAGGCTGTGGCGGTGCAACTTCAGGCTTGCGCGCCGGTGCCGATGCGGGCTGGAAAGCAGGTGTCGCCACAGTCCGCGCTGGCGTGGACGCCGGTGCGGCAGCAGTCGCAGGTGCAGGTGCGGACGCCGCTTCTGGTGCGCGGGCAGGCGCCACCGCAGGTGCTGCACTGGCAGGGGCAGCCGCCGCCTCCTGGGCCGAACCACCCTGCGCCGACGGTGCGACCAAGGGCGCGACCCGATTGCGGTCCGGGATTTCGATGGGAATATCGACGGGAATCGGCCTTGGCTGGCTATCGAACAGCAGCGGAAAGCCCACCACACCCAGCAACACCAGCACGGCCGCACCGATCAACCGGTGCCTGGCCCGGCGACGCATGGTTTCGATGCTCTCTGCGGGCGCGGCCCGGGAGGATCGGGCCGGTTTGGCCTTGACTTCCTGCCCCTTCTGGCCGGGCCACCGAAACTTGAAAAACGCCATGAGCTATAGAACGCAGTGTCAGGCCAAGTGCTTGGCCTGCAGTCGGGGCATGCCGTCCAGCAGCACCCCACCCACCGTGTAGAAGGAGCCAAAGACCACGATTCTATCAGCGGGGTCTGCCTGGACGAGCGCCGCCTGCAGCGCGTCTGCCGGGGTGGCGTGGGTACTGCAATGCACTTCGCGGCGGCCGCCGGCCACCATTTGCAAAGCATTCCACTTTTGCTGCAAGGCCGCCGCAGATTCGGCCCGGGGCGTGGGCAGGTCGCAGAAGTACCAACGGTCCACGATGGGGCCGATGCGCGCCAGCATGGGAGCCAGGTCTTTGTCTGCCATGGCGCCGAACACCGCGTGCGTGGTCGGGAAAAAACCCATGGCGTCCAGGTTGGCCGTCAATGCAGCTACCGAGTGGGGGTTGTGCGCTACATCCAGCACCAGTACCGGCTGCCCTGGGAACACCTGGAAGCGCCCAGGCAGTTCCACCACCGCCAGGCCATTGCGCACGGCCTGCGCCGTGATGGGCAAACGATCGCGCAGGGCCTCCAGTGCAGCGAGCGCCCCCGATGCATTGATCAACTGGTTGGCCCCCCGCAGCGCTGGATAGGCCATGCCCGAATAGCGCCGCCCCCGGCCGGCCCAGCCCCACTGCTGCTTGTCGCCCGAAAAATTGAAGTCCTGCCCAAACCGCCAGAGATCGGCACCGATTTCCCGTGCGTGGTCAATCACGCTTTGGGGCGGCATGGGGTCGCTGACCACCACCGGCCGACCCGTGCGCATGATGCCGGCCTTCTCGCGCCCGATGCTCTCGCGATCCGGCCCCAGGTATTCCACGTGGTCGATGTCGATGCTGGTGATGACCGCGCAATCCGGGTCCACCACATTGGTCGCATCCAGCCGCCCGCCCAGGCCCACTTCCAGAATGGCCACATCCAGCAGACTGTGGCTCATCAGGCGCAGGATGGCCAGCGTGGTGAACTCGAAATAGGTCAAGGCCACCTCGTCACCCCCCTGGGTGCGTGCACGCTCCACGGCCTCGAAGTGTTCCAGCAGACTATCAGCCGTCACGATGTCGCCATGGATGCGGCAACGCTCCTGGAAATGCACCAGGTGCGGAGACGAATAGACGCCGGTGCGGTAACCGGCCTGCAAGGCCACGGCTTCGATCATGGCGCAGGTCGAGCCCTTGCCATTGGTGCCCGCCACGGTGATGACCGGGCAATCAAAACGCAGCGCCATGCGGCGCGCCACCTCGCCCACGCGCTGCAGGCCGAGGTCTATGGAGTGGGGGTGCAGGCGCTCACAGTGGGCCAGCCAGCCTTCGAGGGTATGGATCTTGGTGTGCATACAGCCTGGGATTGTCGCCCAGCCCGAAGCTGGAGCATGATGGAGCCATGAAAATCACCCTTTTTGGCATTCCGAACTGCGACACGGTCAAGAAGGCCCGCGCCTGGCTGACGGCCCAGGGCCTGGACTACCAATTCCACAACTTCGCAACACAAGGCGTCCCCGCCGAACACCTGCAGCGCTGGGTGGCGCACTGCGGCTGGGAGACGGTGCTCAACCGTCGCGGCACCACCTGGCGCAAGCTGAGCGCCGAGGAGCAAGCCAGCGCAAAAGACGCCGCCAGCGCCCAGGTGCTGATGCAGCAGCACCCCAATCTCATCAAACGCCCGGTGGTGGAGTGGCCGCTGGCCCAAGGGCCGCTGATCACGGTGGGATGGGACGCCCAGGCATGGGCCCAACACGCCAGCGCAATGCAAAACGTCTGAAACCGCACAGTTTCTTACGTATCTTTACCTGGAAACTGCCCGTCCGATACCTTGCACCGATAAACTTTTCTACAGTCTGGCGCGTTATGGAGTCGGACCCGTTTCCCTGGAGAACCCCATGAAAAAAGCCATCGCCTTCACCGTTTTGGCGGCCACCGCCACACTGGCCAGCGCACAGGAACAAGCCCGCGTGCTCTCGGCCACCCCCATCGTGCAGCAGGTCGCCATCCCGCGCCAGGTGTGCACCAACGAGACGGTGTACACCGGCCAGCGCACCACCGGAGGCGGCGCAGTGCTCGGCGCCATCGCGGGCGGCGCCGCTGGCAACGCCGTGGGCAAGGGCAGCGGCCGCGCAGCAGCCACGGCCATTGGCGTGATCGGTGGCGCCGTGCTGGGCAACCACATCGAGGGCCAGGGCCGCCCCCAGTATGAGAACGTACAGCGCTGCGGCACCGAAACCTATTATGAAAACCGCACCGTGGGCTACAACGTGGTGTACGAGTATGCAGGTCGCCAGTATTCCACCCAGACCGCCACCGATCCTGGGCGCTACATCACCGTACAGGTGCAGCCCACGAGCCAGCCCGCACCCTACGGCCAAAGCGGCTATGTGCAGCCAGGCGTCGTCAGCTCGCCTTACACCAGCTATCCCCAGCCTGGCGTGACGGTCATTGAGTACGGATACGAAAACGACCCCTACCGGCCTCGCCATCCCTACTACCCGCCGCACAATCACTACAACAACAATCCCTACGATCGCTGATCCATCCAGCTTCGTTTTCTCCGAGGGCCAGGCAGGGCCCTCTTTTTTTTGGACGCCCCAGGCCTCACACCTGCCTCCCCATGCGGTCACCTAGAATGCGGGGTTTGTCCCCGTTCCAGCAAAGACCTCCCATGACCACCGAAAAAATCGACGGCGTCAGCGTCACCACCAAGGCCAATGTGTACTTTGACGGCAAATGCGTGAGCCACGGCATCACCTTTCCCGATGGCACCAAAAAGTCGGTCGGCGTCGTGCTGCCCGCCACGCTGACCTTCAACACCGGCGCACCCGAGATCATGGAATGCGTGGCGGGCGCGTGCGAGTACAAGCTCGCGGGCAGCGATGCCTGGGTCCAGTCCAGCGCGGGCGACAAGTTCAGCGTGCCCGGCAATTCCAGCTTCGACATCCGCGTGACCGAGGCCTACCACTACATCTGCCATTTCGGTTGATTTTCAGAGCGTTTTTGGCCTCCAGCGCTTACGCATCAAGCGCGAGCAGCTATCATTTTTGAGAACCATTCCATGGCAACCATCCTCCAGAACCTCCCCGTCGGCCAAAAGGTCGGCATCGCCTTCTCCGGCGGCCTGGACACCAGCGCTGCGCTGCGCTGGATGAAGAACAAGGGCGCCCTGCCCTACGCCTACACGGCCAACCTGGGCCAGCCCGACGAGCCCGACTACGACGCCATCCCGCGCAAGGCCATGGAATACGGCGCCCAAGCCGCGCGCCTGATCGACTGCCGCACGCAGCTGGCCCACGAAGGCATTGCCGCGCTGCAAGCCGGCGCCTTCCACATCAGCACTGCGGGCGTGACCTACTTCAACACCACGCCGCTGGGCCGCGCCGTCACCGGCACCATGCTGGTGTCGGCCATGAAGGAAGACGATGTCCACATCTGGGGCGACGGCTCCACTTTCAAGGGCAACGACATCGAGCGCTTCTACCGCTACGGCCTGCTGACCAACCCCTCGCTGCGCATCTACAAGCCCTGGCTGGACCAGCAGTTCATCGACGAGCTGGGCGGCCGTGCGGAAATGTCGGCCTTCATGACCAAGGAAGGCTTTGGCTACAAGATGAGCGCCGAGAAGGCCTACAGCACCGACAGCAACATGCTGGGCGCCACGCACGAGGCCAAGGATCTGGAGTTCCTCTCCAGCGGCATCCGCATCGTGAACCCCATCATGGGCGTGGCGTTCTGGAAGGACGACGTGGTGGTGAAGGCCGAGGAAGTGTCTGTGACCTTCAACGAAGGCCAGCCCGTGGCCCTGAACGGCAAGGAATTCGCCGACCCGGTCGAGCTGATCCTCGAAGCCAACCGCATCGGCGGCCGCCACGGCCTGGGTATGAGCGACCAGATCGAGAACCGCATCATCGAGGCCAAGAGCCGCGGCATCTACGAGGCCCCCGGCCTGGCGCTGCTGCACATCGCCTACGAGCGCCTCGTCACCGGCATCCACAACGAAGACACCATCGAGCAGTACCGCATGAACGGCCTCAAGCTCGGCCGCCTGCTGTACCAGGGCCGCTGGTTCGACCCCCAGGCCATCATGCTGCGCGAAACTGCCCAGCGCTGGGTGGCGCGCGCCATCACCGGCACCGTCACGCTGGAGCTGCGCCGTGGCAACGACTACTCGCTGCTCAACACCGAGTCGCCCAACCTGACCTACGCGCCCGAGCGCCTGTCGATGGAGAAGGTGGAAGACGCGCCCTTCTCGCCCGCCGACCGCATCGGCCAGCTCACCATGCGCAACCTCGACATCGTGGACACGCGCGCCAAGCTGATGACCTACGCCCAGTCCGGCCTGCTGACGCTGGGCCAGGGCTCGCCGCTGCCGCAGCTCAGCAACGACGACAAGTAAGCGCGCCGTGCACCCATGAAAAAACCGCCTTCGGGCGGTTTTTTCATGGTCTTTTTGGCATTCAACGCTTATCCAGCAAGCGTTTGTAGCTATTAAATTTATAGCATCACAAAACCACCGGCTCTGGCTCCAGCCGGATACCAAAGCGCTCATAGACGCTGGTCTGGATGGCGCGGGCCAGGGTCATGACCTCGCCGCCGGTCACACTGTCGGCGCCCTGCCCCCGGTTGACCAGCACCAGCGCCTGCTTTTCATACACACCGGCCTTGCCCACGGTTTTGCCCTTCCAGCCGCAGGCGTCAATCAGCCAGCCCGCCGCTAGTTTGATGCTGCCGTCGGGCATGGGGTAGTGCACGATCTTGGGATCGCGCGCGATGATGTCCTGGCACTGCTCGGGGGAGACGGTGGGGTTCTTGAAAAAGCTCCCGGCGTTGCCCAGTACAGCCGGGTCGGGCAGCTTGGCACTGCGGATGGCGCACACCCAGTCAAAAATCTGCTGCGCCGTGGGTTCGGCAATGCCCGTCTCCTGCCGTTTGCGCTCCAGGTCCAGGTAGCCCAGCTCGGGGCGCCAGGCGCGCGGCAGGCGCAGACGCACGTGGGTGATGACGGCCCGCCCCGCCAACCCCATGCCACGCGGCAGTTGCTCGCCGCTGCCCGGCTGGGCCGGGGGGTGCTTGAAAACCGAATCGCGGTAGCCAAAGGCGCACTGCGCCGCATCGAGCGTGAAGGTCTGGCCCGTGGCCAGATCGAAGGCGGCCAGGGAATCGAAGCGGTCCTGCAGCTCCACCCCGTAAGCGCCGATGTTCTGCACCGGGGCGGCGCCCACCGTGCCGGGAATCAGCGCCAGGTTCTCCAGCCCCGGCCAGCCCTGCTGCAGGGTCCAGGCCACCGTGCCATGCCAGGGCTCGCCCGCCGCCACTTCCACCACCCAGGCGTCGGGGGTTTCCTGCACCAGGCGGCGCCCACGCAGCTCCATCTTCAGCACCGTGGTTTTCACATCGCCCGTGAGCACCACATTGCTGCCCCCGCCCAGCACAAACACCGCCTCGCCCGCCCGCACGGCGGTGTGGTGCCAATCCACCAGATCCTGCAGGCTGCGCACGCGCACCAGGGTTTCGGCACGGGCCACGATGCCAAAGCTGTTGTAGGGCTGTAAAGAGACGTTTTTCTCGACTAACATTGCCTCCATTGTCGCACCCGCCTTTGCAAGCGGTGCTGCGTTGACTTTTCCAATTGCTGTTTTGCCATGCCGTCTTTTGATACCGTTTGTGAAGCCGATTTTGTCGAAGTGAAGAATGCCGTGGAGAACGCGGCCAAGGAGATCGGCACGCGTTTTGACTTCAAGGGCACGTCTGCTGCCGTCGAGCTCAAGGACAAGGAGATCACACTCTTTGGCGATGCCGAGTTCCAACTCACCCAGGTCGAGGATCTGCTGCGCAACAAGCTCACCAAGCGCAACGTGGACGTGCGCTTTCTCGACATCGGCAAGCCCCAGAAAGTTGGCGGCGACAAGGTCAAGCAGGTGGTCAAGGTGCGCAACGGCATCGACAGTGAGCTGGCCAAGAAGATCCAGCGTCTCGTCAAGGACAGCAAGATCAAGGTGCAGGCCGCCATCCAGGACGAAAAGGTGCGCGTCACCGGCGCCAAGCGCGACGACCTGCAGGCCGTGATGGCGCTGATCCGCAAGGAAATCGCCGACATGCCGCTGTCGTTCAACAACTTCCGCGACTGACAGCGCACCACCCCGGGAGCCCCTCCATGCCGCAGCGCCCTTCTCTTGTTCGGTCTGCCCTGCTGCTGGGGCTGGGCCTGTGGTGCAGTGCTGCGGCCCAGGCGGCCCCGGCCGTCTCGCTGGCTGGGGTGCTGGGCGGCAAGGCCCTGCTCGTGGTCGATGGAGCGCCGCCCAAGGGCGTGGCACCGGGCCAGACCCACCAGGGGGTGAAGGTGGTGTCGGTCAGCCGCGATGCCGTGGTCGTCGATATCAACGGCGCCAGCAGCACCTTGCGGCTGGGCGAGTCGCCGGTGAACGTAGGCGGCTCCGGCGCGGGCCGCCGCATCGTGCTCAAGGGCGACAGCCGGGGGCATTTCGTCAACCAGGGCATGATCAACGGGCGCATCATGCAGTTCATGGTGGATACCGGTGCCACCACCGTGTCCATCGGCCGCCCGGACGCCGAACGCATGGGTCTCAAATACCAGGGCGGCCAGGTGGTGAACATGAACACCGCCAACGGCGTGACCCAGGGCTGGCGCATGCGGCTGGACTCGGTCCGCATCGGCGATGTGGAAGTGCTCAACGTCGATGCCATCATCACCCCGCAGGCCATGCCCTACGTGCTGCTGGGCAACAGTTTTCTGGGTCAGTTCCAGATGACACGCACGAACGACCAGATGGTGCTGGAAAAGCGCTAATGCCTACCTCTGCCCCCCTGCGCCCCACCCACGACGACGAGTACGAGGATCTGCTCGGGCTTTGGGGCGATCTGGAGTCGGGCCTGTCGGTGCTGCTCTCGCGCCCGCAGAACGTGGTGGACTTTGGCGCCAAGGTACGCCAGTTCGACCAATGGCTGCAAGACCTGGTGGCGCACGACATCGACAGCGCGCTGTACCTGATGTTCCAGCTCGCGGCCACGTCCACCGTGGGCTACAGCACCTCGCACGCACTGGTGTGCGGCACGCTGTGCCACATCATGGCGCGCGAACTCAACCTGCCAGTGAATGAGCGCAACGCGCTGGTGCGCGCCGCGCTGACCATGAACATCGCCATGACCCGCCTGCAGGACGAACTGGCCGCGCAGCGCGAGCAGCCCAGCCCGGCGCAGAAAGAGGCCATTGGCGCGCACCCCCACCAATCGCAGGATCTGCTGGTGCAACTGAAGGTCACCAACGGGCTGTGGCTGGACCTGGTGGGCCAGCACCATGAGCGGGTATCCGAGCGCGACCCCCTGCACAGCCTGAGCGAGGTGGACCGGCTGACGCGCATCCTGGGCACCATCGACCGCTATGCCGCCATGATCAGCCCGCGCAAGTCCCGCCCAGGGCGCAGCGCCACCGACTCGGTGCGCGCCTTGGTGGAAATGGACCAGCGCGACGAGGTCGGCCTGGTGTTGGTGCGTACCGTGGGCCTGTGCCCACCAGGCTCCTTCGTACGCCTGGACAACGGCGACATTGCCGTGGTACTGCGCCGCAGCGCCAAGCCCAACCTGCCCCTGGTGGCCAGCATCGTGGATCGCGGTGGCAAGCTGCTGACCGAACCCCGGCTGCACCAGACGATGGAAGGCAAGCCCCGCATCCAGTCGGCCCTGGCACGCAACGCGGTGACCGTGGAACTGAACCACCGCACCATGGTGCGCCTGGGTCTCTTTGCCGCCATGCCCGAACTAACGACCCAGCCCGCTGCGCTGTAACCCAGCGCTTCACTCAGTCCAGGTGCCCCCAGTAGATCAAGGCATCGCGTCCCTGCACCGACAGATCGACCTGGGCCCCCACAGGCAGCAATACTTTGGTAGGCACATGGCCATAGGGCAGGCCCGTGAGCACCGGAATGCTCAACTGGCTGCGCAGCCAGTCCACCACGGTCTGCAGCTTGAAGCCCTTGTCGTGCGGCGCCAGCCGGTAGTTGCTGAACTGGCCCAGCACCAGCGCCTTTTGCCGCGCCAGCACACCGGCATGCAGCAGTTGCGTGAGCATGCGCTCCACCCTGTAGGGGTGCTCGTTCACGTCCTCGACAAACAGAATGCCACCATCCACCTGTGGAAAGTACGGCGTACCCACCAGCGCGCACAGCACGGCCAGGTTGCCCCCCCACAGGGTGCTCGATGCAACCTCGAACTCGGGCAGCGGCGCTTCGGGCGTACCTGCGGCCCGCCGCTCCTTGGGCATGCGCCAGCCAGCGCCCTCGCCGTGGCCGGTAAGCAGGTCATCAAAACAGGCTTCCATGATGTCGTCAGGCCCCTCCTGCACACCAAAGTCGGCGCCCAGCGCGGGGCCGGCCCAGGTCAGGGCGCCGGCCTGCGCCAGCACGGCACACTGCAGCGCGGTGAAGTCGCTGATGCCCACAAACTGCGTGCCCTTGTCCACCGCGCGTGCCACGGCAGCACAGTCGATGCCCGGCAGGATGCGCGTGAGGCCATAGCCCCCGCGTGAGATCAGTGCCACGTCGGCGCCGCTGGCGGCTGCCCGGTGGATGGCGGCCAGGCGCGTGGCATCGTCGCCCGCAAAGCGGGTGTGCTGTGCCAGGGCGTCGGGGTCGATCTCCACCTCGTGCCCCAGTGCCTGCAGGCGTTTGACGCCCCGACGAAAGGCCACTTTGTCGCGCACGGCGCTGGAGGGTGAATAGATGTAGATGTGCTTGGGGCCGTGGTCGTGGCCGCAGCCACAGGCGGCATGGTCGTGGTCGGAAGGCAAAGCGTTCGGGCCCTGCGCGGGCCCGCTCCGTGGATGCTCAAAGGCGGAAGTATTCCACAGCCTCAGGCACATCCTCTAAACCACAGGCTCTGGCACCGCGAGTCAGATACCAGACAACACCGCATCCATGGCAGCGACCAAAGTACTGGCCTGCGTTGCCACGTTGTCTACCGAGCATCGCAACTGCTTGACTGGCAAAGGCGCCGCAAAGTGTGCCAACGCATGCAGACGCTGACCGTTGACGGTGATGACCGGACACAGTGCGGTCGGCACCTTGCCCGGAAAGTCGAGCACGGCCAGCGGCACGGTCAGTCGGGTAGCCAGCGCATCAAGCAAATCACTCTGGATTACGACCACGTAAGGGATGCCGCTGGCCCCACTGGCGCTGGGGTTGGGAAAAACGTCGTACTGGGCCATCGACAATTACCAAGGCCGCAGGTCGGCACCCGGAATACCCAGTGTGTCGACACGGGCGTTCTGGTTCGCCAGCCACTCGCCAAAATCGGCTTCAAACGCCTTCTTGCGCGCAGCGAGATCGGCCTTACCCACGCTGGAGCGCAGGGCTTGGTAGAGTTCGACGCTGAGAATCACGGTATCGAGGTGACCCGCCTTTTCCACAAAAACTGGTTCGCGCTTGGCTTGGGCGCAGAGGCTGCCAAAACGGTTTTTGGCTTCGGTGGCTGTAACGCGCATGACGAACTCCTTCGATAGTTGGCCATTTTAGCCATCGTTGTTGAAGTAGCACCCAGTGGGGTAGGTGATGCACCCCCAATGCCATGGTCAAAGCCGGAAATACTCCAAAGCCTGCTGCGCAATCGACGCGCCGTGCTCCTGCACGAAATGGCCTGCCTGCGGCAGCACCACCAGTTCGGGCGCGCCGCGCACGGTGTGTTGCAGGCGCTGCATCACCGGCACGCCCAGCACAGGGTCGCGTGCACCCGCAACAAACAGGCTGCGGCCAGCCCAGGTGTTCTGCCAGAAATCGCGCGCAGCCTGGGAGAGCGCTGCGCCCGGCGCCTGGGGGTGATCGGGCACGAGGCGGGGGAAGGCACGCAGCGCAGCGCGGTGGCCCGCGTCGGGGAATGGCGCATCGTAGGCAGCGCACTCGGCCGCGCTCAGTTGCGGGTTGCCGCGCGCCAGCAAGCGGCCCACGCCGAACAAGGGCTTGTCGGCGCACATGGCGCGCCAATCCAGAAAGCCCTGCGAAAGCGGCTCCTCGCCAGTGGCCAGCAGTGTGTTCATGGCCAGCAGGCCGACAAAGCGCTCAGGCATCTCCATGGGCAGCGTCAGGCCCAGGATGCCACCCCAATCCTGCACCACCAGCACCACGTTGTGCAGGTCCAGCCGCTGCACCAGCTCCAGCAGCACCTGGCGGTGCCCGTCAAAGCTGTGGGCACGTTCCTTCTTGGGCTTGTCGCTCTTGCCAAAGCCGATCAGGTCGGGGGCAACGACGCGGTGGCCGGCCTGCACAAAGACCGGCAGCATGTGCCGGTACAGGTAGCTCCAGGCCGGGTTGCCGTGCAGGCACAGCCAGGTGAGCGGCGCATCGCGCGGGCCTTCGTCGAGGTAGTGCAGGCGCCAACCCGCCAGTGCGGGCAGGTCGCTCACGTAGTGCGGTGCCCAGGGGTAGCCGGGCAGGTCGGCAAAGCGCGCCACAGGCGTGCGCAGCGCATCGTCGCGCAGTGGGTGGGCGGCCAGCGCCTGGCTGCGCTGTTGCTGGCGGCGGGTGCGGAAGAACTGGGCCAGCAGCGCCCCGCATTCCTGCGCCAGCACCCCGCCCTGCACCTGGGTGTGGTGGTTGAGCAAGGGCTGTGCAAACAGATCCACCACCGATCCGGCCGCACCGGTCTTGGGGTCTGCTGCGCCGTACACCACGCGCGGCAGCCGCGCGTGCAGGAGCGCACCGCTGCACATGGCACAGGGCTCCAGCGTCACATAGAGCGTGCAGTCCTCCAGCCGGTAGTTGCCCAACTGCTGCGCCGCAGCCCGCAGGGCCACGATTTCCGCATGGGCCGTGGGGTCGTGCCCTGCCACCGGGGCGTTGCGGCCAGTGGCAATCAGCTGGTCGCCACGCACCAGCACGGCGCCCACCGGCACCTCACCAGCTTGCGCGGCAGCTTGCGCCTGCGCCAGAGCCAGGCGCATCCAGTGCTCATCTTGCACAAGGTTCATTGCTATTATTTTGATAGCTGTTTACGCTTATCTGATAAGCGCTAGAAGCCTATTTCTTCAATATTCGACCGACGCTGGGCGTGCCTGCTGCATGGCCTGGTCCAGCGCCTTGCGGTACTGCTCCTGCACCTGCTGGGCCTGCGCGGGCGTGGTCACCGTGGTGGGCATACCGGGCATGGGGGCCACAGGCGCCACGGTGGGGGGAGGCAGGGATTTGCGCGTGAGCAGTGCCACCACCGCCAGCACCACCAGCAACGAAATGAGCCCCAGGGCTGCTCGCATGTCACTCCTCCTGTGCGGGCACCATGCCCAGCGTTTCCATCCATTGCGCCAAAGCCTGCGCATCCGGCCCACCCTGGCGGTAGGCGGCATGCAGGGCGGCGTGTGACTCCTTGCGGTGCTGGTTGAGCTTGAGCTTGCACTGCAACCCGGTCACATGCAGTTCAAAGGCCACAATGCCTGCCATCATCTTGTGTGCAAACGCCTCACCCAGGGCACGCCACTGCGCGGCATACGGGGGTTCGTGATCGCCGATCAGGGCCTTGAGCAGGGCATCCTTGGCCGCAGGTTCCTCCACCATCTCAGCGCGCACCCGGCAGTGCACCGCCAGATAGTTCCAACTGGGTACACGCTGAAGGTCAGGGTACACAGCGGGTGAAAGGTAGGCGTGCGGCCCCAGAAAAGCCACCAGCGCCTCGGGGCGCTGTTGCAGATAGCGCCAGTGCGGATTGCCACGCGCGCAATGGCCCAGCAGCACACGCTGATCGCCGCGCACCTGCAGATGCAGAGGGAGATGGGTGATGAATGGAAAGCCCTCGTCATCGGTGGAGACAAGGCTGGCCAGCGGGTGCGCGCGCATCAATGCATCGGCATGTGCGCCGTCGGGGCTTTCGAATTGGGCAGGCAGGTACATGGTGGAGTCCGCGTCGGGACTCCACTGTACCTCTGCAAGACAGTGCCCGATCAGCCCAGAACGTCTTTGAGCGCTGCGTCGTACAGGTTGGTCAGCTTCTCCAGCACTTCCGCCAGGCGCTCGCTGGTGGTGGCCACCGTTTCCATGCCTTTGTCGTCGGGCTTGCGCAGGGTTGCCGTCTCGAAAAAGAGCCACTGAGCCTGGCCCAGTTCCAGTTCATTGCGGATGGCAGGCGTGCTGATTGGCGCTGCCTTGAGGGTTTCAAATCCCTTCTTGAACTCAGCGACATCAGCTTTCATCTGATCCTGCAAACCCTTGCCGTCCAGTTTGGCCGCAGTCAAAAAGTAATCTCGGGCAATCCGTTGGGACAATGCGCGCTGACGACCTGCCACGTTGATCAGTTTGGCCGAGCCGACCTTTGCCACCTTTTCAAAGACCTCTGCCGTCGCATTGGTCGCAGCCATCACCTTGTCGGACTGCAGCGCCACCGCAGACACTGTCTCGCGGGTCGGGGGAAGCACCGCCATGGCATCGGAAGCCTCGGCCAGCTTCTTGATCTCTGCAATGCGGCTTGCCAGCTCAGCAGGCAGCGGTGCCGTGGACAACTCGTCAAACCCTTTGCGCACCTGCTGACGCACATCCAGCAAGACCTTGTTGGAAAACTCCGGCAGCACGCCCAGGAGGATCTGGCAATAGGATTTGGCCAGCCGCTGCGACAGAACCCGGTTACGCACCGTGCGGTTGAAGGCCGTGGACAACGCCAGCTGCGCCTGCGCCTGGCCCATCATGGGAGTCAGCGCCAGAATGGTGGCCGACTGAAGGACCATGCGCCGGGACAGACCGCTGACAGCGCTGCATTCAATAGTTTTCATATATAGCCACCATTAAAAAAACGAACGTATTGTGCGGTACAAATCCTAGCGAGATTCTTGATTCACGTCAGCTCTTTTCATCGTATTGCGAATCTTTTCGGTATTTGCATCCGACCTGGGAACCTCAGGGTAAATACTGCAAAATCCCCCCATGTCTGAACGCGTCATCCCCTTGGTGGATCAGCGAACCGCAGCCTTGGCAGCCCGGATACCCGCTATGCCCGTTGCACCTAGCGGCCTGCTGACCGATGCGCGGGGCCGCCCCCTGCGTGACCTGCGCATCAGCGTGACCGATCGATGCAACTTCCGCTGCAACTACTGTATGCCCAAGGAAGTGTTCGACAAAGGCTACCCATACCTTCCCCACAGCGACCTCCTGAGCTTTGAAGAAATCACGCGCCTGACCTCCGTTTTCCTGGGCCATGGCGTGCGCAAGATCCGGCTCACGGGGGGCGAACCGCTGTTGCGTCGCAACATCGAGGCGCTGATTGCGCAGCTCGCCGCCCTGCGCACAGTGGACGGCAACCCGCCTGAAATCACGCTCACCACCAACGGCTCCCTGCTCGCCCGCAAGGCCCGCGCGCTGCGCGAGGCGGGCCTTCAGCGTGTGACGGTGAGTCTGGATGGTTTGGACGACGCCGTGTTCCAGCGCATGAACGATGTGGGCTTCCCGGTGGCCGATGTGCTGGAGGGCATTGATGCGGCGCGCCACGCAGGCCTGCACCCTGTCAAGGTCAACATGGTGGTCAAGCGTGGCACCAACGAGCACGAAATCCTGCCCATGGCCAAACACTTCAGAGGCACAGGCGTCATCCTGCGCTTCATTGAGTACATGGACGTAGGCGCCACCAATGGCTGGCGCATGGACGAGGTGCTGCCGTCGCACGAACTCATCCGTCGCCTGCGCGCCGAACTCCCGCTGGTGCCGCTGGAGCCCAGCGCACCGGGTGAAACCGCCGAACGCTGGGGCTACGCCGACGCCCACGGCCAGCATGACCCTGCGCTGGGCGAGGTGGGCGTCATCAGCAGCGTGACCCAGGCTTTTTGCGGCGACTGCAACCGCGCCCGCCTCTCGACCGAGGGGCGCCTCTACCTGTGCCTGTTTGCCGACAACGGCTACGACCTGCGCGGTCTGCTGCGTGCGGGTGCCAGCGACCAGGATCTGGCCAGCGCACTGGGCGCCATCTGGCAGGGTCGCAGCGACCGCTATTCGGAGTTGCGTGCCAGCCTGGCACCCGACCTTGGCCAGGCCAAACGGCGCATAGAAATGAGCTACATCGGTGGCTGAGCACTGCGCATGATCACCCCCGACAACATCACGGGCCTGGTGCTCGCTGGTGGGCGGGGCTTGCGCATGGGTGGCACCGACAAGGGCCTGCAGGTGCTGGCCGGCAAGCCCCTGGCATTGCATGCGCTGGAGCGGCTGCGCCCCCAGGTGGGCGCCCTGCTGGTCAATGCCAACCGCAACACTGCGGCCTATGCCACTTTTGGTGTACCGGTGTGCCCCGACACGGTGGAGGGATTTGCCGGACCGCTGGCCGGCTTTCTGGCCGGGCTGGCGCAATGCCGTACGCCCTGGCTGCTCACCGTGCCTTGCGACAGCCCACGCTTTCCCACCGATCTGGCGACACGCCTGGCCGCCGCTGCCCTGTCCCAGGATGCGGAGATCGCCATCGCACTGGCCACCGACCACGAAGCACCCGATGCAGCCCTGCGCCCCCAGCCCGTGTTCTGCCTGCTGCGCTCCAGCCTGCAGGACAGCCTGCAGCGCTTTGTCGCCGAAGGGGGCCGCAAGGTTGGTGCATGGACGGCGCTGCACCGCTGCGCCACCGTGCCATTCAACCAACCCGGTGATGACCCGCACGCGTTCTTCAACGCCAACACACTGGATGAACTGCGCCTGCTGAGCCAAGCGCAGGGAGATGCAGGCAACAGGCACAGGCCTGGCCATTGACTCGCCCTCTGTCCACTGGGTCCAGCGCGGCCAAAGGTCGCCGCGCCGATGAAACCGCACATTGTTTGATTTAACCCCAGAGTCTTGCCCATGACCCAACCGTCTTTCGACCCAGAATGACCATTTTTAAAATGTGGTTTATTGCTATGGTCAGACGTGTTCACATGGTTTTGGCAATGGCCTTGGTGGCCTGCACAGCGTGGCAACCAGCATCCGCCCAATCCGCCCGGGCCCGAGCGACCGCCAAGGTGGATCTCGATAGCCGTTTCGCCGAAGTCCAGGCCCAGCCCAAGTTGGCCGACGATCTTTACAAACTGGGTCGCAAAGTGGCCGCCGTGTGTGCCAATTGCCATGGTGACGGCGGCAACAGCACCAAACCCTCCGTGCCCAACCTCGCCGGGCAGAACCCCGCCTACCTCTTGGAGCAACTGCGCCAGTTCGCCGATGGCCGACGCCGCAACGAGTTCATGGAAGGCATGATCCGGGCCATGAATGCCGACGAGAAGATCGGCATGGTGCTGTACTACTCGGCCCAGGAGGTGACCCACAAGCCCGCGGCCAACGCGGAGATGGCCGCCAAGGGCCAGGGCATTTTCAGCAAGAACTGCTTCCGGTGCCACGGCGATGCCGGGCGGGGCAGCGACCAGATTGCGCGCATTGCTGGCCAGCAACCCGACTACCTGAGTCTGACCCTCAAACGCTACCGTGACGGTGCCGAGGTTCGCGCCAACTCCATCATGACGCCCAATACCAAGCACCTGACCAACGCCGACATCGACGCCGTGGTGGCTTACGTGTCGTCGATGCCCTGAGACACAGCGGCGCCCTTGGCGGTGGGTGACAATCACCGCATGGATTCACGGCATCTTCCTCTTCTTCGACTTGCTGGGCTGGTGTTGGTCATCGCCGGTCTGGTCGATATCGCAGCCCTGGCCTACAGCCTCAGCCAGGGCACCAACTACCCCGCAGGATGGGGCCTGTTCGCCTTGGCAAGCGGCGCGCTGGTGTTTCGGGGCAGCCTGCTCGCGGCGTTCGTGGTGCGCTGGGTGGCCTGCCTTGCACTTGCGGCCAGCACGGCATTGCTCCTGGGCATGCCCATGATGCAGCCCTTCAGCCTCACCTTCACGCAGTTGCGCCTGAACCAAGGCCCAGACCTGGACTCGGTGGCCATCACAGCCGCAGTGCTGGCGCTGCTGGCCTGGCTGGTGTGGCAGCTGGGGCGCGCGCCCATCCGTGCCGCACGCCACAGTGCAGGCCTGCCGCAGCGCTCCATGCTCGTCCCCGTGCTGGCCGGCATGGCCATGGTCATGGTGCTGGCCGTTTTCCTGGTCACCATGCGGATCGGCACCACAGCCAACAACGCCAAGATCCTGGCCGAGCAGAAGGTGGGGCCAGGCTACCGCTTCCATATCAGCTCATTGCGCAGCAGCCAGGGCGACAAAGGCAAGTCGGTGGTTGGAATGGTCATCGCCTGGAAGGAAGATGACATCCAGCGCATCCCCGTGCACTGGCTGGAGTGAAAAGGGTCAACAGGCCACGATGCGGCACGCCTTGCCGCTGCGCCCCCTGGGCACACTGTGGCCCAGCTCGGTACGCACCTGGATGGGCGCCAGCCCCTGGCTGGCGGCGTAGCCTTTGAGCGCCGCACGGCAGCGCGCCGCAGCGGCCCGCCCCTCTTCGCCGCGCAGGGGCAGGCGCAGCAACAGCGTGCTGGCATCGATCTGACGCAGGTGAAAGTCGAACACGCCCGCGCCCTCCTCCAGCACCGTGCTCAGCGCCAAGGGCAGCAGCGTGGCCGTGCTGCCGTCGCTGCGGACCATGCGCAGCGGGTCGTCCTGGCGGCCACGCACCTCGATCACCGGCAAGGGGGATCCGCAGGCACAGGATTCGCCCCGCAGCACCACCTGGTCAGCCAACTCGTAGCGAATGAGCGGCTGCACCTGGTTGGCCAGGCTGGTCAGCAACACGCTGCAGGCAGGCTCGCCCGGTGGCACGGGTCGGTGCTTTTCGTCCACCGGCTCCAGGATGACCCAGTCGGCGTTGAGGTGCATGTGCCCATGCACGCATTCCCAGCCCATGGCCAGAAACTCCGAGGCCCCGTAGCTGTTGCGCAGCACCCCACCCAGCCCCTGCAGAATGTGCGCGCGCACCGCCGGACTGAGGGTTTCACCACCCGTCCAGATCTCGCGCGGCGCAATGTGCAGGCGCCCCTCCAGCGCCTCTTGCGCGAGCAAGGCCGCTGCTGTGGGGTAGGTGATGAGCACCGTGGGCGCAAAGGCATTGAGCCCATCCACCAGTTGCGCCGTGGGGACCTGGATGGAAAAGCTGCGCGTGGTGGCCGCTATCCAGGGGTTGATGCTGCGCAGGCGCTGCAGCGACACCATGCTGGCGAAATGCCCGCCCGTCGCGCCCACAAAGGCATGGCGCTCGGACAGGTGCAGCGGGTCCATCCAGTGTGCCAGCGGGCGCGGCTGGCAACGGCGCAAGGCTTCCAGCGCGTCGTACACGGCCATGGCATGGCCGTCCTGCACAAAAATGCCCGGCATCCCGGCAGTGCCCGAACTCTCCCACACCATGTAACGGCCCAGCCAGGGCTCGGCAATGCGCTCGGGGTCGGCGGTGAGTTCGCGCAGCTCGTCAAGATGCAAGCGCGGGTCGGTCACCCAGTCATCGAAGCGCTCCATGAGCTGACCGCGCGTGACCACCGGCAGATCCTGCAGCGGCGTACTGGCGCTGGCCCGGGTGCCCAGGTGCTCCTGGTAAAAACGCGACCCACGCAGCGCGTTGTCCAACATCTGGGCCAGCCGGTTGCGCTGGCGTTGGGCAATGCCGACGCGGCCACTGCGCTGCGCCGCCACCACGTCCATCGAAATCAGCGACAAGCGCAGCAGGTCAAACACCGGCGTCATGCGCTGGCCTTTGCACCTGCGGCGCAGGAAGGCCGCAGCGTGCCAACGGGGGGAGGAATCGGCAGGGGCATCGGCGGAAGTGCTCCAAGGAAATGCAGGCGCCATTTCGGGGCGCGGCGCCATGAACCCACCCATGACCACCACGACCTATCCTGCATCATAGAAAGCATGGCCCTTGGCAGCAATGGATGTCCTGCGGTTCCGCGCGGTCGTCATTGACCTGTGTCACGGACAGGTCAGTGTCGCAGCGCACAATGGATGATGTCCTCTCCAGGAGACCCCATGCCCCGCAAGCCCTCATCCGCCCCTGCATCCACGCCCCCTCAGGCACCGCACCGCGCTGCTCGCGCTCCCCGCCCGGCAGAGACACCCACCCAGAAGCTCGACCGCCTGGCGCAGGCCGCCGCAGCACCACTGACCGGTGGGCTCTCGCCGGTGTCGCTGGGGCTGGCCGCTGCCGACTGGGCCTGGCACCTGGCCCTCTCGCCGGGGCGCCGACTGGAGCTGGCGGCACTGGCCCTGCAGTTGGGACGCCAGCACCTGGCGGAAGGCTGGGCACCGGGCGACGAATCCCCTCCCCCCGATGAAGACCCGCGCTTTCGGCACGAGGCCTGGGCACAGTGGCCCTACCGCCAGTGGCGCGCGGGCTTTCGCGCTGCCGAGACCTTCTGGAGCGAAGCCACGCAAGTGCCCGGCATGACCACGCACCACGCCCAGCTCACCCACTTCTTTGCCCGCCAGTGGCTGGACATGCTGGCCCCCGCCAACTGGCCCGCCACCAACCCCCTGGTGCACCAGGACCTGTGGCACAACGGCGGTGCCCACCTGCGCCAGGGCCTGCA
>Ga0208826_1000345_pt1 | contig 50391 bp, 39 predicted proteins | sample AD_UKC115_MetaG_FD_184451 | JGI IMG/M metagenome (GOLD analysis project Ga0208826, IMG submission 184451) | Active sludge microbial communities of municipal wastewater-treating anaerobic digesters from Hong Kong - AD_UKC115_MetaG (SPAdes)... | ecosystem: Engineered > Bioreactor > Anaerobic >... | reverse complement strand
ACTCGTGCATGAGCCGCGCCGGCAGACGCAGGATCACCACGTTGAGGAAGCTGCCGACGATGAGGCCGAGGACGGCAGCCAGGAAGATTGCCAGCCCCGCACTCCCCATCAGCTGCTGCATGTCGATCCCATCAGACCACCGACGCGAGCTTGAAGATCGGCAGATACATGCCAATGACCATGCCACCGACGAGGGTGCCAATGATCACCATGATGAACGGCTCCAGCAGGCTCGACAGCGCGTCGACGGCGTTGTTGACCTCTTCCTCGTAGAACTCGGCAATCTTGAACAGCATCTTGTCCAGGGCGCCCGATTCCTCACCGATGGCCACCATTTGCACCACCATGTTGGGGAAGAGACCGGCCTGACGCATGGCCAACTGCAATTGATGGCCCACCGCCACGTCTTCCCGAATGCGCTTGACCGCATCGTTGTACACCGGGCTGCCGGTAGCACCCGAAACGGAGTCGAGCGCTTCCACCAGCGGGACGCCTGCGCGGAACGTGACGGCCAAGGTTCTTGAGAAGCGGGCAATCGCGGACTGGTGAAGAATCTGTCCTACGACCGGCAATTTAAGGACAGCGCGCGCCAGAAAGTGCGCAAATGCGGGCGACCTTTTGTACACAAAGATCAGCGCCGTCACCGCTCCGGCAGTTCCGAGCAACACGACCCACCAGTACGAAGTCATGAATCGGGACATGTTCACGATCATCTGGGTGAACGCAGGGAGATCGGCTCCGAAATTCTTGAACACCGCCTCGAACTGGGGCACAACGAAAATCAACAGGATCGCCGAAACCAGGATGGCAACGGCGATCACAACCGCCGGATAGAACATCGCCTTCTTGATCTTTCCCTTGAGGGACTCGATGTTTTCCTTGTACGTGGCGACGGTGTCCAGGACGGTATCGAGTACACCAGCTTGCTCGCCAGCCTTCACCAAGTTGCAGAACAGCTCGTCGAACTGAACGGGAAACTTGGCCAACGCCTCAGCAAGGGTGGAGCCGCCCTCGACATCATTCTTGATGTCGATGAGCATGCTCTTCATCCTGGGATTGGCTTGACCACCCGCGACGATCTCAAATCCCTGCACCATGGGTACGCCGGCCGTCATCATGGTGGCGAGCTGGCGGGCAAAGACTGCGATGTCACGCGGCTTGATCGACTTTCCGGCGGCCCCGAACAGCGGCTTGGGTTTGGCCTTCACGTTGGTGGGATTGATGCCCTGCCGGCGCAGCTCTGCCTTGACCAGACTGGCGTTCTTGGCGGCGTACTCGCCCTTGATCTTCACCCCGCGCTTGTCGGTGCCGACCCAGACGAATGTTTGCAGCGCGCTCACTTCGGCGCGAGCCCTCCCGCGTTCCGTGGCGGAGGCTTTTCCCTTGACGGCAGTGGCAGTGGCCATGGGCTTTAGTCCTTGGTGACGCGGTTGATTTCGGCCAGGCTGGTGACGCCTTGCTTGACCTTCAGAAGGGCCGAGGCGCGCAGATCGCGGATGCCGCTCTGAGTGGCAGCGTGGGCGATCTGGATGGCGTTGCCGCCGGCGAGGATGATCTTGGCGATCTCTTCGGTGATCGGCATCACCTGATAGATGCCTACGCGGCCTTTATACCCATCATTGCAGCCGGAACAGCCGACTGCGTCGAAAATCTGCAGGCTGGGAATCTCCTCGTCGGTGAATCCCTCGGCCTTCAGCGCTGCCGCAGGCAGGCTCAGGGGCTTCTTGCAGTCGTGCAGACGGCGGGCGAGGCGCTGGGCAATGACCAGGGTGACCGACGAAGTGATGTTGTAGGGCGCGATGCCCATGTTCATCAGGCGCGAGATGGTCTGCGGCGCGTCATTGGTGTGCAGGGTGGATAGGACCAGGTGTCCGGTCTGGGCAGCCTTGACCGCGATCTCCGCCGTCTCGAGGTCGCGAATCTCGCCCACCATGATCACGTCGGGGTCCTGGCGCAGGAAGGAGCGCAGTGCCGCGGCGAAGGTCATGCCCTTCTTCACGTTCATCTGCACCTGGTTGATGCCGGGGACGCGGATTTCGACCGGATCTTCGGCCGTGGAGATGTTGCGCTCCTCGGTATTGAGGATATTGAGGCCCGTATAGAGTGAGACGGTCTTGCCCGATCCGGTCGGGCCGGTGACCAGGATCATGCCGTAGGGCTTGCCCAGGGCGTCGAGGTAGAGCTGCCTCTGGTCCTCCTCATAGCCCAGCTTGTCGATGCCGAGCCTGGCGGCCGAGGCGTCGAGAATTCGCAGGACCACCTTTTCGCCGAACAGCGTGGGACAGGTGGACACGCGGAAGTCGATGGCCTTGCCCTTGGACAGATTGAGCTTGATGCGGCCGTCCTGCGGCACGCGGCGCTCGGCGATATCCAGGCCGGACATCACCTTCAGGCGCGAAGAGATGCGTGCCGCCAGCTTGTTCGGGGCCGCTGCGACCTTGCGCAGGATGCCGTCCATGCGCAGGCGCACGCGGAAATCGGTCTCGTAGGGCTCAAAATGGATGTCGGATGCGCCGCGCTTGATGGCGTCCACCAGCACCTTGTTGACGAACTTCACGATCGGCGTGTCGTCCGCGCCGCCAGCGTCGACGCCGCCCCCGCCCTCGTCGGCGTCGCCGTCCGCAGCACCGAGGTCGATATTGTCGAGACCCTCGGCGTCGTCCAGCCCAGGCATGCTGCCGCCGGTCTGCTGCAGGGCCTGCTCGATGACCCGGGCCAACTGTTGCTCGTCGATCAGGATCGGATCGACCGTGTGGTTGGACTGAAACTTGATCTCGTCCAGCGCGCGCAGGTTGGTCGGGTCGGAAACGCCGACGTAGAGGCGATTGCCCCGCTTGAACAGGGGCAGGGCGCGGTGCTTGGTGATCAGCTCTTCGCTGATCAGCTTGAGCGGCAGCTGCCTGAGATCGAGCGATTCCGCGTCGAGCAGGGGCACACCGAATTCCGCCGACGAGGCCATCGCCACGGCGCGACTCTCGGCCATGGCGTTCTCGATCAAGTAGGTGCTGAGCGGAATCTTCTGCTTGCCCGAGGCCTCCATGGCCTTGCGCGCATCGGCTTCTGCCAGCTGGCCCTCCATGACGAGGCGACGGACGATGCCGGTGAGGCCCGCCAGAGCGGAGGGATTGATCTGCGTGGCCATAAGAATCTCGCGTAAACCCCCGTAACTACGGCGGAATGTACCGCAATTCCTGGCCGGGTAGTACTCCGGCCTCACACGGAGCTTCGCTTCGGTGCGCGGCACGCCACCAGCGAGGCTCGCTGCGCTGCAGCACAGACGCCGGCGGCGCGGTGGTGGTCCCTGCCTCGTGTCTGTGCCCATGGCCGGACGCCCTGACGGGACGCGGCATCACGGCGGCGCAGTCCTTTAATTATGATGCGCTACCGCCCCGGAGTCGCCGTGATCAGCATCGTACTGCCTGCCAAGAATGAAGCCGCCGCACTGCGGGAACTGCTGCCGCGCCTGCGCGCGCAGCGTCCCGACGACGAAATCCTCCTGGTTGACGACGGATCGACCGACGACACGGCAGCGATCGGCCGCGACCACGGGGTCACGGTCATTTCCGCCCCCTATTCCATGGGCAACGGCGCGGCAATCAAGCGCGGCGCGCGTGCCGCCTCGGGCGACATCCTGGTCTTCATGGACGCCGACGGTCAGCACGACGGGGACGCCATCGGGCGACTGCTACACCGCATGGCTGAGGGTTACGACATGGTGGTGGGGGCGCGGGATTGGGCCGGCCAGGCGGGCGTCGGGCGCGGTCTTGCCAACAGCCTCTACAATCGCCTGGCCAGTTGGATGACGGGCCATCGCGTACTCGACCTGACCTCGGGCTTCCGCGCAGTCCGGGCAGACAAGTTCCGCGAATTCCTGCACCTCCTTCCGAACGGCTTCTCCTACCCGACCACCATCACGATGGCCTTCTTCCGCAGTGCCTACGCCATCGCCTACGAACCGGTTGCGGTGGCGCGCCGTATCGGCAAGAGCCACATCAGGCCTCTGCGCGACGGCGTTCGCTTCCTGCTCATCATTTTCAAGATTGCCACACTGTATTCACCCTTCAAGTTGTTCCTCCCGGCCAGCGCCATGTTCTTCGTTCTCGGCATGGTCAACTATGGCCTGACTTACTACGCGCAGGGCCGCTTCACCAACATGAGCGCGCTGCTCCTCAGCGCAGCCGCCATCGTCTTTCTGATCGGGCTGGTGTCCGAGCAGATCACCAGCTTGACTTACCGCCGATGACTGCAAGTGCCGGACCGGGTTTGCGGCTGCGCCGATGGGCCCATGTCTTGCGCCATTCTCCGCTGCATCCGCAGTGGCACGCGTTCCGCTACAAGGAGCGAGCCGCTCGAGACGCCGCCACCGTGGCGCGGGGGGCGCTACTGGACGTTGGCTGCGCCGACGGGCATTTGCGCCGGCGACTCAGCAGTAGCGTGGACTACACGGGTTTGGACTTTCCCGGAACCGCAACAGACCTTTACGGCACCCGCCCCGGCGTCTTTGGCGACGCGCAGCGGCTGCCTTTTTGCCAAGGCAGTTTCGACTGCGTGGTGCTGCTCGATGTGCTCGAGCACTTGCCTTGTCCCCACTTGGCAGTGCAAGAAGCCGCTCGCGTCCTGCGGCCGGCCGGTGAAGTATTGGTTCACGTTCCCTTCGCCTATCCGCTGCACGATCGGCCGTTCGACTACTGGCGACTGAGCGGACACGGTCTGGCCGCATTGGCAGAGCGGGCCGGTTTGCGCGTGCGAGTGATGGAAGCGCGAGGGCATGCAGGGGAAACGGCAGCTCTCTTGTTCAACCTGACCCTGGCACGGGGTCTACTGCAGGCATCCAGGCGATTCAGGCCGGCGCTTGTTGTCGCGGGTGTGCTGGCGCCCCTGGTGGTGATAAGCAATCTCCTGGGGTGGCTGCTCGGCCGCTGTCTGCCGGCGGACGAATTTCTGCCGATCTCCTACTGGGCTCTGTTCGAACACCAGGAAGGATCACGTGCCTGAACGACTGCGCGTGCTACTCCTCAGCACCTCGTATCCGCTGCGGCCGACATCGAGTAGCGGCATTTTCGTGCGACGCCTTGCCGATGCACTCGGAGACCTCTGCGACGTCACGGTGCTTTGCCCGGCTGACGATGTCTGCGGGCCGTTGGATGCTGGTAGTCGCGTGAAACTGGTGCCGTTCCGCTATGCGCCGGAACGATGGCAACGCCTGGCACAGACTCCCGGCGGCGTACTTCCGGCAATGCGCGCCCAACCAGTGCTGCTCCTGTTGCTGCCATGCTTTCTGGCGGCGTTCCTTGCGGCCTTGCTGCGGCGAGCCCGAAGATGCGATGCGATCCACGCCAACTGGGCCCTGAGCGGCGCGCTGGCTGCCGTCATTTGGCCCGTTCACCGGCGACCCATCGTGCTGACACTGCGCGGTGACGATGTCAGCATGGCCTCGCGATCAAGCGTGCATCGGCTGCTCTTGCGCGTGGCGCTCCACCGGGCCAGCCAAGTCGTGTGTGTTGCGCACAGCATGGCTCAAAACCTCCGCGCAAGCTTCCCGGTCCACTCCCACAAGACGAGGGTCATCCTCAACGGGGTTGACCTGGTCCACAGCTCCGAGGGTCGTCGCTCGCATCGGATCCTGTTTGTAGGCAGCCTGATTCCCCGAAAGGGAGCAGACGTGTTGCTGCGTGCGTTTGCCCGTCTTGAACCCAAGGTTGAAACGTTGCGCCTCATCGGTGATGGCCCGGAACGGACACGCCTGGTTGAACTGGCGCGAGCGTTGGCGATCTCGGATCGGGTCGAGTTCGCTGGGCAAGTCCCTCCACACGAGGTGGCGGGACACCTGGCCGAAAGCGAGGTCTTCGTATTGCCTAGCCTCAGTGAGGGCCGACCCAACGTGTTGCTCGAAGCCATGGCGGCCGGAGTCGCCGTAGTCGCCACAGAGATTGATGGTGTACGGGAGACTGTCGCGGACGGTGTTGAGGCATGGCTCGTTCCGCCAGGTGATCCCGACGCGCTCGCGAACGCCCTGGGCGACGCGCTCGCGCGTCCCGAAGAACGCCTCCAGCGAGCCAAGGCCGCTCGACGTCGAATTGATGCGCAGGGATGGACGTGGTCCGCCGCAGCGCGTGCTTATGCTGATGTTTTCACCGCCGCGGTTGTTGGTCAGTCGCCTTCCAGATGCGCGTGAAGTCGTCACACGAGGGCAGTGCATGTGCGGTCTGACGTTTCTGTATGACCCTGACCTCGGGCGCGAGGCGCTGGCAGCACGCAGTCGTGCTGCCATCGAGCGCTTGCAGCATCGGGGGCCGGATGGCCATGGCACACGCGATGAGGATCGCTGGAGCATGGGACACGCGCGCCTGGCGATCATCGGCATCGCCGATGGCCAGCAGCCCATGAGCGACGTCAGCGCACGGTGGACCATCGCCTACAACGGTGAGATCTATAATTACAAGGAGCTGCGCCGGGAGCTCTCGCCGCGCTGGACGTTTCTCACGAACTGCGACACCGAAGTCCTGCTGGCGGGATTGGTACTCGAGGGATCTCGATTTCTGGTGCGAATGAACGGCATGTGGGCTTTCGCATTGTGGGACGACGCGGAAGCAACCCTCCTGTTGGCGCGCGATCGCATGGGGAAGAAGCCGCTTTACTACCGTGCCGAGCGCAGCCGCCTGGCCTGCGCGTCTGAGTTGCCGGCCTTGCGCGCCTTGAGCGGATCGGCTGCCACCGTCGATCTGGACAGCCTGGCGGACACATTGCGCTACGGCTTTCCCTTGCCCGGCCATACCATTGACACGGGTAGCGAAGAGGTATTGCCCGGTCACCTGCTGGCCTGGAAGCCGGGCCAGGAACCGCAGCAGTTTCCGTACTGGACCCTGGCAGGGCGGGAAACCGTGCCAGTTGCGCAGGCAGCGGAACACGTGCGTGCGCTGTTGGAGAGCGCTGTGCAGTACCGGTTGGTGGCCGATGTCGAAGTTGGTTCGTTTCTCTCCGGCGGGATTGATTCGTCGCTGGTCAGCGCTCTGGCGGCCCGTCACCTGCAGCATCCCCTGCACACCTTCTCGATCGGTTTCGAAGACCCAACCTACGACGAGCGCGCTCCCGCGGCTCGGATGGCTGTCCACCTCGGTACCAGGCACGAAAGCGCCACGTATCGTGACAGCGACCGCCGGCAGATCAGCGCACTGCTGGCGCATCACCTGGGAATGCCTTTCGGCGACGCATCGTTGTTGCCGACTGCGGCCGTCTCGGCTCTGGCGTCCAGGCACGTCAAGGTAGCCCTCTCCGGTGATGGGGCCGACGAACTATTCGGTGGCTATCAGCGCTACCTCGGGCGGGCTCTCCTGCGCTGGTACACCCGTCTGCCTCGACCATTGCAGCGAAGCGCGGAAGCCCTGCTTCGAGTCTTGCCCGAGCCCTTGCAGCATCACAGCAAGAGCATGCTCAAGAAGGCGAAACTGTTCGTTCGGGGCATCGAATTGGCGCGCCTGAGCGGTGCCGACTCCTCATACGTTGCGCCGCGGATCTTCGGCGAAGCTGAATTGGCGACGCTGGCACCCTCCTTGGCGGGACGCGGGCATGCCCCGCCTGCGCTGCCTGAGCGCACGAGGGGGGACGATGTGCTTGGCATGATGCATGCGGATGCCCTCGTGTATCTGCCCCAGGACATCCTGGTGAAGGCAGACCGCGCATCGATGGCGCACTCGCTGGAGCAGCGCTGTCCTTTTCTCGACTACCGGCTCGTTGAGACGGCACTTTCCTTCGGTTCCGCGCAGCACTTCCGTGGTCTGCGCGGAAAGGCACTACTGCGCCAAGCGTTTTCGGGCGCGTTGCCACCTTGGCTGTGGCGCCGGCGCAAGCAGGGCTTTGCGGTGCCTGTCGGAGAATGGTTCAGGGGAGTGCTCGCGGACGACATGTTGGGTCTCTTGAAGGGTTCGGATCAGCATTGGATTGTTCCTGGTGAGGTTGAGCGTCTCGTCCGAGAGCACCGGGCGGGGGCTATCGATCACGGACAACGGCTCTGGCTGCTGTGGACCTATGTCGTGTGGATGGCTCCGACCGCACAGACCAGTCTCCCGGCAACGGAGGTTGCATGAACTCTGTTGAGCAGTGGGGCCGCTCGCCGAAATTTCATTTGCGCCTTGATGGCACGCGGGCGCTGAGCCGAGGCTGGGCGCCGGGCCATGTGTTCGAAGTCGGCGCAGGTACGGGCGAGATGGCGCAGGAATTCCTGCGGCTCGGACATCGCGCGTCACTGTACGACCTCGGTGCGCAGACCAGGAGCCTGTTGCGGCGACGCTACGATAGGAACTCGGCGGTGGAGATCGTCGACTCGGTCGAAGCAGTTGCGGATGCAAGCGTTGACTATCTGCTCGCCTTCGAGGTGCTCGAACACATCAGCGACGACGCGGCCGCGCTGCGCTCGTGGACCGCCAAACTGCGGCCGGGTGGACGGCTGCTGGTGTCCGTGCCGGCGCACCAGCGCAAATTCAGCGCGACGGACCTCAGGGTTGGGCATGTGAGACGCTACGAAAGGCAGGAACTGCATGGGTTGATCGAATCAGCGGGGTATGAGGCGATACAGATTGCCTGTTACGGTTTTCCCCTGGGGAATCTCGGTCGCATCATTGGCAATCTGCTTGAGCCTCGCATCTCAGTCGACGAAAGGGCCGACGCCGTGGGTCGCAGCATTCGCAGTGGTACGCAGCAATCGGGGGGCGTCGTGGCGCTCGGCCGGCTCTTGCGGCCGTGGATGCTCTGGCCATTTTTCCTGCTGCAGCGGCTGACATTTCGTTTCGATTTTGGTGACGGCTACATTGCGACCGCACAGCGCCGCATCTGAGTGGATTGGCCGTGTCCGTCGGCTGATGGCATCGCGGTGGCCGAGCGTGCTTGCCGTTGCGCAGCGGACGTTTCTTCTCGTCGCCGTCGTCTCCATTGGTGCCTATCTGGCACGCCATGCGGAGGACTTGAGGTCGCTGCTAACCTGGCGACTCGCTTGGCACTGCGCGGCTGCCGCCGTTGTGCTTGCCGCGCTGCATCCTTTGATCGCCTGGGGCTTCTACCAGCTACAGCGCTTCAATGGCATCGCCATCGACTTCCCCACGAGCCTCGGCATCTACATGAGGCGCATTCCGGCCCGCTACGTTCCCGGCGGCATCTGGCATTCGGTGTCGCGCCTCGCGGATATGCACTGGAGCTCCAATGTCGCGGCAGGCCTTTTGAGAAGGCAGTTTCTTCTGGAAGTCGGTGTCGTTGCCGGTAGCGGCCTGCTCACGTGCGCACTGGGATTGTGGTGTCTACCTGATGAGGGAGCCATTCGTACTGTGGCGGCCGTGCAGGCAGCGACGGGACTTGGAGCCCTGCTGATCGCTGCTGCCATGCTATTTCGCCGCGCAAGGTCATGGCACTTGCTGCTCGCCTGGCTCCTCTACGTTCTCATCTGGCTGCTCGCCGCGACGGCATTCGCGGTCCTGTCGGCAGGCCTCTCCATGGGGGCGCGCGAATGTCATCCGGCATCCACCGTCAGCGCCTATCTGGTTTCCGCCGTACAGGGCTACCTCGCAGTATTCGCGCCCCAGGGTTGGGGCGTCACCGAGGCCTCCTTTGCCATTTTCGATCCATGTGCTCGACCGGTGCGGGAAGTCCTTGCCGCCTTTCTCCTGTACCGGCTCAGCGGCATGGTGGGAGACGCTGTGGGATACCTTGTGTGGGCCCTCTCCGCTCGGTCGTCGCCCCCGTGCTACGCGCAAACTCCTCCTGAGGTCAAGTGATGGAGTATCAGAAGGACTTCTCTACCCTGCATGAGAGCATGTACGACGTCGAAGGCCGGCGGCGAAAGGCTCGTACGGCGATTCGCGTGCTTGAGAGCGTGCTCGGTGACCGCGTTGCGGCTTCCCGATTGCTCAATGTCGGCTCGTCATCCGGGATAATGGATGCAGAATTCGCCAAGGAATTCCGCGAAGTCATCGGTATCGATATCGACGAAGCAGCCATCGGCCACGCGAGGGCGACCTTCCATTTGCCAAATCTCCGTTTCGAGCTGGGCGATGGACTGAATATTCCGTACCCGGATGCGAGCTTTGACGTGCTGATTTGCTCCCAGGTCTACGAGCATGTGCCCGACCAGCCGCGACTCATGCACGAGTTGGAGCGCGTACTGAAGCCTGGAGGAGTTTGCTATTTCGCCGCAACCAACCGCTATATCCTGGTCGAGCCGCACTTCCGCTTGCCCTTCCTGTCCTGGCTGGCGCCAGCACTTTCGGATCTGTATCTCCGCTTGTCGGGCAGAGGTCGCAACTACTACGAGCGCATGCGCTCCTATGGCGATTTGAGGAAGTTGGTTGCGCGATTCGAGGTCATCGATTACACCGCAGTGATCATTGGTGATCCGGCGAGGTATGAATTCAATTACCTCGTCCCGACTGGATCGCTGACTCAGTCCATCTCGCATTTCGTTGCATCGCGCCTGCCTTGGCTTTGCCCAGGCTACATATGGATTCTTCGCAAGCGCGCGACGCAGGACTGATGCGGTGGAAGATCGCGTCAGAAAATCGCCCCAGTCGAGCATCAAATGCAATCGCTTCGCCTGGCGCAGTGCGTGTTGACCTGCCGGGCGTTTTTCGGGCCACTGATTAGTGCCGTCAGGCGGGTGCGACGGAACTGAGCCGCAGTTGCGATTCCGAGGTGTTGGTATCGGCTGGCGCGGGCCAATATGGTGCGGAGGCTAGTGGCCGCCTTTTGAGCCGGCGACAGACGGTGTGCTTGCCTGGGAGCGGCACTTCCTAGGGGAATGCGGCGTTGGCGGCTTCCCGCCGTGCCAAGAGAGTGCGGAACTCTTCCAGCGCTGTGTCCAGCTCCCCTGCCATGTTCAATCGTTGCATCTCAAGCAGTTGTTCCCTGGCCTTGGCGTAGTTGCCCAGCACAAGGTTCATTCGAGCCAAGGTCATGCGCGCGCTTGCATCTGCAGGATTGGCCCGCACGGATGCTTCCGCCAGTTCTTCCCCGCGCGGCTTGTCGTCGCAGACGTTCCAGGCGTAGTCGCCGTGGATGGTCAAAAGTTGTGCATTCGGCCCGGGATGTGATTCCGCAGCGGCAAATGCAGCCTCCATCCGATCGCGGGGAAAGTCGCAGCGCTTGTCCCTGGCGCAGCGTGTAAGCGCGCCCAGTGCGTCAAGGTCCTCGCCATTTGGCGGCATTGAATGCAGCTTGTCGACAAGCCTGTCCCACCACCGCGCCTCAATGGGGCGATGGTTGACTGCCGACAGGAGAATCTGCGTCTGCTCCGGCAGGATGGAGGAGCCATGGATTTGGCCCGCTCTTTCCAGGATGAGGAACGCGCGCTTGGCCTGGTCAGACTCCACATCGTCGCCAGTTTGCCGGAGCAACTCCTGTGCATAGGCGAACTGCGCGCGTGGCGAGGCGGGCGAGCGCGCCGCCAGTTCCGTGGCAAGTCTGAGCGGGTCTCCCCAGGCGTAGGCGGTCATCAAGGTCTGTCCCGTCCAGGAGGCGAGGAGCAGGGCCAACAGACCGTGCCGTACCTGCGAGAGCGGCAGGCGGGAACTGCGCAGCAGTGGGACAACGGCGATCAGGAGACCCAGGCTCGCAAAGTAGTTGCGGTGCTCAAAGGCCAGTTCGAGCGGCAGTACGGTGCCGGTCAACAAGTGGCACCCGAAAAACAGCGCGCATCCCAGCGCGAACGACGGAAGCCGGTGGCGCAGTGCGTACGCCAAGCTCAGCAATGCCGCCAGGCCGAGCAGGCTCGCTGCCGTGGTCCAGGGGGAAAAGAGCCCGCGCGAGACGGCGATGTCATCGTGATAAAAGGACAGCCACTGAGGCAGTGGCACGAACGTTGAGGCGGCATAGCCCATGACCACGCGGGATTCGGTCAACAGGCGCTCCCCGAGGGTGTAGTCGCGCGCCGCCCACGTCTCCGGTCGCGACAGCCATGGCGCCAGCCACGCAAGCCCTGCTACGGCAGGGGCGACGAGGATCAAACCGAACAAGCCGAGGATGCGCCGATCTCGTCGTCCGCCTGGAGCGCGGAAGTCGAAGAGCACCCACTCCACCAGACATGCATAGAGGGGCAGCATGATGGCAGTCTCCTTGGCGCTCGTCCCGAGCAGGGTGCCGCTCAGCAGCCCTCCCAGGACGAGCGCGAATCCACCGGGAAACCCGCCGAGCATGCGCCTTCGGCCCTCGACGTAGGCAATCAGGCCCGCGAGGACGAAAAGATTCGCCAGGCTCTCCATCCTCTGAACGACGAAGAGGACCGGGGTCAGGTTGATCGGTATCAGCAGCCACGCCGCCGCAACGACGGCGGCATCGATGGAGGCGGCGTCGCGGCCGATCGGCTGCCACGGCCCCAGCTCACGCAATCGGCGCACCAGGGCGTACACCAGGCAGCCGTTCAATGCGTGGATGAGAAGGTTGACGACTTTCCAGCTGAAAGGTTGCAGGCCGGTCAGCCAGTAGTTGCCGAGAAAGCTCAGCGAGGCCAGGGGGCGCTTGAATTCACTCGCGGGAGACGAGAGCGCGGCGCGTACCACGGCTGACCAGTCCAGGCGGTCGGACTGGACAGATGGGTTGTTGACGATGTTGGGGAGATCGTCGAAAAGCCAGCTCCCACCCAAACCCGGTGCATAAACCAGCAGCGTCAGTATTACGGCGGCGACAAGCAGGCGGTCGCCGGGCAGGTGTTCCGATCCCATGGACGGAGCCTAGGGGCTGCTCACCTTCGGCGCAATGCGCTGCCGGGGAAGGGAAGCGTTGGCCGGGAACGGCGGCCGTGGCCACCGTGTCCGCTGGCTGCCTCAGCGGCACTCCGATGGCAGGTACTTGGGCTCCAGTGTCCCGGCGGTATACAGCATGCCTCGCGCGTCTGCCACCGAATGCGCGGTGGAGGCGCAGGCCCAGTCCATCTTTCCGCGTACGTTCGGGTCGAGCGCAACGTAGCCGCCGGCCGTCGCCAGCTGCGGCGTCAGGGTAAACGTCTGTCCATCCAGTGATGGCGGAATTCCATTGGTGCCACTGCCGGCGACCACCACCGTGATGACGCCCGCTGCCGACACCTCGATGCGCTGCAGGTACTTGCTGGCTGTACTGGCGTTCCCGGGGCCGTACTCCTGGGCGACCGCCGCGATGCCCGTGGTGCCATTGGCCTCGTAGGCGGTACCTACGTCGGCCTTGGCGCCCATGGCAATACTGAACCCTTCCGTCAGGCGTGCACGGATGGCATAGGCCTGGTAGGCCGGGATGGCGATGGCGGCGAGAATGGCGATGATTGCCACGACGATCATCAGCTCAATCAGCGTGAATCCGCGAACGTTCTCCATGGCAACTCCCGAAGCGTGGAAACGGGTCGGCGGGGATGTCTGCATCGGAAAAAAAAAGCCCCGCATAGCGGGGCTTCTTGCACACTCCTTGCCGAACCCCGGAGGGCGCAGCTCGGTGTCCGACTAACGGCATTCCGAGGAGGCGTACTTCGCTGGCAGGTCGCCCGCAGTACCGCCCGTGAAGGCGCGATCCGTATAGGTCTTGTTGGTGGCCGACTGGCAGCCCCAGTCCACCGGACCCGTCACGTTGCCGGAGAGAGCGGCGTAGGCGCCGGCATTCTTGACGTTCGGGACGAGGTGGATGGTCTTGCCGTTCAGCGTGAGGGGGATACCGTTGTCGGCACTGCCGCGCACGACGATTTGGATTTCACCGGTCAGTTGATTCACCGAGATCTCGTTCACGTACTTGGTGGCGGTGGACCCATTGCCCGGCGCGTATTCAGCAGCCGCGGACTTGACGCCGGTCATGCCGCCCGTCTGGAAGCCCTCGGACACCGAGGTCTTGGCGGCGGTCGCGCCGACCATGCCTTCGGAGATCTTCGAGCGGATCGCGTAGTCCTGATAGGCCGGCAGCGCGATGGCAGCCAAGATGGCGATGATCGCGACGACGATCATCAGTTCGATCAGGGTAAAGCCTTTCTGCATGGTCTTCATGGATTTGCCTCTGTATGGGTGTACTGGATGCCCCTCGAGCCGCCCTCCATTGTTCGGCGACCGACGGCTCGCCGAAGAGATTAGCAGCTTCCGTGCCATGGTGAACACGCCCGTGGGCGCTCCGGCCGGGCCGGAAAATGTGCACTGCAACGCCTTCTGACGCTGGCTGCGCGGCGTGAGTGCAAAAATTGCCCGCTTCTGACAATCCCCGCGCCCTCCCCCGACACGCGGGCGTACATTCGGCGCCGACGGAGGCGGGCCGATCGCCGGGGGCGGAGCGGGCAGGAGCGCCCGGTTCGAGCGCCGCCGCCATCACGCCAGAACCATTGCCTCGCCAGCAGGAGCCGGTGTCACGGGGCGGACGCCGCTGCGCTGCGCTGGGCAGCGAGCAGGACCATCCAGCGCCGATAGCTGGCGTCGGGCTCGACGGACACGATGTCCTTGCCGTAACGGGCTTCCAACTTCGCCACGGCCGTGTAGTCGTGCGCCGCCACTGCGCCCAGCATCGCGCTGCGCAGAACCCATTCGCGCAAGCCGATTTCACGCAGCCTCCCGGCTGGCTCCAGAAGGGGTTGGGCCAGGTCCTTCACGGCCGTACCGTCACGACGCCCGAGGGCCGATATGAGCTGCAGCAGGGCCGGCTGCGGCGCCGGCTGGGCCGCGCAATGCACCCAGGCCGGCTCGATCCACGCGCCCTTGAGGGAATCCGGCTCCAAAAAGGGCACGGTACGGCCTGCGAGAATAACCAACTGGGCCGGAACGGACACATCCGATGCGCTCGGCGCACAGTGCCCAACGACGTTGTACAGATAGGCCATCGGCACGGCATCCTCGCCGGATCGCTCCGGCAGTCGGCCCGCTTTCAGGCTCTCGGCCACTGCGTTCGCCGTGTGCACTACCGCTGTGTAATGGTAGGAGGGCGAGTCTGCGACCGCACTCGCCCGGGCGGGAGGCAGGCCAGTCAGCATGTCACGGTAGGGCAGATCCGCCACGGGCAATCCGATGATGGCCCGCGCCTGCTGGGCGGTGAAGCGAGCGCGCGGAGCCTCCAGCGAAAGGTGGGGGTAGAAATCGGAGTTCGTCCGCGTCGACATGGCGTCGAACAGTGCAGACAGATCCCGACGCCTGCCTATCTCGTGCGCGCGGATCTCGTCCAGGCTGCCGATGTCGAGCCTCACCAGTTCCTCGTGCAGACCGGGCGTTGCCAGGGCGTCACCCCGAAGATCCTCGACGGGACCATCCGCACGGGCCACGATCAGCATGTCGCTGTTGTAGGTGAGGTATACGCGGTAGTCGCGGAATTGGGTCGAGAGCGCCCTGACGACGGAGGCCACCAGCTCGTCGTTGATCTCGTAGAGCTGGACCCACTGGACGAACAGTCCGCCGGGCGCGAGATGCCGCGGAATGAATTCGTAGAATTCCTGGCTGAAGAGGCTGGCCACGCCCGATACCCACGGGTTGGACGGCTCGGAGACGATGACGTCATAGCGCGAACGATGCGCGGCAAAGTAGGTGCGTGCGTCCTCGATATGCAAGTGCGAGCGAGGGTCCTTGTAGGCCCGCTCGACGTGGCTGCCGAACAGTCGCGCCCCTTCGATCATTGCGGGCTCGATTTCGATGGTGTCGACGCGCTCGAGACGAGGGTCGCCCAGCAGCGTGTGTGTGGTGAGGCCGGAGCCGAAACCGATCACAGCCACACTGCGCGGGTTGGCATGATGGACCAGGGGCATGACGCCGGCCATGACCATGGTGATTTCGTCAGGCGCCGGCTTTCCATCTTCGTTGAGGCGGATGCCCGCATCGACCTTGCCATTGGTGGCGATAGAGCGCGTGCCGTCCGGCGAAGTCCTGACTGAAACACTGGCCGTCTTGCCGTCGCGGAAGAAAAGAACCTTCTCGCCTACGGAAGTATTCAGTCGCGCGGAACCGGTCCGGAAAACTCCGGCCCCCATCGCTGCCGGATCGAACCGCGCCAGGATCAGTGAGCCTGCCAGGCAGCCGCCACATAGCAGCAGGGCGCCGAGATAGGCGAAGTCCGTCCGCTCCTTCGATCGTTCGCGACGCAGCAGCACCAGTCCCAACATCAGATCGATTGCCGCTGCCAGAATCATCGCCAGCTTCAGACCCAGGCCGGGCACCAGCAGGTGTACCGCCGCGAAGACTCCGGCAATTGCGCCGACTGTGTTGGCCGCGTAGATGCGGCCGATAGCGGCTTCGCCACCGCCTGCCCGGATCAGTGCCAGGGTGAACAGGGGCAGGGTCATGCCGGCGAAAAAGGCGGCCGGCGCCATGAGCACCATCGACACGCCGGCCGTGACGGTGTTGTACAAGTCGTATCCGCCGTTGCTGCGTGACAGCGAATGCATGAACCACGCAGTCCAGTCGAAGGCGCGGTCATAAATCACCAGGCTCAGCAGTGCCGCCAATCCCATGAGCACCTGCACCCACCCGCCGATGCGCAGCGGAGCCGAGTAGCCGTCAATGCGTCGCCGGATCCAGAGTCCACCGAACGCGAGTCCACCAATGAAGGCTGCCAACATCAACTCGAATGCATGCACAGTGCTGCCGAAAACCAAGCTGAGCATTCGCACCCAGCCGATTTCATAGACGAAGGACGTTGCGCCGGTGATGAATGCGGCAATAAGCAGAACCTGCGCGGCAGACCCACGGCGGGAATCGCCCTGCTGATCTCCTGGGAGTCGAGGTGGTTCGGCGCTTCCTGCAACAAGAAATGCGGCGAGTGCAACCAAGACATTGATGATGGCGCCAAACTGCATCGCCCCTGGAAGGCCGACGCGAGGCAAGAGAAGGAACGTCGCGATGAGGGCTCCCACGGCGGCGCCCATGCTGTTGGTAAAATACAACCCACCCAGGATCGCGCCATCGCCGGTCCGCAGTCGCCGCATCAGGCTGCTGCTCATCAAGGGGAATGTCATCCCCAGCAGAACTGCTTGCGGGAGGATCAGCAAGGCTCCACTGCACCACTTGAACACCTGGACAGAAACCGCGCCCGGCAGGTTCGGAAATGCGGCGTCGTATGCGAAGTCCGTCAAGGCAAGATAGGCGGGATGAAACAGCGCCGCCGCTACGCCGATGACCAATTCGATCAACGCGTAGGCGCGCAACAAATTTCGCCACTGCAGGCTGCTGCGGCTCGCCCACCATGCACCGATGGCCATCCCGCCCATGAAGATCGCAAGGACCAGGCTCTGCGCGTAGGCCGCGTGCCCGAGGTACAAGCCCAGGTATTGGGACCAGATGGACTGGTAGATCAGACCGGAGCAGCCGGAAAGGGCGAAAATGACCAAGGCAACCGGCGCGAGCCAACGCGGCGTCTGTTCAGTGTCCTGCATGCGTGCCTCCCATCGACCCGCGCGAGCATACGCGAAGCTCCGACCATTGGCAGCCCAAGCGGGCGTGCTCAATTGTGGCTCGGCCTATGGGATTGGCCGCTCCGAAGCACGGGACGGGCTTGCACCCGTGAGAACCAGGCCGGATTGGACTACCAAGGTGAAATGGCCAGGGTGTCGAGGACCTTGCCGGTGACGGCGTCCAGAATCAGCGTCATGTCTCCACCGCGGCCAACGAGCGGCACCCACCGGACGTCCTGGGCCACGCGGCCGTGCCTGTGCAGCCAGTTGTCGATCAGCTCGCGAGCCCCCGGTCTCTTATCCAGCAGTTCAAGCGGCAGTGCACGAGCGAGCAAGGGAGCCGCATTCGTGTCGTAGTCAACGTAATACCTGGGAAAGCGCTCGATATCCTTGCCATCGAGTCCGCTGAAGAGCAACTCGCTGCGTTCATGTTGGTCGTTGGGGCGCAGTGCGTTGACGAGTTTGGGGCCAGTCCAGGGGATGTGACGGAAGGCCTCCTCGCGCGCAGCGGCCAGGTCAGCGGGCTCAATCTGGCTGGCTGACACGATGATGAATCTGTCGATGGCCCCTACGATGAACGCCGGTCGCGCCTCGGCGATGACCGACATGCCGTACGCAAACGCCAGAGCCTGCATCGTCGCTATGAAGGCAAGATCAAAGCGCATCCCCCATTTCCCCTGGCGGTAGACGATCAGGGTGAGCAGGGGGCCCAGGACGGCGTCAACGCCAAGCAGGGTGAGCGATAGCTTGTCTGCGCCTGCGGCCCGGCTGAAAGGCGGTGGGTACCACAGGCCGAAGATGATGATCGCAGCCAGACTTCCGATCACCATGCTTGCCGACAAATGGATTCCGGCGGCTTTCCAGCGTGTCATGGGTGCGTGGTTCCGAAGTGCCTGGTTGGATCGGCGCCGCCCGTCGTGTGTACAGGCTGGAGTCATTCCCACTGCACGCGCTGATGTTTTGGCCGTTCGATCGCCTACTCAATGCCGAGCTTTTCCAGCCGGTAGCGCAGTTGGCGCAGTGTCAGACCCAGTTGCTTGGCGGCTGCGGTTCGATTCCAGCGCGTGCCTTCGAGCGCCTTCAGAATGGCGGCCCGTTCCGTCTCCGCCATGGCTGCGGCAAGATCGCTGGGAATATCTTCCCACGCGAGTGGCGACGCGAAGCCATGGGGGCGCGCCACATCAGTGATGGGCGAATCGCTGCGAAGGCCAGGGAGTGTACCCCTTGCCGAACCTTCGGCCCGATCCGCGAGATGGTCGGCGTGCACCAACTGCAGGTCATCCACCCCGATCGTGTTGTTCTCGCACAGTGCTACGGCGCGCTCGAGCACGTTCTCCAGTTCGCGCACGTTGCCCGGGAAATCGTAGGCGAGCAGGGCCTTGAGGGCGTCGGGCTGGAGCCGCGCCACGCCGATGCCGGTGTCGGCGGCCAGGCGCTCCAGCACGCGGCCGGCGAGTTTGGGAATGTCCTCCTTGCGCTCACGCAGGGGGGGCACGCGCAGTTCGATCACGTTGATGCGGTAGAACAGGTCCTGACGAAACTGGCCGAGTTCGACCAGGCGGGCAAGATTCTTGTGCGTGGCGGACAGAATGCGCACGTCCACGGCCACCTCGGCGCGGCCGCCGATGGCGCGCACCGACTTCTCCTGGATGACGCGCAGCAGCTTGACCTGCATGTGGATGGGCAGTTCGGCCACCTCGTCGAGGAACAGGGTGCCGCCGTTGGCGGCCTGGAACAGGCCGTCCTTGTCGGCGGTGGCGCCGGTGAAGCTGCCCTTCTTGTGGCCGAAAAACTCGCTCTCCATCAGCTCGGAGGGAATGGCGCCGCAGTTCACCGGCACGAAGGGACCGGCCGCCCGCGGACCTTGCTCGTGGATGAGGCGCGCGACCAGTTCCTTGCCGACACCGGACTCGCCGCTGATGTAGACCGGCGCCTGACTGCGCGCCACCTTGGCGATGGTGGTGCGCACCTGCTGCATCGCGGGGGAGTCGCCGATCAGGCGGTCGGCGCTGGTCACCGTGCCGGCCTTGCGCTCCTCGCCCAGCTTGAGGGCGGTCTGCACCAGGCGCCGCAGCATGGAGAGGTCGACCGGCTTGGACACGAAATCGAAGGCGCCGGCCTTGAGGGCATTCACAGCGGCGTCGACGTTGCCGTAGGCGGTGATCATGGCCACGGGCATTTCCGGGTATTGGCGGGCGATCAGCTCGATCAGCTCCTGTCCGGTGCCGTCGGGCAGGCGCATGTCGGTGAAGCACAGGTCGTAGCGGCGCTCGGCCAGGCAGGCGCGCGCCTCGCTGGCGCTGCTGGCCGCAGTGACGTCGAGGTTCATGCGCCCGAGCGTGATGGTCAGCAGCTCGCGGATGTCACGTTCGTCGTCGATGATGAGAGCGTGGGGCTTGCTCATGCGCCGTGGCAGGTTGTCGGGCAATGCCGCGATGGTAGCAGAGCGGCCCCGGCGCCGCGGCGGGTCAGCGGCGGCCGATGCCGCCCTGGGCCAGGGTGATGCGGAAGCAGGCGCCGCCGCCGGCAACGGGCACGTATTCCAGGGCTGCCTGGTTGGCCTCGCACAGCTGGCGCGCGAGGTACAGGCCCAGGCCCGTGCCCAGTTCGTGCGTGGTGAAGAAGGGCTCGAAGATCTGCGCGGCGACCTTGGGCGGGATGCCGGGCCCGCGGTCGACGACTTCGATCACGCCGGGCCCCTTGTCGCCGAGCTGACGCGCCACCACCGCCACGCGCGCCGTTTCCCCCGGCAGGCGGCCGTAGCGCAACGCGTTCTGCACCAGATTCCATACCACCTGCTGCAACTGCTGCGGGTCGACCAGGCCATCGACGTGGCGTGGCTGGGTCACCGCGCGCAGCTGGTCCGCGCCGAGGTCGTTGCTGGCCTTGTACTCCTCCACGAAGGACAGCGCCCAGGCATTGAGGTCGATGACCTCGGGGCGGGAGCGCTCGCGTCGCGACAGCTGCAGAATGTTCTCCACCACGTCGTTGGCGCGGGCGCAGTGATTGTTGATGATCTCGACCATGCGCTTGTCCGGCAGGGTGAGGTCCTCGGACTCCGCCAGCAGCTGGGCGGAGTAGCTGATCGCCGCCAGCGGGTTGCGGATCTCGTGCGCGATCGAGGCGGAGAGCCGGCCCAGCGACGCCAGGGTCAACTCCTCGGCGCGGCGCGATACCAGGGAGGTGTCGTCGAGGAAGATCAGCACGTTGCTGTCGTCGTTGGGGGCCAGGCGCGTGAAGCGGGGAATCACCTCGGGCGTGTCCGGCGCCAGCGACACCGCGGTGATCTCGGCCTTTCCCGAGCTGCGCCAGTGGTACAGGCGGCGCGACAGCTCCGGCGCCACGCCGCCGAGATCGCGGCGATCCGGGGGCGGGCTGCCGATGAGGGCCCAGGCCGCTTCGTTGAGCTGGTGGATGGTGTTCGTCTCGTCCACCAGCAGCACGCCGGTCTTCATGCGGCGAATGATCAGGTCGTTCACCTGCGACAGGTTGGCCAGGTCGATGCCGCGCTTCTCCGCCAGGGCCTCGGTCTCGCGCATCTGCTTGCCGAGCACAATGCACAGGGCGGCCGAGGCGAAATAGGCCAGGCCAAACAGCAGCGGCTCGACCAGGCCGTGGCGCCCGGTCGGGTCGTCGAAACGCACGTAGACGACCTCGCCCAGCAGGGCCAGGGCGGCGGCACTGGCGAAGCCCCAGGCCAGGCGCGGCGACAGCATGAGGGCGCCCGCGCCGATGTTGACCATCAGCAGGATGGCAATGCCGCTCTGCGCCTGCTCGGTGGCGACGATCATGAAGCCCGCTGCGACGATGTCGCAGGTGAGCGCCACCACGAGGTTGAGGGTGAGGCGCGGCAGCCACAGCGGCGTCTGCAGGAAGGCGACCAGGGCGAAGACGAGGTAGATCAGCGAGTCCAGCCGCGCCAGCAGCGGGTAGCGCAGATTGATCCACTCGATGGCCAGCGGGCTGAAGGCCAGGCCGGTATAGAGGCAGGCTTGCAGCACGCGGAAGAGGTTGAAGAAATACAGTTCGCGCCGGGTGGTATCGCTGGCGGCGGCCGGTTCGGACGCGGCGGGGCGCGGGCGCAGGCTCACGGGGCGGCGTGCTGGGGCATGGACCAAAGTATAGGAGCAGCCCCGCGCCGCTGCACGACGCCGGCGCGGACTTTCCTTTGCCAGGGGGTTTCTCCAAAATACGCGCCCCGTCCTGCGCCGGACCGCCCGCCCCGTCCCGGGCCCGCGGCCCTCCGTGCCGTGGCCGGTCGCGCAACGCGCGCCGGGTCCGCTTTCCTTCTCAGCAAGGTGTCCGCATGAACTTCCACGAGTACCAGGCCAAAGAACTGTTCGCCGCGTACGGCATCGCCGTGCCTGCCGGCAAGGCCGTCGCCACGCCCGAAGCGGCGGTCGAGGCGGCCAAGTCCCTCGGCGGCGACGCCTGGATGGTCAAGGCGCAGATCCACGCCGGCGGCCGCGGCAAGGCCGGCGGCGTGAAGTACTGCAAGTCCCTGGACGAGGTGAAGGCCGCCGCCGCCGGCATGCTCGGCCGCAAGATGGAAACCTACCAGTCCGCCGGGCGTGCCCTGCCGGTGAACCTGGTGCTGGTGAGCGAAGCCAACGACATCGTCAAGGAACTCTACCTGTCGGTGCTGGTGGATCGCGCCGCCAAGGCCGTGACCTTCATCGCTTCGGCCGAGGGCGGCGTGGAGATCGAGCACGTCGCCGCGACCAATCCCGACGCCATCCACACTCTCGAGGTGAAGTTCGTGCAGGGTCTGCAGCCCTACCAGTGCCGCCAGCTCGGCTTCGCCCTGGGTCTGTCGGGCAAGCACGTCAACCAGCTCACCAAGATGATGCTGGGCCTGTACCGCCTGTTCAATGACAAGGACCTGTCGCTGGTGGAGCTCAATCCGCTGGCGATCGTGGGTTCCGGCGACCTGATGGCGCTGGACGGCAAGGTCAATTCCGACGACAACGCCGAGTTCCGCCACGCCGATCTTGCCGCGATGCGCGACGAGTCGCAGGAGGACGCGGCCGAAGCCGTGGCGGTCAAGCACAACCTCAACTACGTCACCATGGACGGCAACATCGGCTGCATGGTGAACGGTGCCGGCCTGGCCATGGCGACCATGGACGTGATCAAGCTCGCCGGCGGCGAACCGGCCAACTTCCTCGACGTGGGCGGTGGCGCCACCAAGGAACGCGTGGCCGAGGCGTTCAAGCTGATCCTGTCCTCGGACAAGGTGGCCGCGATCCTGGTGAACATCTTCGGCGGCATCGTGCGCTGCGACATGATCGCCGAGGGCATCATCGCCGCGGTCAAGGAAGTGGGCGTGAAGATCCCCGTGGTGGTGCGCCTGGAAGGCACCAATGTGGAAAAGGGGCGCGAGCTCCTGGCCAACAGCGGCCTGAAGATCACGCCGGCCGTCGACTTGAACGACGCCGCGCAGAAGGCCGTGGCCGCGGTCGCCTGAGGCACCGCTCCTCCCTACCCATTTCGCCGGCGGGCCGGCGCCCGCCCCACAGAAGGTTTTTCCGATGAGCGTCCTCGTCAACAAGCACACCAAGGTCATCTGCCAGGGCTTCACCGGCCAGCAGGGCACCTTCCACTCCGAACAGGCGGTCGACTACGGCACCCGGCTGGTCGGCGGCGTCACGCCCGGCAAGGGCGGCAGCGAGCACATCGGCCTGCCGGTGTTCAACACCGTGCAGGACGCCGTCGACGAAACCGGCGCCGACGCGTCGATGATCTTCGTGCCGCCGCCGTTCGCGGCCGACGCGATCCTCGAGGCGGCCGACGCCGGCATCCGCGTGATCGTGGCGATCACTGAAGGCATTCCGGTGCTGGACATGCTGCGCGTGAAGAACGCGCTCAAGGAGTACCCGGACACCGTGCTGATCGGACCGAATTGCCCCGGCATCATCACGCCGGGCGAGTGCAAGATCGGCATCATGCCCGGCCACATCCACAAGCCGGGCAAGGTGGGCATCGTGTCGCGTTCCGGCACCCTCACCTACGAGGCGGTGTTCCAGACCACCAACGCCGGACTCGGCCAGAGCACCTGCATCGGCATCGGCGGCGATCCGATCCAGGGCATGAACTTCATCGACTGCCTGAAGCTGTTCCAGGACGACGCGCAGACCGAGGGCATCATCATGGTCGGCGAGATCGGCGGCAGCGCCGAAGAAGAAGCCGCCGAGTTCATCGCCGACTACGTCAAGAAGCCGGTCGTCGCCTTCATCGCCGGCGCCTCGGCTCCCGCGGGCAAGCGCATGGGCCATGCCGGCGCCATCATCTCCGGCGGCAAGGGCACGGCGGCGGCGAAGTTCGCGGCGCTGGAGAAGGCCGGTGTCACCACGGTGAAGTCGCCGGCGGATCTGGGCAAGGCGATCACCGCGCGCCTGAAGTAATGGCGGCGACGCCACCGGTCCGCGCAGGCGTGAATGGCTGACCACCAGGGCCGCGGCATGCCGCGGCCCTGCGCTTTCCGGGAGAGGCTCCATGGCTCTGCTGAATCTCGCCCTCGCCCAGTTCGACTTTGCCGTCGGCGCGGTCGCGCGCAATGCGACGCGGGTGCGGGAACTGATGGCGCAGGCGCGCGCAGCGGGCGCTGACCTGGTGGCCTTCCCGGAGCTGACCCTGGCCGGTTACCCGCCCGAAGACCTGCTGCTGCGACCGAGTTTCCTCGCTGCCTGCGAGCGCGAACTCGGGGACCTCGCGACGCAGGCCCGGGGCATCGCCGCCTTCGTTGGGCATCCGCATTCGCTCGGCGAGGTGTACAACGCCGCCAGCCTGCTGCGCGACGGCGCGGTGGAGCTGACCTACCACAAGCAGGCGCTGCCCAATTACACGGTCTTCGACGAGAAGCGCTATTTCCGCCCCGGGGAGCGCAGTGCGGTGGTGGAGATCCGCGGTGTCCGCGTCGGCCTGCTGGTGTGCGAGGACGTGTGGGAGGCTGAGCCGTCGGCGGCCGCTGCGGCGGCGGGGGCGGAACTGCTGCTGGTGATCAACGCCTCCCCCTTCGATCTGGCCAAGGCCGCGCAGCGCGAGGACTTGCTCGCGCGGCGAGCGCGCGAGCACGGCGTGGGCATCGCCTACGTGAACCTCGTCGGTGGCCAGGACGACCTCGTCTTCGACGGAGGGTCGCTGCTGCTGGATGCCGACGGCCGTGTCGCCGCGCGTGCGCCGAACTGCGTCGATGCGCTGCTGCTGGCGAGCTTCGACGCGGCCACGCGGCGTTTCCGCGCGCAGGATTGGCCCGCCGCCGCCGATGTCTCCGAGGAGGCGCGGGTGTATGGCGCGCTGGTGCGCGGCACGCGCGACTATGTGGAGAAGAATGCCTTTCCGGGGGTCCTGCTCGGCCTGTCCGGCGGCATCGATTCCGCGCTGACCCAGGCGATCGCCGTCGATGCCCTGGGTGCCGAGCGCGTGACGGCCGTGCTGTTGCCCTCGCGCTACACCTCCGAGTTGTCCAGGCGCGAAGCGCTGGCCCAGGCGCAGGCCCAGGGCGTGGCTCACCTCGAGCTGCCGATCGAGCCGCCGTTCCAGGCCTTCCTGCAGGCGCTGGCGCCGGCCTTCGCCGGCAAGCCCGCGGACGTGACCGAGGAAAACCTGCAGTCGCGCTGCCGCGGGGTGATGCTCATGGCGCTCAGCAACAAGAGCGGCCGCATGCTGCTCAGCACCGGCAACAAGAGCGAGATGGCGGTGGGCTACGCCACCATCTACGGTGACATGTGCGGCGGTTACGCGCCGCTGAAGGACGTGTACAAGACCTGGGTGTACCGCCTCGCCCGCTGGCGCAATGCGTGCGCCGCGGTGATCCCCGAAGAGGTGATCACGCGGCCGCCCTCGGCCGAGCTGCGCGAAAACCAGACCGACCAGGATTCGCTGCCGCCCTACGACGTGCTCGATGCGATCCTCGACCGCTTCATCGAGGGGGAGCAGTCCCAGGCGGAAATCGTCGCCGCAGGGTTCGACGAGGCGACGGTGCGGCGCGTTGCGCGCCTGGTGCTGGCCAACGAATACAAGCGCCGTCAGTCGGCGCCGGGCCCCAAGGTGTCGACACGCGCCTTCGGCCGCGACCGCCGCTACCCGATCACCTCCGGCTGGCGCTGAGCGCGCAAACGGCAGAAAAAAAAGGGCGACCCGCGGGTCGCCCTTGGTGATGCCGTACCGTTGCGGTGCTCAGAACCGATAGACGCCCGACAGCGACCAGGTGTCCACGGCCTTGGAGAAATCGCCGGCGAGGTCGACCTGGAAGTTCTTGAAGGCCATGCCGGCGCCGATCGACCAGTGCGTCTCCGGGCCCCGTCCCTGCGAGAACAGGGCGGCCAGCGCCGTATCGCCGGCGCAGTCGACGGCATTGGCGCTGGTGCAGCCGCTGCGCGGGGTGCCGCTGAACTCGATGGAATGACGGGGGTCGCGCCACACGCCACCGCGCAGGCTGAAGGGGTGCGCCATGTCGGTCCAGGTGTATTCCGTGCCGAGGTGGATCTCCGTGCCGTCGGGGATCTGCAAGCGGTCGGTGCTGCTCTGGATGGCGAACAGGCTCTGAATGCCGTCGGTAAGCTGGCTGTAGCGCACGCGATCGAGATCGAAGCTGACCAGCCAGGCGTCGCTCGGACGCCAGGTGAGGCCCGCGCCCCACACGTCCGGCACGTCGAAGCGCACGCCGCGGAACTGGCTGGAGGCAGTGACGGCGCCGTTGGGATCGAGCAGCACCGCAGCCGCGTCGTAGTCGAAGCGCGGCGCGCGACGGTAGATCGCGCCCAGGCTCATGCTCTCGCTCAGGCTCCAGCGCGCGCCGAGGTTCCAACCGATGCCGTTATCGTCACCCTGCTGTTGCTGGGCCGAAACGGGGAAGGCGTTGCCGGCGTTGTCGTAATCGAAGCGCGCGGCGATCGTGTCGAACTTGAAGTCGTAGCGCGACAGGCCTACGCCGAGGGACAGGGCGTCATTGACCTTGAAGCCGGCGCTGACACCGTAGTTGACGATTTTCAGATCGGCCTTGGCCGAGAAGGGGAACAGGAAGATCGTGTCACCCTCCAGCGCGTTCGGATTGGTGAACTCGGTGTGGTAGCGCGCCAGTTCGTGGCGGTACAGGGCCAGGGCCCAGCGCTCGAAGGGGAATACGACCGAGAGGAAGGACGGATTGGTCTTCGCGCTGGAGTCGTGGCCGGTACCGATGCCGGCGTCGTTGAACGGCGCCTCGGTGAAGGTGCCTCCGTCCACGAAGGGCGTGTCGAACTGGGTGTGGCGCCCCTCCAGGGAAATCTCCGTCTGGCGCAACTGGGTCAGCCCGGCCGGATTGGTGTAGGCGGCGGTGGCGTCGTCGGCCAGGCCGACAAAGGCACCGGCCATGCCCAGGCTGCGTGCGCCGGGACTGGTGAAGCTGAAGGGGATGCTGGCGTTGGTTTCGGTATCGGTGATCGCCAGGACGTCGCAGGACAGCGCGGCCAGAACCAGGCCAATCGCCGCGGTGAGGGGCTTTCTCATCGTGAACTCCTTCTCGGGCAGTGGAAAACCCGTCGAAGCGACCCGCAGCGACGGGAGCGACGGAATCTTAACACTGCGCGTGGCCGCGGGCGCGACGGGGGCTGGCGCGGCCTTCCTCTATACTGAGTCGGCCCGCGGCACGGTGACTGCGCCCCGCCGCGGGCGGCGGACGAGGGGCGGGCGAACGCCGCGCCCCGGGGCCGCCATCCGACATGACACGAGGGGAGGCGAGGACATGGGTGGTGGACTGGTGGGCTTGGTGCTGGTCGGGGTCGTTTTCGTGCTGCTGTTCAAGACTGTCCGCACCGTGCCACAGGGCTACGAGTGGACGGTGGAGCAGTTCGGCAAGTACACCCACACGCTGACGCCGGGATTCCACATCCTGGTGCCCGTGCTGCAGAGCGTCGGCCGCAAGATCAACATGATGGAGCAGGTGCTCGAGGTTCCCTCGCAGGACGTGATCACCAAGGACAACGCCGTGGTGCGCGTGGACGGCGTGGTGTTCTACCAGGTGCTGGACGCGGCCAAGGCGGCGTACGAGGTGTCCAACCTCGAGCAGGCCATCACCGCGCTGGTGATGACCAACATCCGCACCGCGATCGGCTCCATGGATCTGGACGAATCGCTGTCCAAGCGCGACGAGATCAACGCCAAGCTGCTGCGCGTGATCGACGAGGCGACCCACCCCTGGGGCCTCAAGGCCAACCGCATCGAGCTCAAGGACATCCAGCCGCCGCGCGACCTGGTGGAATCCATGGCGCGGCAGATGAAGGCCGAGCGCGACAAGCGCGCCAACATCCTGGAGGCCGAGGGTCTGCGCCAGAGCGAGATCCTCAAGGCCGAAGGCCAGAAGCAGGGCGCCATCCTGGCGGCCGAGGGCGACCGCGAGGCGGCATTTCGCCAGGCCGAGGCGCGCGAGCGACTGGCCGAGGCCGAGGCCAAGGCGACGCTCATGGTGTCGCAGGCCATTGCCAAGGGCGACGTCAACGCCCTCAACTACTTCATCGCCACCAAGTACGTCGAGGCGTTGAAGGCCATGGCTGATTCGCCCAACCAGAAAACCCTGCTGCTGCCGATGGAGGCCACCGGCATTCTGGGCTCCCTGGCGGGCATCGCCGAGCTGGCCCGATCGGCGCAAACGCAGAACCAGCCCGGCGGCAAGCCGCCGCGCCCGGCGCCGGCGCAGTGAGGCGCGGGAGCACGGCATGAACGTGTATCACGTGTGGTGGATCGCGGCGCTGGTGCTGATCGCCGCGGAGATGATCGCGCCGGGGTTCTTCCTGCTGTGGATCGGCATCGCCGCGGCGGTGATGGGGGTCGTCACCTGGCTTCTGCCCGGTCTGGGCTGGCTGGGCCAGTCGATCCTCTTCGCCGTGCTGGCGGTGGCCAGTTGCATGCTCTATTGGCGGCTGTTGCGGCGCGAGCGGCGCCACGACCATGCGAATGCCCGCCTGAACCGTCGCGGCGAGCAGCACATCGGCCGGCGCTACCCCCTGGAAGTCGCCATCGAGGGCGGCCGCGGCAAGGCGCGAGTGGGCGACTCGCTGTGGCTGGTGGAGGGGCCGGATCTCCCGGTTGGGGCGCAGGTCGAGGTGGTCTCGGTGGCGGGAACCACGCTGCGGGTGAAGGCGGTCGAGTAGGCGCGGCCGCGCCTTGCGCCGCGCCGGCCCAACGGGCACGTAGGGCCGGCGGCTTGGTCTGCGCGGCGCCGGCCGCGATAATGGCGGTCTTTGTCGCCTACCGGATCGCGCGCCATGACCAAGCAGACCATCCTCAACGCCACCCACCGCGCCCTCGGCGCCAAGATGGTGGACTTCGGCGGCTGGGACATGCCCATCCACTACGGGTCGCAGTTGGAGGAGCACCACGCGGTGCGCCGCGATGCCGGCATGTTCGATGTGTCCCACATGACCGTGGTCGACCTGCATGGCGGGCGCACGCGCGATTTCCTGCGCCACCTCCTCGCCAACAGCGTGGACAAGCTGAAGTCGCCGGGCAAGGCGCTGTACTCGTGCATGCTCACGCCGGCGGGCGGCGTCATCGACGACCTCATCGTCTATTTCCTCGCCGAGGATTTCTTCCGCCTCGTGGTCAATGCCGCCACGCGCGACAAGGATCTGCCCTGGATCACGCAGCAGGCGCAGCCGTTCGGCGTGCAGGTCGCCGAGCGCCCCGAACTGGCCATGATTGCCGTGCAGGGCCCGAACGCGCGCGCCAAGGTGCACGGCCTGCTCGACGCTGCCGGCCGCGCCCGCGTCGAGAAGCTCGGCAAGTTCGCCGCCGCCGACGCGCTGGGACCGGGCGGCATGCCGCTGTTCGTCGCACGCACGGGCTACACGGGCGAGGACGGGTACGAAATCATCGTGCCGGAGGCCCAGGCGGTGGCGCTGTGGGAGGCGCTGCGCGGCGCGGCCGTGGCTCCGGCCGGGCTCGGTGCGCGCGATACGCTGCGCCTGGAAGCCGGCATGAACCTCTACGGCCAGGACATGGACGAGTCGGTGTCGCCCTACGAGGCTGGCCTGGCCTGGACCGTGGCGCTGGACGCCGGGCGCGACTTCATCGGCCGCGCCGTGCTGGAACAGCAACGGGCGCAGGGCGCCCCCCGCCAGATGATCGGGCTGGTGCTCGACGACAAGGGCGTGTTGCGCCATGGCCAGCGCGTGGCCACCGCCAATGGCGACGGCGAGATCCTCTCGGGTACCTTCTCGCCCACGCTCGGCAAGGGCATCGCCTTCGCCCGCGTGCCGGCCGGCGAGCCGGGAGCGGTGCAGGTCGACATCCGCGGTCGCCTGGTGCCGGTGCGCGTGGTGAAGTATCCCTTCGTGCGCGACGGGAAAGCCTGCGAAGGCGTATGAGTCCGGGCACTCGCAGCGCGCCCCGCCGGCGCGCCGTTGGTCCCGGCAACCCGATGAGAAGGTCCGCGGCGGCGGTGTAGAATCCGCGGCGCATTGCCCCAACCCAGGACGACAGCGATGAACGAGATTCCCGGCGATCTGAAATTCCTGAAGTCCCATGAGTGGGCCCGCGTCGAGGACAACGGCACGGTCACCGTCGGCATCTCCGAGCACGCCCAGGGACTCCTGGGTGACCTGGTCTACGTCGAGCTTCCCAACGTCGGCGACAAGGTCGACGCCGGCGCCGCCTGTGCCGTGGTGGAGTCGGTGAAGGCGGCCTCCGACGTGTACGCGCCGGTAAGCGGCGAGGTGGTCGCGGTGAACTCCGCGCTCGCGGACAAGCCCGAGACCATCAATGAAGACGCCTACGGCGAGGGCTGGATCGTGGTGATCAAGCCGTCCAGCCTGCAGGACGACATGGACAACCTGCTCGATCCGGATGCCTATGCCGAGCAGTTGGAGAGCGAAGATCACTGAGCGCCGCCGCTGCGCGGCAGCCAGCGCAAGGTCGGAGCGAAGGCGTGCCAGCGGCACGCCTTCGTCGTTTCTGCGCCCCCGTTCGCGTCCCCGCGGGCGATCTTCGACACCACGCCGTGTGCCGATCGCGGCGGGGAATTGCCGCTGCGTGGGCCGCGCAATTTCGCGCAATCAGGCACGTCGAGCGGATCGCGCCGGCCCGGGTCGCGCGCCGTCGGGCGTGGGCGGCACGCGGCAGGGCGCGTGCGACGTGCGCGCACTCGTCAGGGTGCGGCGTGCGCAGTGACTGCGTGTCGTGCGACGCGTGCGTGATGGCGTCGATGCGCCTGTGTTGCGCGCGCCGAGCTGCCGAAGGCAGCGAAATTCCCGGGATTTTTCCGCGCTTCATTGCGGCCGCGCGGCTGCACGGACAACGCTCTTAGCAAAACGCGATGGACGTCCATACGTCCATCGCAAGAATGTGCCGAAAGCCCTCGGCAATGCCGCGCGATGCGGCGAAGTCGGTCGCGCTGATCACTGCGTTGCCGCGCACGATTTTTGCGAACGACTATGCTGTTGACAGTCAAGTGCGACAGGAATACTTTCCGCGCCGTTGAAACGTATGCGTAACGGAGATATGGCGGGGAGCACCTACATCGAGCCGTACATCGAGCACGGCCACAAGGCCGAAGCGGTGAAGAAAATCACGGTATCGATTCCGCTGCACGTCCTTCGCCTCCTCTCCGATGAACGCACGCGGCGCCAGGTCGCCAACCTGCGCCACGCCACCAACAGCGATCTGCTGTGCGAGGCGTTTCTGCACGCTTTTACTGGGCAACCACTGCCAACTGACGAGGAGCTAAAACGTATGGCCATGAAGAAAGCAACCGCGAAGAAACCCGCCGCGAAGAAGGCGGCCAAGAAGACCACGGTCAAGAAGGCTGCGGCCAAGAAGACGGTGAAGGCCAAGGCCAGCACCGCCAAGAAGACCGCGAAGAAGCCGGCTGCCAAGAAGGCCGCCAAGAAGGTCGCCAAGAAGGCCGCTCCGGCGAAGGCCGCGCGCGCCACGAAGGCTGCCAAGTAAGCACACCGCCGTACCCGTTTCACCGGCAACACAAGTAAAACGAGCACCACCTGAAGGTTTTCGCTCCCTGCGGTTGCCCAGCGCAGGGAGCCGATTTCCGCCAGGCACGAAGACGCCGCCAACGCGGCGTTTTTCGTTTCCACGCCGCCGGCGCCCGGCTCGCCGCGCGGAGTTGTGACGGAATTCCGGACCTTTCTGCGTAGCCCGGTAGAGTGCCGGCATCGACGGAGAGCGCCACATGAAGCGAGTCATCCTGGCAGTGTGCATCGCCGCAGCCGGCGGCCGTGCGGCGGCGGCCGTGAATGTCAGCGTCGACGTGAACCTGGACCGACGCCTGATCCACCCGGAAGCCTACGGGATGAATTTCGGCACCGCGGCGCAGGTCACTGCGCTCAAGCTGCCCCTGCGCCGCTGGGGCGGCAATTCGGTCACTCGTTACAACTGGCAGGGCATCGAGCACAACTCTGCCTCGGACTGGTTCTACATCAACTACGGACCGTCGCAGACCGACGATGCGGACAGCTTCGTCAGCCAGATCCGCAGCGCCGGCGGGCAGGCGCTGGTCACGATTCCCACCATCGGCTGGACCCCCATCGACAGCGGCGAGACGCGGCACTGGGGCTTCTCGGTGACCAAGTACGGTCCGCAACTCAATACCGAGTTCAGCGCCAGCGGGGGGCAGAGCTGGGCCAACCCGGACGCGGGCGACGGCACCTGCGACACCGCGCAGAACACCAAGATCAACCCGAACACCGGCCAGCGCTACTGCCAGGGCGGCAAGATCGTCGGCAACGATGCGACCGACACCTCGGTCGCGGCGTCCCCCGCCTTCGAGGCGGCCTGGATCGCCCATCTGCAGACTCTGTTCGGCACCGCCGCCGCCGGCGGCGTGCGCTACTACGCGCTCGACAACGAGCCGATGTTATGGAACTCCACCCACCGCGATGTGCATCCGGCGGCGCCGACGTTCGCCGAGATCTGGGGCAAGGCGCAGAGCTACGGTGCGGCGATCAAGGCGCAGGACCCCGCTGCCCAGGTGCTCGGTCCGGTCACCTGGGGCTACTGCGACCTGTTCGGCTCGGCTGCCGACAACTGTGTTGATGGCAGTGACCGTGCCGCCCATGGCGGCATGCCCTTCGTCGCCTGGTACCTGCAGCAGGTGTGCGCCAATCCCCTCGCGGGCGGCAGGCGGCTCGTGGACTACCTCGACCTGCACTACTACCCGCAGGGATCGAACATCGCCCTGAGCAACAGCGAGGACAGCAACGGCAGCAACGGTACCTTCGAGCGCCGCCTGCGCTCGCTCAAGGAACTGTACGACCCCGCCTGGGTGTCGGAATCCTGGATCAGCGATCTCGGCGACACCGACGCCAATCACTACTCCAAGCCCGGCCTGCTGCCGCGCGTGCGCGCCTGGATCGACCAGTATTGCCCCGGCACGGGCATCGCCATCACCGAGTACAACTGGGGCGGCGTGGACCACGACTGGGAGCCGACCACCAGCGATCAGGGGGTGAGCGCGGCTCTGGCCCAGGCCGAGGCGCTGGCGATCTTTGGTCGCGAAGGCGTGGCGCTGGCCACGCGCTGGGTGGCGCCCAAGGTCGGTACGGCGGTGGAGACGGCCTTCCGCCTGTTCCTCGATTACGACGGGTCCGGGTCGCGCGTGGTCGGCTATGCGACGCGCGCCGTCTCAGCCAATGTCGACAGCGTCGGTGCCTACGCCGTGGATCTGCCGCGCCGTCGCACCATGGTGCTGCTGTTCAACAAGACCTCGAGCGCGCAGACGGTGAACCTGAGTTTCGCCCAGCACTACAGCGGCAACTGGACCGTGTTCCGCTTCACCGGCAATGGTGGCGGCTTCGGGGTCAGTGCGATCACCGCGGCCGCCAGCGGCAGCCTCGCCAATCAGACGGCGCTCAGCCTCGCCAATGTGCCTGCCCGCTCGGCCAACCTGCTGGTCCTGCCGCCTCCCAGCGACAGCGACATCCTCTACGTCGACGGCTTCGACCCTCCCTGAGGGCGACCGAGCGGGTCCGGCACGCCGACCCGCTCCAGGTTTCTCCGCTGGTCCCGCAGACCTGGTGCCAGGCAGAGTCCCGCGGAGGTCGCGACGGGTTCGGCGTCGAGCGCGCCCTTTCCTGACCCGTCCACGCGGCGCGGCGGATCCGGCGGTGTCGCCCCGCAGGCGCCGGGAGCATGCGCCGGCATCGCGCATCGGCAGGCCGCCCAATTGCGACACCCGTCGCAAAATGCGTTATCTTCGGGCCGACCGCGCAGCGGCGGCGTCGGCATCAGGGGAAACCGGTGGCCAATCGACGCCCCCGCACTGGGGACGATATGGGACAGGGAAGCGCGGCGATCCGTCATCCACAGTTGCGATCCGAGACCATGGCTGCCCGAAACCTCTCCTCCTCTCCGCGTCTTGCCGCCGGCAACGCCGCACCCAAGATCATTGCTGTCGTCCTCGTGCTCGCCGTGGCTGGCGTGGGGGCCTGGTTCTTCTTCGGTCGCGGCAGCGGCCCGGCGGCTACGTCCACGCAGGCGACGCAGGCTCCCGCCGAGGGCGGCGCCGCCAGTGCCGGCGCGACAACGCCCACGGCGGCGGCCACACCGGCGCTCGACAGCCTGAGCGTCGACCAGCTGTACAAGGAAGCGCGCGCCGCGCTCAACGAACAGCGCATGGTGTCGCCGGTCGGCAACAACGCGCTCGAGTACTACATCAAGATCCTGGAAAAGCAGCCCAGCGACAGCGGCGCACGCGATGCGATCCGCGAGATGTTCAGCACCTTCGCCTCCTCCGCCGAGAGCGCCATCAGCGCGCGCAACTTCGACGAGGGCAAGCGCATCATGGATCTGCTGGCCAAGGCGGATCCGAACAACTACACCTTGACCATCCTCAAGTCCAAGCTCGATGCACAGCAGAAGCTGGCTGAGCGCGAGCAGGCCCAGGCCCAGGCCAAGGCGGAAGCCGACGCACGTCGTGCGGCCGAAAAGGACAATGCGGCGACGGCCGCGGCCAGCCCCACGCCGGCGGCAGCGAGTCCGACGCCGACGGCCGCCACGCCCGCGGCCGCTGCGGCGCCGAAGGCGAGCGCCGCCGCGGCTTCGGCTGCCCCCGAGCCGGTCGCCGCGGCAGCGGCGCCCAAGCCCGCCGGGGAGACGCGGGATGCGCAGCTCGTGCGCCAGGCGCCGGTGGCCTATCCGCAGGCCGCGGTGCGGCGTCGCGACGAGGGTTGGGTGGAAGTGGAATTCAACGTCATGCCCGACGGAAGCATCGCCAACGCGCACGTGGTCGACTCGCAGCCTGCGCGCATCTTCGATCGCGCCGCCATCGATTCGGTGCAGCGCTGGGTGTTCAACCCGGCGCTCAAGGACGGCCAGCCCGTCCAGGCCACGCTGCGCCGTCGCATCGAATTCAAGATGGGCGGGGGCTGAGCCGGGCGCTGCGCCCCGCCAGTGATGTTCTGCGGGCCGGCACTGCCGGCCCGTGCTGTCTGTGGCCGTCGCTCAGCCGTCGATCAGTCCGTCGCGCAGGCGCGCCAGGGTCTGCAGGGCCTCGTCCCGGGGCGCGGCATGTCCGAGCTGGAGCAGGCGTTGCACCGCGCGCTCGTGGGCGTCGGCGTCGAGGTAGTCGGCCAGCCTCCCGGCAAGGTCAAGCAGCAGCAGCAGGCCAAGGTCGATGACTCCGGCCGGCGCGGTGCCTGCCGCCGCGTGCACGGCGGCGATGGCTTCGTTGCGCGCCTGCAAGGATCGCAGCGGATAGCGCAGGCGGGTGCGGCGCAGGAAGCGGGTGTCGCGTTCGCGGTGCAGCAGGTCGCGGCGGAACAGGCCTTCGCACAGCTGTACGCGCAGCGGGGCGAAGTGTCGGGCCACCTGGATCACCGCCTGTGCCGGTGCCAGCGGCTGATGCGCGAGCACGGCGAGCGTACCGTCGAGCAGGACGTGGGAGCTGGGCAGTTGACCCACCGCGGCCAGGCGACCGCCGTGCACCGCGATGCGGTGCTGGGCGATCAATTGCACCAGCAGGGCGGTGGCGCACAGTTCGTCGGCAGGCGTGCGTTGCGGCGCCACGCGCCATTCGCCGCGCTTCGGATCCAGAAGCAGCAAGACCAGGCGTTCCGCCAGCAGCATGGGGTTTGGGCCGTCCGTGACTGCGCGACAGCCGGGAGTATAGCCCGGAGCTCAGTCGCTGCCGGCGGCCGCACCGTCGCTGTCCAGGCGCTCGACCCCGGCCCAGTCGACCTGTGGCAGGCCCAGGTAGCGATCCAGCAGCATCGGCAGCAGGCCGGCCGGCGTGGCCGACTCGCAGTTCCACAGGAACACCGCGCCGAAGCGGTACTTCGGCAGGAAGGCGATCATGCCGCGATAGCCCTGCACCGCGCCGGCGTGGAACACCAGGGTTTCGCCAGCGTAATCGTATACGCGCCAGCCCAGCGCGTATTCGGCGTCGCGCAGCCGATTGCGCCGCCAGGGCGAGGCGCGCAGTTCGGTCGGAGTGCGCACCAGCGGCGCGTGCAGGGTATCCAGCAATTGCGGCGACAGAACGTCGGGGCGGCCGCCCATATGGGCGATCAGCCACTGCGTCATGTCCTTGATGCTGGCGTTGACGCCGGCGGCGGGCGGGACGCGGTAGTAGGTCTCGTTCGGCTCGAACGGCACCCAGCGCCGTCCGGCGCGGTGGTGCGGGCGGGCCCAGCTCGCGCTGCCTTCGAGCGCATCGCGGCCATAGGTGGCCGTGGCCATGCCCAGGGGGTGGAACAGGCGCTTCTCGACCTGGTGATAGTAGAAATCGCCGGTGACCGCATAGGTGACGTCGCCGATCAGGCTGAAGGCGATGTTCTGGTAGCTGTAGCAGTCGCCGGCCCCGCAGATCGGATCGACGTCCTTCAGACGCTCGACCAGGCCCTGGTAGGGTTCGTCCTGCTCCAGCAGGCCGTCGTAGGTGTTGTGCGGCAGTCCGACACGGTGGCTGAGGATGTCGCGCACGGTCACCCGTTCGCCCGCGGCGGTGTTCTTCAGGGTGAAGGTGGGCAGCACCCCGGCCACGCGCGTGTCCCAGCCGAGGTAGCCGTCCTGCACCAGCAGGCCGGTCACGGTGGCGGCGAAGGCCTTGGACAGCGAGGCGAGCCGGAACACGGTATCCGTGGTAACCGGCGTCTGCGCGGCGGCGTCGGCGTAGCCGATGCCCCGCTGCAGCAGCACGCGGTCGTCCTTGACGACCGCCACCGCCAGACCCGCGACGAGTCCGGAGCCGTCCAGGCCATCCAGCCAGGTGCCGAGTTCGCGCGCGGCACGGTCTTCGGCGCCTGCGACGACCGCGGGCGCAGGAAGGCTCGGTGGCTGCGGTGCGGGTGGCGCGACGCGCGGCGCGTGGTGGCGACCCGCGGTGCGCGCCGCCGCCGGGCGCGCGCCCGGCCGGCTCGTGCGCGCGGCCGCATCGAGTGCGGCAGGTGCCAGGACGGCACAGAGCGCGAGCAGCAGCGATGTGCGCTGGACGCTCATGCGTCGGCGTCGTCCCGGGCCCCCGCGGGGGCCATGCTATGCTGAAACCGATCCCGAACGGGCATTCGGACAGCGGAGGACTGGGACATGGGTGCGATCGTGTTGCTGGTGGTACTGGCCGTAATTGTCTTTTACTTCATCGGCATCTACAACGGGCTGGTCACGGCGCGAAACGGCTACAAGAACGCCTTTGCGCAGATCGACGTGCAGCTCACGCGGCGCTATGACCTCATCCCCAACCTGGTCGAGGTCGCCAAGGGCTACATGAAACACGAACGCGAGACGCTCGAAGCGGTCATCGCGGCGCGCAATTCCGCGGTCAGCGGCCTGGCCGCGGCCAAGGCCAATCCGGGCGACCCGGCCGCCATGCAGCAGTTGTCCGGGGCGGAGAACCAGCTCACGCAGACGCTTGGCCGCTTGTTCGCCCTGTCCGAGGCCTACCCGGACCTCAAGGCGAACCAGAACATGATGCAACTGAGCGAGGAGCTGACCTCTACCGAAAACAAGGTCGCCTTCGCCCGCCAGGCCTACAACGACTCGGTGATGGGCTACAACAATCGGCGCGAGGTCTTCCCCAACTCGGTCGTGGCCAACATGTTCGCCTTCCAGCCGGCGCAACTGCTGGAAATCGAGTCGCCGCAGAAGCGCGAGGCGCCCAAGGTGTCCTTCAGCTAAGCGCCACGCGGCTCCCGGGCAGGACGGGCTGCGATGAATTTCTTCGAACACCAGGACCAGGCGCGCGCGGCGTCGCGGCGCATGCTGCTGCTGTTCGCGCTGGCCGTGGTCGCCGTGGTGCTGGCCGTGGACGTGGTGCTGATCGTCGCCGCCGGCCTCACCGACAAGAAGGCCGGCGCCCTCGCCGTGCAGCCGGGAGTGCTCGCCGCGGCGAGCCTGATCACGCTCAGCGTGATCGGCGGTGCTTCGATGTTCAAGATCGCCCTGCTGCGCGGCGGCGGCGGCACGGTGGCGCGCCAGCTCGGCGCCACGCCCGTGCCGGCACAGACCACCAACTTCGCCTGGAAGCGCCTGCGCAACGTGGTGGAGGAGATCGCCATCGCCTCGGGCGTGCCGGTGCCCGAGATCTTCGTGCTGGAGCGCGAGGAGGGGATCAATGCCTTCGCCGCCGGTTACACCCCGGCCGACGCGGCGGTGACGGTGACCCAGGGGGCCCTCAACAAACTCACGCGCGACGAGCTGCAGGGGGTCATCGCGCACGAATTCAGCCACATCCTCAACGGCGACATGCGCCTCAACATCCGCCTGATGGGCGTGGTGTTCGGCATCCTGGTGATCGGCATCGCCGGGCGCAAGATCCTGGAGAACGCCGGCGGGCGCAACAGCAAGAATTCCGGTGGCGTGCTCGCCTTCGGCCTGGCCCTGCTGGTGATCGGCTACGTCGGCATGTTCTGCGGGCGGCTTATCAAGGCCTCGATCTCGCGCTCGCGCGAGTACCTGGCCGATGCCTCCGCCGTGCAGTTCACGCGGCAGAGTCTGGGCATCGCCGGCGCACTGAAGAAGATCGGCGCGCTGGCCGAGGGTTCGAAGCTGGCGCGCTCGGAAACCGAGGAAGTGGCGCACATGCTGTTCGGCGACGGGGTGGGCTATTCGGCATTGATGGCGACGCACCCGCCGGTGGTCGAGCGCATCCGCCGCCTCGAGCCGCGCTTTGATCCGCGTGAACTGGAGGATCTGGCGCGGGCCTGGAGTGCGCCGCGCCACAGCGACGATCCCGAAAGCCCGGAGGCGAGCATCGCCGGCTTCGTGCCCGCGCTTGCCGCCGGTGGCGTCGGCCGCCCCAGCCACAGCGCTCCACTGCCGGCCGCCACGGCCAGCGTGCGCCTCAACGCCGGCGCGGTCGCCAGCCAGGTGGGCAATCCGGCCAGCGACGACTACCGCGCCGCCAATACCATCGCGCACGACATCTCCGCGTCGCTGCGCGAGGCGGCGCAGGATTCGCAGCGGGCCATTCCGCTGGTGTTCGCCCTGGCCATGGACGGCGAAGCCGGTCTGCGCGCCGCGCAGCTGGAGCAGCTCGGGCGCTTCTACGACGCGGTCGTGCGCGACCAGGTCGAGGCGCTGGTGGGCGAGCTGGCGACCCTGCACCCGATGCAGCGCCTGCCGCTGGCCGCGCTGGCCTTCCCCGTACTGCGACGCCGTCCGCGACCCGAGCTGCAGCGCTTCCTCATCGCCCTCAACCGCCTGGTGCAGGCCGATGGCCGCGTCGGCCTGCCGGAGTACTGCCTGGTCAAACTGATCGGCGTACAGGTGATGGACGCGCTCGACCCCTCGCGTGCACGAGTTGCCGGCAGCCGCAAGCTGCCGCAGTGCGCCGCCGAGCTCATCGCCCTGTTTGCCGTGGTGGCGGAATACGGCCACGACGACCGCACTGCCGCCGAACGTGCCTTCCGCCTGGGCCTGGGCGAGGTTCTGCCCAATGCGCCTGCCGCCTATGCGCCGCCAGCCGAGTGGTCCCTGGCGCTGGATCGTGCGCTGCCCGTGCTGGATCAGCTGCAGCCGGCCGGCAAGGAGCTGGTGGTGCGGGGACTGACGCGCGCCATCAGCGAGGATGGGCGTGTCGCGGTCGCGGAGGCCGAGCTGCTGCGCGTGGTTTGCGCGGCGTTGCACTGCCCTTTGCCGCCGTTGCTGCAGCAGAGCTAGCGCCCGCCGCCGCTGATCGCAGTGGCGCTGCCGCCGTCGGATTGCAGCGCAGGCGGGAGCGCGTCCGTGATGCGCATGTGGGGTTGCGCCACGGCGGTGCTGCCGCGGGTGCTTCGCGGCCTGCGCGCCTCAGGCTGCGCGGATGAAGTCCGCCGCCTTCTCCGCGATCATCACGGTTGGTGCATTGGTATTGCCGCCCGGCAGGCAGGGCATGACCGAGGCGTCGACCACGCGCAGTCCCGCGATGCCGCGCACGCGCAGTTTGGCATCGACGACCGCGCCGGCATCGCTGCCCATGCGGCAGGTGCCAACCGGGTGGTAGATGGTCTCCGCCTTGCGCCGCACGAAGGCTTCGATGTCGCGATCCTCGCGCACGCCGACACCGGGCAGGATCTCCTCGCCGCGGTAGGGGCCAAAGGCATCCTGGGCGAAGATCCCGCGCGCCAGGCGCACGCCCTCGATGAGCATCTTCAGGTCATAGCCCTCGGCGTCGCTGAGGTAGTTGGCGTGGATCGCGGGCTTCTCGCCCGGGTCGGCGCTGCGCAGCGCGATGCGGCCGCGGCTCTTCGGACGCAATGCGCAGGCGTGCAGGGTGTAGCCGAAGCCGGGCAGGCGCTGGCGGCCGTGGTCGTCCAGTTGCGCCGGAACGAAGTGGAACTGCATGTCGCAGCGGCCGTCCTCGGCGTGGCGCGTGCGCACGAAGCCGCCGACCTCCGCCACGTTGGATGTGCCGATGCCCTGGCGGCGCAGCAGGAACTCCAGCGCGATCGCCACGTCGTTGGTCTTGTCGTAGGTGATCGGCTGCGTGCAGCGCTGCAGGGTGCAGATGTCGAGGTGGTCCTGCAGGTTGGCGCCTACGCCGGGCAGGTCCAGCGCAACGCGCAGGCCGTGCGAGCGCAGGTGGTCGGCCGGGCCGATGCCGGACAGCATCAGCAACTGCGGCGAGTTGATCGCGCCGCCACACAGGATCACCTGGCGAGCCTCGGCACGCTTCAGGCGGCCGTGGTGGCGGTAATCCACGCCGGTGGCCTGGCTACCCGAGATCAGTACGCGCTGGGTCACGGCGCGGGTGCGCACGGTGAGATTGGGGCGGCCGCGCGCAGCGCGCAGATAGCCGGCGGCGGTGGAGCAGCGCGCGCCGTTGCGCTGCGTCACCTGGTAGTAGCCGAACCCTTCCTGTGCCGGACCATTGAAGTCGTCGGTGGTAGGGATCCCGGCCGCGCGCGCTGCATCGATCGCCACCTGCGAGAGCGGATTGTGGTGTCGCAGGTCAGATACGCCGAGCAGGCCATTGGCGCCGTGCAGCGCGCTGGCGCCGCGGGTGTTGCCCTCACTGCGGAGGAAGTGCGGCAGCACGGCGTTCCATGCCCAGCGCGGATCGCCGATACGCTGCGCCCACTCGTCGTAGTCGCGCGCATCGCCGCGGATGTAGCACATGGCGTTGATCGAACTGGAGCCGCCGAGCACCTTGCCGCGCGGCCACCACAGCCGGCGCCCGCCGAGCTGCGGCTCGGGCTCGGTGTAGTAGTCCCAGTTCACCCCCTTCTTGCCCACCAGCTGGGCGATGCCCGCCGGCATGTGAATGAAGGGGTGCCAGTCGCGTCCGCCGGCTTCCAGCAGCAGTACGCGCTGGTTCGGATCCTCGCTCAGGCGATTGGCGAGGACGCAGCCGGCGGAGCCGGCGCCGACGATGACGTAGTCGTAGGTCATGGGCTTGGATCGCAACGCAACGCCGCGAGGCTAGGTGCCGCACGTAGAGCAGATGCTCCATCGCAGCGCAGCATCGCCCGGACCTCTGCGCCTGCGTCGACCATGCTCGCGGTCAGTCAAGGACTTCGACCATGTCGCCCACACGCAGCGTGCCGCCGCCGCGTGCAATCAGATTCTGGCCGAAGGTGACGCCGCTGGGCGTACGCCGGTAGGTAGCAAGGGTGCGCAGGGGTTCGCCGTCGGTGCTGCGTTCGCCGCGACTGAAGTCCACCGTGGTGAAGACGCAGCGCGTGCAGGGCTTCACCACATCGAATGCGATACCGCCGATGCGCACGCGCTTCCACGTGTCCTCGGCGTGCGCGGCCGTGCCGGCGACGACGAGGTTTGGGCGGAAGCGCAGCATGGGCACGGGCTGGGCGAGCCGACTGTTGAGCAAGTCCAGCGCCGCCTGGGAGATGAGCAGCAGGGGATAGCCATCGGCGAAACTCACCTCGTCGCCCGGGTGGCTGTAATCCGGATTCACCGCGCGCACGGCGGTCGCGTCCATGTGGACGAAACGCGCCGTCCGTCCCAGGAATTCGCTCAGCCAGGCGTTGGCGGCGGCATCGGCGACGAGAGCATCCACCGTGCTGCGCCACACCGTCACGGCAAGGCGCGAGCCGCTCGGCGTCGCCAGGCGCAGCGGCGACATGCCCGGAGCGGCGAGATCCAGGCCGCCGTCGTCGCACGGAACGGCGCGCAGCAGGGTGAGGCGCGCCTCCTCGCGTCCGGTGATGAAGCGGCCGCCCTCATCCACCGCCATCCAGCGGCGATCGTGGCGCAGGCCACGCGGTTCGACGATGGCGCAGTCCACCGGCAGTGGCGCGCCGGACTTGAGCGGAAAGAGGTGCAGGGCGGAGAGGTGCGCGGACATCGCGGCATGATGCCACGGGCCGGTCCAGGCCGGATCGCGTGCTAGGCTAGCGCGCCCTCACGCACGGATCCTCCGCGAGTGCTGCACAAAGCCGCCGTCCAGCGCCACGAATGGGCCGCCCTGGCAATCGCCTTCGTGTATTTCTTCTGCGTGCTGGCCGCGTACTTCGTCATCCGCCCGGTGCGCGACCAGCTCTCCGCCGCGGTGGGATCCACCGCCCTGCCGATCTTCTACGCCGCCACCTTCGTCGCCTCGCTGGCGCTGACGCCGCTGTTCGGCGCCATGGCCGCGCGCTGGAAGCGCCGGCAGTTCGTGCCGGCGGTGTACGCAGTGTGCATCGTCGGCATGCTGGCCTTCATTCCGCTGTTCCAGATGCAGGAGCAGATCGGCGCCAGAACCCTGGGTGCGATCTTTTTCGTCTGGGGCAGCGTGTTCAACCTGTTCGTGGTGTCGGTCTTCTGGAGCTTCATGGCCGACCTGTTCGACACCGAGCAGGCACACCGGCTGTTCCCGGTCATCGCCCTGGGCGGCAGCCTCGGCGCCATCGTCGGTCCCGCGCTGACGCGCGCGCTGATCTTCCTGCTCGGCGTGTCGGGCCTGCTGGCGATCTCCGCGGCCCTGCTCGGCGTGGCGATCGCTTGTGTGTTCGCCCTGTCGCGCTGGTCACGGCGCCATCCCGTGCGCGGCGACGAGCGGCGCGAGGAGCGCATCATCGGTGGCAGCATGATTGCCGGCGCGCGCCAGACGCTGCGCTCGCCGCTGCTGCTGCGCGTGGCCGTGCTCATGCTGCTGGGGGACGCCGTGGGCACCGTGATCTACGCCCTGCTGGCCGACTACAGCGGCGCCACCTACCCCACGCGCGAGGCGCGCATCGATTTCGCCGCAAGCCTGGACCTGTGGACCAATCTCGCGCAGATGAGCCTGCAGCTGGTCGTCACGCGCCCGCTCATGGTGCGCTTCGGCACGGCGCCCGTGCTCGCTCTCGATGGTGCCATCAAGGCGATCATGCTGGCGGGCCTGGTACTGGTCGGCGGCCCCTGGATCGCCCTGGTGGCCGTGGTCACCCGCGCCAGCGCCTACGGCGTGTTCAAGCCCGCCGCCGACAGCCTCTACACCCAGGTCGACGCGGAGACGCGCTACAAGGCCAAGAACTTCATCGATACCGCGGTGTGGCGCTTCGGCGATCTCGCCGTGACGGGCTCGTTCAACCTGCTGCGGGCGCTCGGTGCCGGCCAGCCGGTATTCGCCCTGCTGTCGATGCTGGCCGCGGCCGGGTCGAGCTGGATCGGTTGGCGCATCGTGCGCCTGCCCGAGCTGCGGGCGGACGACGCGGCACGCGCTGCCGAGACGCGCTGAAGCGCGGCCTCAGGTCTTGCGCGGCGACACCCACATGGCGATGACGGCGTCGAATACCGTCTCCCCGCCGGCGTCCACCACGGCCACGTGCGCCGCAACTTCCTGCGCCAGCGTGGCGTCGCCGATCGCCGGCACACCCGCCGTGGCGGTGAGCGGGCCGCGCGCCTTCTGCAGATACCTCACGCTCATGCCCTTGGGAATCCAGCGCATGCTCGCCGGAATGGTCGCGTCGGTGGCGAGGCCGCCGGCCAGTTCCGCGGCATTGCACAGGGCGATGGCGTGCACGCTGCCGAGGTGGTTGCGCACGCGGCGGCGGTCGGCGAAGCGCACCGTGCAGGTACCGGGCGCCAGGTGCACGACCGTCGGTGCGATGCTGGCGAAGTAGGGCGCCTTCCAGCAGACCAGGCGGCTGTACAGCCAGCGGCCCGGAGCGGAGCCGCCGAGGCGGTGGAACAGGGCAAGCGCGGGCGCGGTCATTGGCGTTCGTGCCGGTCGTGGCTGCGGCGGCGCGGAGCCGCCGCAGCGTCGCACCTGTGCTGCTTCAGGCGACCGAGCGCAGCACCGTCTTGCCGTGCTTCACCGCGGCTTCCAGATCGCGCGGCTCGAAGTCGTCCACGCTGATGAACTCGAAGCTGGTGTTGCGCACGTGCTCGAGCAGGGCGCGCTCCTCGGCGGTGATCGCTCCCTGCGCCTCGGCCTCGGCGAGCTGGCCGGCGTAGTCGTAGGCTTTCAGCGTTCCCGCCTTCAGGGCCTTCATGAACTTGCGCTCCACCGGTTCGGCGGCGATGGCGTCGGGCAGCAGCGCGTTCATGCGGCCCACCGTGTTGTTCGGCGCCGGCGACAGATAGGCCCACTCGCCCAGGCGGTCGCGTGCCTCGTTCGGCGCGCACAGCAGGGCGGCGACGCGGCGCCCCAGCCGGTCCGACGGCGCCTCCTCGCGGCGGCCCAGCGGGAACACCAGGGCGCGCAGCAGCCAGGCCACCGGGCGCACGGGGAAGTTGCGCAGGACGCCATCCAGCGCCGTCTGCATGCGGTAGACGCAGTCGTGGAAGGCCCAGGCCAGCAGCGGCTGGTCCACGCTCGGGCGTCCCTGGTCCTCGTAGCGCTTGAGCATGGCGCTGGCGATGTACAGGTTGGACAGCACGTCGCCGAGGCGGGCGGAGAGCTTCTCCTTGAACTTCAGCTTGCCGCCGAGCACCAGCATCGAGGTGTCGGCCACGAGGGCCAGCGCGGCCGCGTAGCGGTTGAGCTTGCGGAAATAGCGGCGCGTGCTGCGGTCACCCGGGGCGAAGCCCAGGCGCGCGTGGGTGAGGCCGTAGAACAGGCTGCGCACCGCGTTGGAGATGCCGAAGCCGATATGGCCGAACAGGGCGCGGTCGAAGGCGCGCAGTCTGTCGTCGGCATCGTGCATCTGCGCGGCCTGCATTTCCTTCAGCACGTAGGGATGGCAGCGGATCGCGCCCTGGCCGAAGATCATCAGGCTGCGCGTCATGATGTTGGCGCCCTCCACCGTGATGGCGATGGGCGCCGCCTGCCAGCCGCGGCCCAGGTAGTTCTTCGGACCCAGGATGACACCCTTGCCGCCGTGCACGTCCATGGCGTCGCGGGCGATCTCGCGCCCCAGTTCCGTGGCGTGGTACTTGGCGATGGCCGAGGGCACGGCCGGCTTCTCGCCGCGGTCCACCGCGGCGGCGGTGGCGCGCGAGAGCGCGGTGATGGCGTAGGCATGGCCGCCGATGCGCGCCAGGGCTTCTTCCACGCCCTCGAAGCGGCCGATGGCCATGCCGAACTGCTTGCGGATGCGCGCATACGCGCCGGTCGCCACCGCCGCCGCGCGCGATGCGCCGGCCGCGTTGGACGGCAGCGAGATGGCGCGGCCGACGGAGAGGCATTCCACCAGCATGCGCCAGCCGTGGCCGACCATGTCCTCGCCGCCGATGAGCTGCGACAGCGGCACGAACACGTCCTTGCCGCGCACCGGGCCGTTCTGGAAGGGCACGTTGAGCGGCATGTGGCGGCGGCCGATCTCCAGGCCCTTGGTCTCGCGCGGAATCAGGGCGAGGGTGATGCCGCGGTCCTCCTCGTCACCGAGCAGGTGGTCGGGGTCGTGCAGGCGGAAGGCCAGGCCGACGACGCTGGCCACCGGGGCCAGGGTGATGTAGCGCTTGTCGAAGGTGAGGCGCACGCCGAGCACCTGCGCGCCGTTCCACTCGCCCTTGCACACGATGCCGTAGTCCGGAATCGAGGTGGCGTCCGAGCCGGCGTAAGGACCGGTGAGGGCAAAACAGGGGATCTCGCGGCCGTCGGCGAGGCGCGGCAGGTAGTAATCCTTCTGGGCCGGTGTGCCGTAGTGCAGGATGAGTTCGGCCGGGCCCAGCGAGTTGGGTACGGCGACGGTCGAAGCCACGGTGGAGGAGATGCTGTTGAGCTTCTGCAGCACCGCCGAATGCGCCAGCGCAGAGAACTGCAGGCCGCCGTACTCCTTGGGGATGATCATGCCGAAGAAGCGGTGCTTCCTGAGGAACTCCCAGGTCTCCGGTGGCAGATCGGCCAGTTCGTGGGTGATGTGCCAGTCGTTGATGCTGCGGCACAGCTCTTCCACCGGGCCGTCGAGGAAGGCCCTCTCCTCGGCGCTGAGGGTCGGCACCGGCTGGCGCAGGAGCTGGTTCCAGTCCGGCTTGCCCGAGAACAGCTCGCCCTCGAAGCCGACTGTGCCGGCCTCCAGCGCCACCTTCTCGGTATCGGACAGCGTTGGGGTGATCTTTCGGTAGATCGCCAGCAGCGGCGCGCTCAGGTAGCGGCGGCGCAGCCCGCCCAGATTGAGCGGCACCGCCACGAGGGCGAAGGCCGCCAACGTGAGGCCGAAGGCGAGCGGTGGCGTGCCGGCGAGGAGAGCGGTGGTGATGAGCGCGGTAGCCGCCAGGGCGCTCCACGGGCGCAGGCCGGTGCGGAAGTAGGCGCAGCCCAGCGATACGGCCAGGGTGGCGAGCAGGGGAAGCCAGGACGACATGGCGAACTCCTCGGGGTTCAGCGCCGGGGTGGACCCGGTGCACGGACGAAATCGAGCACAGCCTCGGTGAAAGCGTCGTTGCGATCGCCGACGAGCATGTGGGTGGCGCGCGGCACGACGCGATGGCGCGCGTGCGGCACGAGGGACAGGAATTCTTCGATGGTCGCCTGCGAAACCACGTCGCTTGCGCTGCCGGACAGCAGCAGCAGCGGCGCATCGACGCGGGCGGCGGCGTCGAGCAGGCGTGTCTGGTAGCGGGTGCCCTGGTCCGCCACGGCGTCCAGCAGGCGCGGATCCCAGTGCCAGCGCCAGCGGCCGTCGCTGCCCTGGCGCAACAGGCCGCGCAACTGCTCCGGCGATTTGCGCTCGCGGCGGTGCGGCAGGTAGGCGGCGATGGCGTCGCCCGCCGCCTCCAGCGACACGAAGCCCTCGGGATGGGCGCGCATGAAGCCGAGGATGCGTTCCACACCCGCCTGTTCCCAGCGCGGCGTGATGTCCACCAGGATCAGGGCGCGGAACAGCGGACCGTGTTCGGCCTCGGCCAGCAGGCCGACCAGGCCGCCCATGGAGGCGCCGATGAGTACCGTGTCCGGTCCGCAGCCCTGGGCGACCTGGCGCAGGTCGTCGACGAAATGATCCAGCGCATAAGCGCCCGCCGCGCTCCAGCCGCTGCGGCCATGGCCGCGCGCATCCAGCGTGACGGCGCGGTAGCCGGCCCCGGCAAGATGCCGCGCGCTGGCCTCCCAGGCGGAGGCGGTCTGGCCAAAGCCGTGGGTGAACAGCAGGGTCGGATGGCCGCTCTCGCCATAGGCCTGGGCGGCCAGCGGCAGGCCGTCGCTTGCCTGCAGGACCAGCGGCGCGGCGGGCACGGGCGAAGGAGCGGGGGAGACGGCCATACGCGGCAGTATGTTTAGCCTTTTGTCGAGCTGTCAATACGCCGAGGTACGGCTGAACTCCGGCCGGACCACCCACAGGGCGCGGAATCGGCTGGGAAATCCGCCCGTTCCATACGCATGCCGCTACACTTGGCGTCCCTACACCAGACGCAGTCCGCCATGAGCCAGGTCGTCGCCAAGAACTCCGAAGCGCGTGCGCGCCTGTCCGCTGCCGACTGGGAACAGGGAGCTCTGGACCTCATCGCGGAACAGGGCGTGGCCGCTGTGGCGGTCGAGCCGCTGGCACGGCGGCTCGGGGTGACCAAGGGCAGCTTCTACTGGCATTTCCCGACCCGCGAGGCCCTGCTGCGCGCGGCACTGGAACGCTGGGAACGCCACGACGAAGACGAGGTGCTGGGCCAGGTCGAGCCCATTCCGGACCCGCGCGAGCGCCTGCGCGAACTGTTCCGTCGCACCAGCCGCGAGATGCAATCGCATGTCATCTACTCGGCCCTGCTGCGCGCGCTCGACCATCCCATCGTGCAGCCGGTGATGTCGCGCGTGTCGCAGAAGCGCATCGACTTCCTCACCATCGCCTACCGCCAGTGCGGGCTGGAGCGCAAGGCCGCCGGCCACCGCGCACGACTGGCGTACACGGCCTACGCCGGTTTCCTGCAGCTGTCGCTGCAGCTCGGCCTGCCGCGCCTGTCGCACGAGGAGTTCGACGACTACGTCGCCCACACCATTGCCACCCTGATTCCCGAGTGATGTCCTGCAAGTGCTTGATCGTCAAGCGCTGGTGTGACAGCTCGGTTGCAATGGCGCTGGCCCGCCGCTAACGTCGACGGCCACTTTCCCGCGTGCGGGCCGTGGCGGCCCGATCCCACCTATGCCCAGCAAGCTCGAGACCTTGAACCGATGGGTCGACGAAGTCGCCCGTCTGACCCAGCCTGAGCGCGTGCACTGGTGCGACGGCTCCGACGCCGAAGCACAGGCGCTGACCGAGCTGATGCTGGCCACCGGCGATCTGGTGGAACTCGATCCGGCGACGCACCCCAACTGCTACCTGCACCGCTCCAACCCGTCGGACGTGGCGCGCGTGGAGCACCTCACCTTCGTGTGCACGCGCGAGCGCGACGACGCCGGTCCGAACAATCCGTGGATGGCGCCGGACGAGGCGCATCGCAAGATGGACGCGCTGTTCGCCGGCTGCATGAAGGGCCGTACCCTGTACGTGATTCCCTACTGCATGGGACCGATCGACTCGCCGCTGGCACGCTGCGGCGTGGAGATCACCGACAGCCCCTATGTGGTGGCCAATATGCGCATCATGACGCGCATGGGCGCCTCGGCACTGGCGCGCATCGAGCGCGAGGGGCGTTTCGTCAGGGGGCTGCACTCCACCGGCGAGCTCGATCCCGAGCGCCGCTTCATCATGCATTTCCCCGAGGAACTCAGTATCAAGTCCTACGGCTCGGGTTACGGCGGCAACGCCCTGCTCGGCAAGAAGTGCCACGCCCTGCGCATCGCCTCCTGGCAGGCGCGCAGCGAAGGCTGGATGGCCGAGCACATGCTCATCCTCGGCATCGAGAACCCGCAGGGGGAGACCCACTACGTCGCTGCGGCCTTCCCGTCGGCCTGCGGCAAGACCAATCTGGCCATGCTCATTCCGCCCAAGGCCTATCCCGGCTGGAAAGTGTGGACCATCGGCGACGACATCTGCTGGATGCAACCCGGCCCCGACGGCCGCCTGTGGGCGATCAACCCGGAAGCCGGCTTTTTCGGCGTGGCCCCGGGCACCAGCGCCAAGACCAACGCGAATGCCCTGGCGATGCTCGACCACGACGCCATCTTCACCAATGTGGCCGTCACCGCCGACAACCAGCCCTGGTGGGAGGGCCTGGCCGAAGGGCGCCCGGCCAAGGACTGGCAGGGGCGCGACTACGATCCGGCCAACGGCCCGGCGGCGCACCCGAACTCGCGCTTCACCGTCAGCGCGCGCCAATGCCCGAGTTGGTCGCCGCGTTCCGAGGATCCGCAGGGCGTGCCGATCTCGGCCATCATCTTCGGCGGCCGACGCGAGTCGCTGGTGCCGCTGGTGTTCGAGGCGCGCAACTGGACCCACGGCGTGCTGGTCGGTGCCGCCATGGGCTCGGAGACTACCGCTGCCGCCACCGGCGCGGTGGGCGTGATGCGCCGCGACTCGATGGCCATGAAGCCCTTCTGCGGCTACAACTTCGCCGACTACTTCGCCCATTGGCTGTCCTTCGACAGCGCCGGCGCAAACCTGCCGAAGATCTTCCACGTGAACTGGTTCCGCAAGGGCGCCGACGGCAAGTTCGTGTGGCCCGGCTTTGGCGACAACATGCGCGTGCTGGAGTGGATCCTCAACCGCTGCAAGGGACAGGCGGGCGCGCACGACACGCCCATCGGCCTGTTGCCGCACCGCGGAGATCTCAACCTCGACGGATTGGATCTGTCTGCGGCAGCACTGGATACCCTCCTCGACGTTGACCATGAGGGCTGGGCGCGCGAACTGGTGGCGATCGGCGAGTACCTTGACGGCTACGGTGCGCGTCTGCCGGCCGCGCTCAGGGACGAGCAACGGCGCGTGGCGGCGGCGTTGGGCGTGCGCGCGTCCCAGCCGGCGGCAGCGCTGGGCTGAGGCCGCCCCCGCCGCCGTGGCGCCGGGTCCGCACGCTCCCGGTGACGGCACGAGGTCTGGCGCGCCCCGCGCGAGGCGGACGCCATGAGGGCGTTCTACTGCCATCATTTCGTGCTGCCCCTGCCGCCCGGGCACCGCTTCCCGATGGCCAAGTACGCGCGTCTGGTCGAACGCGTCGCCGCGGCGGCGGATGCGCTCGGCATCACGCTGTGCGAACCGCGCGCGGCCAGCGATGCGGAACTGCAGCGCGCCCACGACGCGGAGTACGTCGCGCGCGCCAGCTGCGGTGAGCTGAGCGCCGCCGAGCTGCGCAAGATCGGCTTCCCCTGGTCGCCCGGCATGATCGAGCGCTCGCGCCGCTCGGCAGGCGGCACCCTGCAGGCGCTGGAGGCCGCGCTGGGCGGGGACGGCGTGGCGGTGAACCTGGCAGGC
>Ga0208826_1000344_pt1 | contig 50775 bp, 38 predicted proteins | sample AD_UKC115_MetaG_FD_184451 | JGI IMG/M metagenome (GOLD analysis project Ga0208826, IMG submission 184451) | Active sludge microbial communities of municipal wastewater-treating anaerobic digesters from Hong Kong - AD_UKC115_MetaG (SPAdes)... | ecosystem: Engineered > Bioreactor > Anaerobic >... | reverse complement strand
GACGCCAGTGGGGGACAGATCTGGCTCTACGGCCCGGAACTGACCAGGCTGGGGTCTTGGGACATCGGGGGACTGCCGTGCACCTTGCATGATAGCTGCGACGGCCTCAGCCCCGGATACCATGCTGTCAGGATCGGTGTGCGGACCAGCCTCATGGATGACGAAGGCACGTACCGATTCGTGGCGCACGTCAAGGACGCTCACGGCCAGCACTATCGCAATGGGCAGGACAGGTAGGCGGTTGATTTGAATGGGACACATGAGGAAATCCGTTCGTATGCCGTATGGATGGCAGGCGAGCCTCTGGCCGCTACCACGTACGGAGAACACGTGGCATGGCTGGCAGATGAACTAGGCTATGAACCGTACGAACCTGAAGGCTATCCCGTAGCAGGCGGAACAGGGCGGCTGAACGATGTCAACCCTCGTCTGACCATTCGGACACTCAATCGTCTGAGCCCTGGCGACGATCCAACTGCAGGCAAGTTCCTAAGAAAGTGCGCCGTATGGATGTACGCGGGGCATGGTGCGATGGCTAGACAGGCGGACGGCTATCCGTATAACATGAGCTATCTGCAGTTCATGATACCTGGTGAGTGGGACAAACCTGACAGAGAAAGAACCGGCATATGGGCTGGTTACGAGTTGGCGGAGAAGCAACGTTACAGCATAGACAAGTTCGATCTGAATCATGTACGACTGGCATACCTGATGGCTTGTTTCTCTGCCGGAGGGAGCGAACGAAAAGACGACGGGACGGTCTGGACTGTAGCACACAACGATTCTGTGGCTGCTCACTTCAAGAGCCGTGGCGCCAAGGCAGTGATTGGCTTCCGGCAGCGTGTGCACGCTTACCTCAATAGCGGCTGGTCGGACCCGAAGCCATCAGACCGGCCATACATGCGATTCCACGAAACGTTCTGGGGTGCGGTGTGTAAGGGAACGACAGTCTACAAGGCATATAGGGATGCGTGGGATGAGATTAGGGACACATGGAACACAGAGTACCCAGACTCGGCGGTCTATCCTGTTCTGTTCGGTGGGAAGGGCATCAAGATCACGCCGTCGAGATAGGAATTGGGATAGAAGGGAGTGATGGATATGATACGATCTCGGATACTTGCTGTTACGTGCTGTCTGGCCCTGCTAACCGCTGCTGGCTGTAGAGGCCAGTCCGTTATCACCCCTGAACAAGCTATGGATGCTGTTCGTGTCTTTGCAGGCGACGGTGGGCTACAGCTTGAGTGCTCGGAGCTCAAGCAGTACGCAGAAGGATCTGAGTGGTCTCACAGGAAGATCTATGTTGTTGACGAAGTACAGACCGAACAAGCTAGCTGGACAGTCGATGCCATGACAGGTGAGGCTATCCGAGCATGCCACTACGATGCCTATCCTGATGAGCAATCATGGGATACCCCCCTAGGTCCACTGACTCAGGAGGCATGCAGGCAGATAGCGGAAGACTTTGCTCGGAGCAAGTACAGCGGGTTCGAGACGGTGGGCCTGCATCTGAACAAGCAGGAGTGGACTGGGGAAGGGTGGTCATTCGATTGGCAGCAGAAGATCACCCACGACGCATGGACTCCGAATCACGTTCGTGTCGACGTGAATCCAACGGATGGCCGTATCCAAGGTTACGGTTGCCGACGCATCCCAACACCAACTCCACCGGCACCGCAGATCACAGCCGCGCAGGCGATAGATGCGGTCAAGGTGGGAAAAGGGTTCGTGACGGTCCTGCAGACCGAATCCTCTTCCCTTTTCGCCACACCTGATGGCATCTCATGGGTACTGATGGGTGTTCAGGGCAACGATGCCGAGGGCGTCTGGTCAATATGCAATGCCAGGGTTGATGCCGTAAGTGGAGAGGTGCTAAGCATATCTGAGCCGTGGGGTTCGCCTTCAAGCGCGGGATCATCCGTCACGGCCGGCGAGTCCACATCCATCCGCGACCTCGCCGCCAAGGTCCCTGGGGCGAAGGTCCACTGGCTCGGGAAGGACGGGGCGAAGGTCTTCGTGGGGAAGGAGCGGTACATGCTCGTGCCGGGGAAGGACACCATCGAATCGACCGGCGGGACGATCAAGCTCTCGGCGAAGATCAAGCTCGTGGACGGCCGGCTGATGGTCCCCTCCGGCCTCCTCGACATCCTGAAGAGCGCATCGGCTCCGAAGAAGGCGCGGCAGAGCGCCGCCAGGTAGGGAGCGCGCATATCCAGAGAGGGAGCCGAGCCCGGCTCCCTCTCTCATCTTTCGAGTATGCCTCCCATCACGAGGCGGGATCGCCGCAAGACGGCTGCGCGCAGTCGATCGATCGATGCCCGGCGCGGGAATCCGTCGGAGACTCGCCGCCGGGCTGTCCCGGAGCGTCATCAGGCGGCCGCCGGAAGGCGGATGGCAGCGGGAATAATCCTCCGGGTAGCTACCTGTAGCGATTTGACTGCGCGAAAACGGGCGCGTCAAGCAAAGTGTGCTTCTGCTCCCCGTGCGATCAGGGGAGGGGCTTTGTGCCGTCGGGAAGAAGACCATCAGCCGTGCCGGCGCGAGGCTCCAGTCCCGAACCCTTACCGTCCACTTCCCGGTCACATCCTGAGTCACCAGATACAGCATCCTGAGCAGCGCATCGTCGATCGGGAAGATGCTCTTGCCCTTGGTCACCTTCGTTAGCTGCCGGTGACATCTCTCGATGATGTTCGTCGCGCGGATCACGGCGGACACTTGAAGCCGGACCGTTTCACCGAACGGGTCCTTCAGGCAGTCTCGGACGTCCTCCGCGGTCTCGAGATTCCGTTCCTCGATCGGATCCTTGATCCGTTCCTTCGCCAACAGCGCCATGTGTCTTGCCTCCTTTCTCGACCGGCATGCGATCTCCTGATCTCCCGCCTCAAAAGCACACTTTGCTGTACAGACTCTCGGCCCGGGGGCGCGGGACCGACGGTCGGGCGAGGCGAGTGATCGCCTGGGCGCACGGTGGCGGTGCGGATGCTCGCCGGGGCGCATTCCCGTCGCCCGAGAGCGACGTTTCTGCGCTCCCTGAAGAGATCTCTGCGCTCCCTGAAGAGAGTTCTGCGCTCCCGGAGGAGAGTTTTGCGTTCTCTGAAGAGAGATTTGCGTTCCCTGATGATATTGTTGCGCGCAAGAACGTCATCATTGCGTTCTACGGAACCTCTGTAGAACGCCCTGAAGACATCTTGGCGCGCAGAAATGTCACCATTGCGTTCTACGGAACCTCCGTAGAACGCAAATTTCTCATCAGAGAGCCCGCAAACGGCTTCGCGGAGCGCGCGGATGAGTCGGAATCGCGCGCGCGAGTCGTCACCGAGAACCGCGGAGCGGGGCCGGAGCATCGGCCTCGCCCTTCTGCCGTTTCCATCGCCGTAGGAGGGGTTCTCGGACCGAAGATCGGTAACCCCGACCACGGCCGGATGCGACCGTCGGGATTGGCGGTCTGTTCAGACCGCAAGATCCCTCCTACGGATGGGGGGTAGTCGCTCTCTGGCCGCGTAGGAGGAGTCTTCCGGTCGGAGACCGGTAACTCCGACGACCACTGGATGCGACCGTCGGGATTGGCGGTCTATTCAGACCGCAAAATCCCTCCTACGGATGGGAGGGAATCGCCCTCCGGCCGCGTAGGAGGAGTCTTCCGGTCGGAGACCGGTAACCCCGACCGCCCGGAGACCGCATGGCAGGAACCCCGCCGACGGAGGCGGGAAGTGGTACTGAGCTATACAATATGCAGTACGGCAACAGGTGAAGGGGCGAGGCCGAAGTCGTGGTCTCGCCCTTCGCTCGTCTGAGATGCCTGGTCTCCCTGGGGAAACGGGGGCAGGAGACGCCGGGCCGACCGCTGAACATGAGGGTATGAAGACCGCAATCCTGCTTGCCATAGCCATCATACTCGCAGCGTGCGCTGTATCGCAGGGGGCCGAACCGATGATCAGACCCGCGTTGAACGATCCTCCTCAGCCCGAGACCGCCGGCGTCCGTCCGTACGAGATGGAGGGCCGCACGGAGGACCGCGCGCCGCTCGTGGACTTCGAGGACCTCTCCGGCTGGACCGTCGAATGCCTCGACGGCGCGGATGCCGATCTGATCCGCAGCCGCGAGCAGCAGATGTGGGGTCGGTACGTCGGTAAGCTCGTCCACAAAGGGACATCCGCCGCGAGCCGCGTGATCCTCCGCCCGCCCGCGCCGATCCCCACTGCAGCAGCGGATTCCGATCCGCGATCCGAGGGCGGCTTCGACTGCATCAACGCCTGGATCTACTCCAACACCTGGGAGTGGGCGCCCGAGCCGGGCACGCCGTTCCTCGACGTCTCGATCCTCGTCAAGGACTCGAAGGGCGAGGAGCGCGCCGTCCATCTGGTCCGCACCCGCTGGAAGGAGTGGTGGCTCGCCCATCGGAAGGTCGATGCAGCCGCCCTCGCGGCCGGGCCGCTCAGCTTCTCGGGGATCGAGGTCCGGGGGATGTCGAACTCCGAGCCGCGGACGATCTACCTCGACTCGATCTATTTCTACAAGGAGAACCTCCGGCCGCTTAAGTACGACTCTCGGCCAAAGCGCAACCTGACGCCCTTCAAGGGCCAGGACCAGGGTCTCAACATCGGGCCGGGCACGCTTCCGTTCCCGACGCGCGAGGAGACGATTCTCCCGATGAGCTTCACCGAAGGCGCGAACGCGGTCAAGGAGATCGCAGACGGCGTCTTCGAGTTCTCGTGCGTCGGCAAGGACTGCCGGGTGAAGTACATCTGGGAGCCGAAGACCGGCGCGCTCGACGAGATTGCCGCATACGTGAACGACGTCAAGGTCTCCCGGCCGATGGTCGGCGGCGGAGTGATGTTCGGCGGCGGTGTGCAGAAGGGTCGGGCCGTCGAGGTCGGGTTGTCGAAGGACCACGTCTTCGGTCGCTTCGCCCAGACGACCGACAAAGGCGAAGTGATCTACGTCGACTATACCCTCCGCATCTGGGGAAAGTCGCTGGTGGTCGATGTCATCGCCGCCTCGACCGGCGCTGAGGGTTTCTCGCTCGGCGAGATCCATGACGTCGAGAACCCGCGGCTCGTCACGGTCCCCTGGATCACCGTCGGCGGCGGGGGCAATCCGAAGGTGCTCTGCTCGGGCAAGCCCGAGTCGCCGATATTCACCTCCGTCTGGGTCGACTGGTATCGCTCGAACGCCTCCTCCATGTTCTCGAAGGAGTGGGTCCAGCCGGACTCCGCGAAGATCAACGGCGGAGTGACCTACTCGCCCAAGACCGACGGCAACCGGAACGAACTCTACGAGCGCATCTTCCTCACCGTCTCGCCGACCTTCGAGGAGGTCCTGCCGACTATCGCCAACCCCGTCGGGGAGAACGCGCATATGGCGAAGGACCGGCTCTGGCAGGAGAGTTGGGGCCCGCAGGACTTCGAGAAGGAGCACGAGCGCTCGAGGATGCTCCGATCCTACGGCATCGACAAGCTCATCCAGTGCAACCACGAGATCAGTTGGCGGGACGGGGGAGAGAGCTTCACCCTGCGCACGAAGGCCGCGCCGAAGAAGGGTGGGGACGAGGCGCAGAAGAAGTACGTCGCCGCGCAGAAGTCGCTCGGCTGGCTTTCGGGCCTCTACACGAACTACACTGACTACGCGCCGGTGAACGAATACTGGAACGAGGACCACGTCCAGCTCACGTCCGAGGGCGAATGGCGTCCGGCGTGGCCGAGGTGTTACGCGCTCAAGCCGTCGCGCGCGGTGGAGTGGGAGGCGAAGCTCGCGCCGATCATCAAGCAGAAGTTCGACTCCAACACCGGCTACACCGACGTCCACACCGCCGTCTCTCCGTGGCAATACTGCGACTTCGACGCCCGAGTGCCCGGCGCAGGGACATTCGCCGCGACGTTCTACGCCTACGGGGAACTGCTCCTGAACGACAAGAAGGTCTACGGCGGCCCGATCTTCTCCGAGGGGACGTACCAGTGGCTCTACGCGGGGCTCGCGGACGGCAACTATGGCCTCTGCTACGGCGGGCCCGATCCGGCATCCGAGCCGCTCAACGTCGCGTTCGACCTCTACCAGATCCACACGAAGGAATGCGACATCGGGATGCCCTGGACGGGCGGATTTCTGAAGTCGCCGGGGTGGAACTCACCGGAGAGGATCGATGCGAGCATCGACCACTTCATCGCGGCCACGATGGCATACGGGCACCTCGGCTGGCTGGTCGAGGAGGGGCACGGCATCGAGCGCACCTGCCGGTCGTACTACATGCTCCAGCAGCTTCAGTCGCGGTATGGCCTCCGGCGCCCGAAGAAGATCGAGTATGCCGACGCGCAGGGCAAGTGGCTCACCGCGTCCCGGGCGATCGCCACCGACGTGATCAAGGAGTCTCGCCTCCACGTGCTCTACGAGAACGGCCTCGACCTCTACGTCAACGGCTCGGAGGGGAATTGGGTGGTTCGGGGCAAGGTCCTCCCGCCCTGGGGATGGTATGCGGTCCACGGCAAGGACTTCGAGGAGTACTCCGCGTTGGTAGACGGCCGGCGGATCGACTGGGTGAAGTCGCCGGAATACGAGTTCCTCGACGGGCGGGGCGTCCGCACGACGCACGGCGGGCTCTCCGCGAAGGGCTCGATCGCGGTCCGGCGGTCGAAGAGCTCGGTCGAGGTGATCGACATCTACGGCAACGACTGGATCGGCGTGCAGGTGAAGGGCAGGGGGACGTGCACCGCCTTCGATCCTGACGGGAAGAGTCTCGGTCCGGCTGAGGCGCGCTTCACCTCCGACGGCATGGCGTGGATCAAGCCGGTCAAGGGCGCGCGCAGTTACAGGATCACCGTGATCTCCCGCAAGCCGAATCCTGCGTTTCGGATCACTCTCGACCGAGCGACCGTTGTTGCGGGCGACAAGCTCTCCATCAGGCTGAGCACGACGGATGCCAGGTGGCAGGGGCGAGAAATCGTCATCACTGCCGTCGGAGATCAGTCGGGCAGCGCGATCGAGCCGCACACCTTCCGTCTCGGCTCTCCGTCGGGGGATTTCGCCGTGAGCGTCACTGCGCCGAATACCCTCACCCTCGGGGAGATACTATGGGTGAAGATCGAGGCGCCGTGGGCGGCGGGATCGGTGGACGGAGAGGCATGGTGCGCGCTCACCGTGGCCCCGGCCTTCGATGTCTCCGTCAGCAGGATATCGGGAAACCGATTTGCCCTGAAGTGGCGGAACAACACGATCAGCCGGAAGAACCCGTCCGTCAGGCTGCTCCTCAAGTCTGCCGATTCGCGCTTCGGCCTGGAGGACGAGGTCACTGATGGTACGGAGCACACGTTCACCATCGTGCCTCCGAAGGAGATCAAGGATGCGAATGAGACGCTTGTCGCGGAGTTGGCTGCCGGCTCGATTCGGATGACCCGCGAGTTCCCGATCAAGGCGGTTGTGGATTACCCGACGGTCTGGGCGGTCGACGCATCGACGCGCTTCGTCACGGGCCTGGCGTTTCGCGGGAAGGCCGAGGTGCTGGGGCTCGGCTCCGGCGCGTCGTTCGCCTACCAGAGCATCACGTCCGGCGGCGTGACGAAGACCGGCATCTTCTCCCATCCGCCGTACCAGGGCGGGGTGGGGTACGCGTACGGCATCAGTGAGCCGATCGACATCCCGAACATGCAGTGCAGCTTCCGATGCTTCATCGGCATCAAGGACGGCGGGGATGTCTCGGACGGCGTGCTCTTCAAGGTGATCGCGATCGATGAGGCCGGCAAGGAGCATCCGCTGGTCGAGCAGCTCTGGGCCGAGCGGAAGTGGAAGGAGATCTCCGCCAACCTCTCCGCATTCCAGGGAAAGAAGATCCGCCTCAAGTTCATCGCCGACGTCGGCCCGAAGGACAACTCCAGCGCCGACTGGGCCTCCTGGGGCGAGCCGCGGATCACGACGAAGCAGCCCCTCATGCGCGTGGAAGTCGGCGCGAAGTGAGCGCCCCAAAGACCATCCAAGTGACGAGTGAGCGGTGCGGCCAGGGTACCGCTCATTCGTCACTGTGACTGTACGCTCGTCCTGCGCGTTTCGAAGAGGTGCGGCGCGACCGCCTTGCGGATCTCCTCGATGATCAGCACGCTCGATGATATCGCGATCACCAGCGCCCACTCGTGCACCGCGAGCGACCTAGTCTCGAAGATGCGCTGCATGAACCCCACCTCGACCGCCGCTACCTGCAGGAGGAACGATATCCCTACTCCCGCGAGCACCAGCGGATTCGAGAGGAACCCGAGCCGGAAGATCGACTGCACCGGCGAGCGCGCGTTGAACGCGTTGAAGAGCTGGAAGATCGCCAGGGTAGCGAATGCCATGGTCCGAGCGGTGTCGAGATCGTCCGCTCGCATTGAGTAGTAGAAGATGCCGACCGTTCCCGCGGTCATGATGGCGGCGATCGTGCCCATCCGCCACAGGGAGCGCCTCGTCACAACCGGCTCGCGCGGGTCTCTCGGCGGCTGGCGGAGGACGTCGCCCTCCTTCGGCTCGACGGAGAGCGGCGCGGTCGAGAATCCGTCGGTCACGAGGTTGACCCAGAGTATCTGGACCGGCAGGAGTGGCAGCGGGAGTCCGGCGACGATCGCCACAATGAACGTCAGCACCTCGCCGGTGTTTGTTGAGAGGAGATACTGCACGACCTTGCGCAGGTTGGCGAAGATCGTGCGTCCTTCCTCGACGGCGCCGATGATCGTGGCGAAGTTGTCATCGGAGAGCACCATGTCGGACGACTCGCGGGCGACGTCGGTGCCGGTGACGCCCATCGATACACCGATGTCCGCGCGCTTCAGGGCGGGTGCATCGTTCACGCCGTCGCCGGTCATCGCGACGATGTGTCCCTGCTTCTTGAGAGCCTGCACGATGCGGTATTTGTGTTGCGGATCGACGCGGGCGAAGACGGAGATGCGCCCGATCCGGCGCTCGAGTTCCTCGTCGGACATGCGCTCAAGCTCGCGCCCCGTCACCGTCTCACCCGAGTTGAGGATCATCAGTTCATCAGCGATGGCGCGGGCGGTATCCGGATTGTCGCCCGTTATCATGATCACACGGATGCCTGCCTGCTTCGCCTTGCGGACTGCATCAAACGCCTCCGGCCTCGGCGGATCGATCATCCCGAAGAGGCCGAGGAACGTCATGCCTGACTCGACGTCGCCCCGGTGCAGGTGGTCCTTGTCGGTGGGCGCATCCTTGCAGGCAACCGCGAGGACTCGATACGCCTGAGCCGCCAGATCGTGGTTCGTCTGCATGATCGCGTCCCGCCTGGCATCCGGGAGGTCGCACATGCCGAGGACCACCTCCGGCGCGCCTTTGACGTAGATCGCGTTCCGTCCGCCGTCGGTACGGTTCAGCGTCGCCATGTACTTCAGGTCCGACTCGAACGGCAGCTCGTCGATGCGCGGGTAATCCTCGTCCAGGCTTGGCTTCCGTATGCCTGCCTTCCGAGCCGCGACCACCAGGGCCCCTTCCGTCGGATCGCCGGTGATGATCCACTGGCTGTCGCGCTCGACCAGATGCGAGTCGTTGCAGAGCGCAGCGGCGGTGAGCAGCCGCACGAGGTCGGGATGCTCGTTCGGATCGACCGGAGTGTCGTCGGTGAGGAATTCCCCCTCCGGGCGGTAGCCCTCGCCGGTGATCGTGTAGCCGCCGTCAGGTGTGCAGCACGTGCGGACAGTCATCTCGTTCTGGGTGAGCGTGCCGGTCTTGTCGGTGCAGATGACGGTCGCGGAGCCGAGCGCCTCGACGGCGGGGAGCTTCCGGATGATCGCGCGCCGACGAGCCATGCGTTGGACTCCGACGGCCAGCACGATGGTCACGATCGCGGGGAGCCCCTCCGGGATGAACGAAACGGCGACCGCGACCGCCGTGAGGAAGAGCGTATAGATGGTGAACCCGCGCAGGATGCCGATACCGACGAGGAGGAGCGCGATGAGCGATCCGATGACCCCCAGCAGGTTGCCGATCTGCGCGAGCTTCCGCTGGATCGGCGTCTCGTCGGCCGGCGCTGCCTGAACCTCGCTGGCGATGCTCCCGGTGACCGTGTTCACGCCGGTAGACGTCACGACGGCGGTCCCTCTCCCGGAAGCGATGATCGTGCCCGCGTAGATCATGTTGTCCCTGTCGGCGATCGCGATGTCGGCGGGGAGCGGATCGGTATGCTTATCCACCGGGACGGACTCCCCGGTGAGCGCCGCCTCCTCAGCCTTGAGGCGCACGGCCTCGATCAGCCTTGCGTCCGCCGGCACTCGGTCGCCTGCGACGACACGGATGATGTCCCCGGGAACGACGTTCTCCGAGGGTATGGATATCTCGTCGCCCGCGCGAACGACCTGGGCGGTCGGCGCCGCCATCTGCTTGAGGGCTTCGAGCGCCTTCTCCGCCCGGTACTCCTGGGTGAAGCCGATGATCGCGTTGAAGATCACGATGAAGAGGATAACGCTCCCGTCGATCACCTCTCCGAGCGCAAAGGAGATCGCCGATGCGAGGAGGAGAATATAGATCAGCGGGCTCCGGAACTGCTCCAGGAACTTGATGACGGGGCTCTGCTTCTGCTCACCGGCAAGGATGTTCGGCCCATAGATCCTGAGGCGTTCCTCCGCCTCCGCCGGGGTGAGCCCATCGGGTGTTGCGCCGATCTCTCTCATCACCTCTTCCCAGGGCTTGGCGTGCCAGTTGCTCGATTCGACGGTCATGCGCTTGTCCTCGTTTGTCCTGAGAGTTCACTTGATGGATTATACCCGCCGTCTATCGAGGCGCGCGCGGGGAGGGGGATTCAAGGCATGGAGTGATGGAGTAATGGAGTGATGGAGTAATGGGGTATTGGGAACCCACCACTCCATCACTCCGGTATCGCTTCGTCCTACGGCGCCTGCTTGGCGACCTCGTGGATGTCCGCTGCGGGGAGGATGATCTGCGTCGAGTTATTGTACCAACTCGAACTGCCCGCGGCGGCCGGGAGCTGTCTCATGACTACCAGACCTGCGAACGCTCCGTCGATCGTGAAGACGCTTGCGCCCATATCGAGGCCCTGATCGGGGATCGAGAAGAACCGGGGCTTCTCCACGATGGTCTCGATGCGGTCGAGCGATGCGGCCACCGCCCGGTTCGCTGCGGTTCCCTGACGGGAGAGCGCCAGGACGTTGTCGAGCAGTTCGGGCTTCGATCCCTTCGCAAGATCGATCGCGGTGAGCGGCTTCTCCGGCTTGGTTGTTGCGCGGAGGAAGGCCAGATCCAGTTCCTTGTCGCGCAGGACGACGGTCGCGGGGATCTCCTGCCCGTTCCCGAGGAGGATCTTCACATCGGTGATCTCCGTCGATATCTTGTACTTGTCCGCCTCTTCGCCCAGGAAGTCGGCCATAGACTCGTCAGGGCTGATCTCGGACAAAGGCGTGACGACCAGCCCCGCACCGTCGATGACGAGCGCATTTGCCTCGACCTTGTCCTCCTGAGGCGGAGACTGCTCTCCCTCATAGGTCACGGTCGTCTTGATCACGAGTTGCGCGGTCACGATCGCGTCCTGCCATTTAGCGACCACCGCGCGCCCGGCCTTGGCCAGCTCGTCCGCCGACGCCGGCAAGATCGATGCGCATATGAGTGCCGCGAGCGCGGACACCAGCAGAATCCTCTTGAATCCCATGTTTCTCTGTCCTTTCTCGACCGATATCAGTTCGACGCCCAGCTCGGCTCCATCTCGACATACATGTCGGTGACGCCGCGTCTTACCCTGAGGATGACACACTTCGGTTTGGCGACGGCAATCTCCTTCATGCGCGTCTCGAAGCCCTCGACATCCGTGACTTCCTTCCCATCGAGCCCGACGATCAGGTCACCGGTCATCAGCCCTCCGAGAGATGCCCAGCCTCCCTGGCTGACACTATCGACGATGACGCCTTTCTGATCCTGGGGCCACTTGTAGGCCACGCGATCGAAGAAGCTGATGTCTCGGGCGATGAACTCGAATGTGTCATCCCGATACTTCTTCATCTCCCGAACGAGTTGGGGCGAGGCCACAAGCTCGACGGGGATTGTCATCTCCTTGCCGTCCCGCACTATGCCCAGTTCGGCGGTCGTGCCGATTCGGTACTGTCTGACCATCGCCGGGAGCACTTCCACATCCTCCGGCTGCGATGCGGGGATCGGCGCTCCGTCGAGCGTCAGGATGATGTCGCCGACCTTCAGTCCGGCCTTCTCGGCCGCCGTGTTCGGGTACACCTGTGTCACGCGGACTCCCGTCTTGCCCTTCATGCCGAGGGCCTCCGCGATGTCGCGGGTGAGCACCTGCACGGCCGCGGGGAGCCATGCCTTCCGGACTTCGAGCCCGGGGTCCTGCAGTTCTTGCCTGCCCAGCTTCACGACAGTCAGGAACTGGTTCGAGCCTTTCTCGAATGTGACGACGGTCGGCACCGGCTCGGTCTTGCCGGCGGTGATCTCGTCGGTGATCCGCCTGAGGTCGTTGAGGTTCTTGACCGGCTTGCCCGCGACCGACACGATGATATTCCGCTCGGACAGCGCCGGCTTCGCGCTGCCCGCCGGTCCGCCCGGTCCGACGCTCGTTACGAGGACGCCTTCCTTGCCCGGGCGCTTCAGTTCCTTGGCCTCGAAGAACGTAAGGTTGCTCGCGCAGATTCCCCACTCCTTGAACTCGCGCGGCTTCGACATCGCCTCTTCACGATCGATCGGCGTGACCTTCAGCGATACCTGCTTGCCGTCCCGCAAGACGACCGCTTCGACCTCCTTGCCGGCCGGCAGCCCCATGAGGAAGTGGTTGAACACCGGGACCTGCTCGCGGTGGCGAACGTTCGCCTGCTGACCGGCGATGCTCAGCAGGATGTCACCCGGGAGGAAACCTGCCTTCTCCGCTGGTGATCCCTCGACGGTCCCGCCGATAAGCACGCCGGTTGCGTGCCCCGACGTCTTGAGGAGTGGCTGAGTCATTAGCCCGAGCCAACTGCGTCTGACCTTGCCGAACTTGATGATCTGCTCTGCGATCTCCTTCGCGAGGTTGCCGGGGATCGCGCCGCTTAGGCCAAGACTGATCTCGTTGATGCCGACTATCCGTCCTAGGCTGTCCACAAGCGGCCCACCCGAGTTTCCCCCGTAGATAGCTGCGTCGTGTGCGATCCAGCGCACGATCGACCCCACGCTCTCTCCGTCGAGCACGAGGTCGAGCCAGGCGAGCTGCGCCGGCATGACCAATTCGGTGTTGCTGACCACTCCCATCGTTACCGACTGCGAGAAGGCCATCGGACTGCCCATCGCGAACACGCGGTCGCCTACCTTGAGCTTCGACGAGTCTCCGAACTTCGCGACGGGGAACTCCTGCTTCTTCGTCGGCTTCAGCTTGATGACGGCGATGTCCGAAAGGGGATCGGTCCCCACCAGTTCGGCTTCCATCTCCGACTTGTCCGAGAGCATGACGGTTATGAGCTTCGGGCGGCCGGCCACGTGGTGGTTCGTCACGATGTGGCCTTCCCTGGTGATGATGACGCCGCTCCCGACCGTCTCGATCTTGATCTCGCGTCCCTGGTCGTACTCGACCGCTACGACGCTGATCTTGACGAGCGCGGGCTTCACCGCGGAGACGGCGGTGTCCACAGCCAGCCGCAAGCTGTCGATCTCCTTCGGCTCCGCTGCGAAGGCGCTCGATGAGAGGAGGACGCTCAGGACTGCGAGCGCGATCAGGATGGATCTGGTGCCGATACGTATTGCCACGGATCAGTGACCTCCTGGTAGGTGCTGTGAAACCGGTAGTGGTACTACGACAAGAATAGTCGCCGAGCCGCCGAAAGTCAAGCGGTAGTCGTACATTCAACCGGCCTGAGGACTAGACACCACGGAGGGCCACGGGGTTGCGGAGCAAGCGCTATGTATGAAAACACCCGGTCCGAAGTAGATCGGACCGGGTGCGAATGGCGGATGTCTGATTGGTAGCGTGGCGGGTCTATCCCCGGATCACGTTGAGGATCGCTTCCGTCAGCGCGGCGTATCCCACATCGAGATCAGCGCCGATGTGAATCCGGAGCACGCGGCAGCCGTTATCCCGCAGGGAAATGAAGTCGCCCATCGCCTGAGCGTCCTTCAGCACGCCGAACGAGTAGACCTCGCCGGGGATGGGGACATCCTGCGCGTCGTCAGCGGTGATCTGGATGAAGAGACCGGTGTTCGGCCCGCCCTTGTGGAACTGGCCGGTCGAGTGAAGGAACCTGGGGCCGTACCCGGCCGTCGTCGCAGCCTGCAGCTTCTGCTGGAGACCCTTACGGATCGTCTGCAGCGCGGCATCGACTGCATCCGTCCGGTTGGTGAACGCCATCAGCGCGATGTAGTTCCCCGGCTCGAAGCGCCGGAGATGAGCGTCGATCACCGATTCCACCGATACCTCCGCGTATGGGCCGCTCTCGCGGATGCCGTTCAGCGCCTCGGCCGTCGCATCGTCGGCATAGGCGGTCAGGACGCCGCTCTCTGCGAGCTTGGTCTGTGCGGGCAGTGCGGACTTCTGCTTGTACTCATCGATCAGCTCGCCCGTGATCTTCTTGCTGCTCGCCACATTCGGCTGATCGAACGCGTTCACGGCGAGGAAGGCGCTCGCCACCGCCGTTGCGATCTCCCAGCGGAAGTACTCCCGGCCGAGATCGAGCAGGTCGTCGATCTCGATGGTCACCACCGGATGCCCGGCCGCCGAGAGCATCTCGACTTTCTGGTCGAGCCCGGTCTCTGTGGTGGTCTTGAGCTTGGTATATACGAACAGTCGGTCGGATGAGTAGTCCTCCGGGAGGCCGATCGGTTCGCTCTCGACCGGCAGCACGCCCTGGCCGTTCTTCCCGGTGCTCTCAGCGACCAATTGTTCCACCCAGTAGCCGAAGCTGCGGATCTCAGGCGCGAACACGAGCGTCATCTTGTCGCGGCCACGGAGGGCGCACTCCGCCATGATCGCGCCGAGCGCCACGCCGGGGTTGTTCCGGGCCGGATGCTGGTCGCCGCACGCCTCCATCATCTTGCGCGCGCTCTCCAGGAGGCCCTTCACGTCGACGCCGATCAGCGCCGCCGGAACGAGCCCGAAGTACGATAGCGCCGAGTACCGCCCGCCGATGTCCGGCATGTTGAGGAACACCTTGCGGAATCCCTTGGCCTCGCCCTCGCCGGCCAGCCAACTTCCCGGATCGGTGATGGCGATGAAGTTGCCGCCGTTCGGGAGCTTGTCGAAGAAGTACTGGTACGCCGACTTCGTCTCGATCGTCCCGCCGGATTTGCTGGAGACGACAAAGAGAGTCTTCGCGAGGTCGATCTGCGCCTCGATGTCGAGCACCGCCTGGGGAACGGTGCTATCGAGCACGAAGAGCTTCGGGAAGCCCGGCTTGCTGCCGAATGTGAGGTAGGAAACCTCCGGGCTGAGGCTGCTCCCGCCCATGCCGAGCACGACGACGGACGTGACGCCGGAACCGACGATCTCCTGCGCGAAGCCGGTCAGTTCCTCGACACGGTTCATCATCGTGGAGGCGACGGTGAGCCACCCGAGGCGGTCAACCAGTTCCTTCGTCCCGACGGGCTGCTTCCAGGGCGTCGGATCCTTCGCCCACATCAGGCGGCTGAACTGCTGGCGGTCCCAGGAGTCGAGCGCGGCTTCGACGATCGGCCGACACTCACCGAGGGTCGCCGTGAATGCGCCTGCGCCGGTCCCGTATGTGACCTGGTCGGAATTCTGGTTCATGTTGTTCTCCATCGGATTGATATACCCGGATATTCTACCCGAAGTCGCGAGCATTCGGCAACTTGCCGGACATATCGGTGTCCCATTGTGTGGTGGGAGGAGTGATGCCGTTCGGGAGAGAATGCAGGTGTTGTGGGCATCGCGGTTCAGGTACGAGCAAGATCGACGAGTAGGAGGCTGCTATGAATATGCCATTCGGCGAGATCAAGGACAAAGTGCTGGAGGTCCGCTTCTCATCGGCGGATTACTCCATCGCGACGGTGCTGAGCGCCATCAGAGAGCATCTCGATGTACTGGAGGAGATCGGCGTGACGTTCCTCGGCGCGGCGACGGAGGTCCACACCGGGCCGACTCCGGTCTTCCGGCCGACGGATATCAAGGCGTGCTTCGAGTACACCGGCTCGGGCGACGGCAGGGTCTGCCTCGAGCGCGCGTACCAGGTCGTTTGGAAGGGAATCGTCAGCACGTTCCCCGACGAGAACGAGTGGGCCGAGGCGAAGGCGAGCTTCGGGCAGTTCATCCTCGCCCAGGCGGACCTGCTCCGGGCAAGGACGGAGAGCGCGAAAGAGTGATTCGTGATCCGTGATGCGTGATGGACCGAGTTCCTCACTCATCACTCACTCATCATGCCCCGCATATGCGCAGACTTGCACCATATCTGATAGTCTTGATTCTCCTGGCCGCCATGCTGACGCCTGCGTGGGCTGTTGACGCGCGTCTGAGGTGGGTCGAGGTCGATATCTCGCCCCACGGCAACGGGTGGGCCGACGTCGTTTACAAGATCCGCTGGCAGGTCAACAGCGGCCAGATGCACGGTTTCTACTTCGAAGGCTTGGACCGCGCGACGCCGGAGTTCTCGCTCGCCGGCTCGAATGCCCTCGATGACCGGGGCCGGCGCTACCCTCTCGATATCACCGAGGTGTCGGCCGGCAAGTACGATGTCGTTCTCGCCAACGGACGAGGTATCGGGCCGGGGGAGGTCACGTACATCGTCGTGTACAAGACCGACCTTTCCGGCGCGGGGATGCTCGACTATACCGATAGCGAGTTCGGCAGGCTGGTCGTCTTCAATTGGGCGCCGGTCGAGTGGGACCAGCCGCTGGAGCATCAGACCGTCTATCTTCACTACCCGATCCCCGTGGACGGCAGAGAGGTCACCCAGGAGCGCCTCCAACAGGTCGGCTTCCGCACCGAGAGGTTCGTCAACGAGCGCTACCTCATCAGCTACTACGGGCAGGAGTATGCCGGCAAGCACTGGCTCACCGTGCGCTTCCACAGGAACGACATCCCCCCGCGCTACAACATGCGCATCCAGACCTACGTCATCGACAAGTTCTTCCCGGACCTCCACACGGGTGAGTCGGGTTCCGAGCCGCCCATACCAGGCGGCCGTGAGATTGACGAGCCGGGCGGTCTGAATCCCGTGGGTGTGGTCTTCGCATTCGTGCTCGGCGCGGCGCTGGTCGCGGTCGGCGTACTCCTGGTGAGGGCGAAGTATGTTGCTTACTCGGCGGCTGCTGCGGAGATGGACAACATTCGCTGGGACCGGGCCGACTGGGCGCCGCCGAAGATCAAGGTGAGCAGCTTCCGGCAGGAGGGCAAGATCGCCGATCTCCACCCGATCGAGGCGGCGTTCCTTCTCGACATCCCGGTGAACAAGATCCTGGCCGCCATCGTGCTCGAGCTCGAGCGGCGGGGGCTCTTCAAGATCCTTGCGACCGATCCTCTGCGCGTGGAACGGCTCTATCCGATAGGCGTCCTGCCGGACAAGCTCTATGAGGACATGATGTGGAACGCCGTCCGGGACGAGGGCCGGCTCGACGACAACGAACTGAAGGCGGTGGTCGAGCAGATCGCCGAGAACGTCCAGGCGAAGTGCTGGGACTGCGACCTCGAAGCGACGAAGGAGTACTACCGCAAGCAGATCAAGGAGCAGTTCGAGGCGGTGCAGGCCGGCGGTGATCTCGACGGCACGTACGACTCGTGGGGGCACAGCTACTATCGCTACTACCCGCACTACTTCTACGGATCGTCGCACGGACGGGAGAGCCAGGTCGAGAAGGGCATCGAGAAGCAGATGCCCGCGCGGGGGACGCCCACTGCGGCGATAATCCGGGCGGACGCATGTCACTCCGCCTGCTACGTGCACACGGCCTGTCACGATGCCTGCCATGATGCATGTCATTCGGCTTGCCACTCCGCGTGTCACTCGGCCTGCCATTCGGCTTGTCATTCCGCCTGCGTGAGCGGAGGTGCGCATTGACCATGTGTCCCGTGACCGACCTCCGCTGGATCGACGGCTTCGTGAAGAACATCCGTCCGCACGTCTTCGTCCGGAACCGCGACAAATTGCTCATCCTGATGCCGAACCAGGCGTATTACCTTAACGAGACCGCCATCTACTTGCTGAGCCGCACTCTCGCCGGTGAGCCGATTCGCCGCGTGATCCCGAAGGCGTACCAGACCGAAGAGCGCCTTCGGGAGATCAACGACTTTTTCTGCGATGTCCGGGCGCTCGTGATCGGATGTCTGCATGAGGGGCACGGGAGACGCGCCGTCGAACACATCCCGTTCAGCCGGAAGGGGAGCCTCCTTCCGGTGCTCAGCGAGATAGCGATTACGTATCGGTGCAACCTGGCATGTCGGTTCTGCTATGCAGGGTGTAGTTGCAGGAAGAGCGCGCCTCATGAGGGAGGGGTCGGCAGTGTCGAGCGACTCCCTTCCTGCGGTGAAGATCCCACCCAAATACCCCCGCCCCGTAGCGGGGAGGGTCGGGGAGGGGTCTCCGGCGGCGAGATGACCGCTCGGGAGATCGAGACCGTCCTGCGTCGGATCAGGCATGAGGCTGAGGTGCCGAGCGTCAGCTTCACCGGCGGTGAGCCGACGGTCCGTGATGATCTGCCGAAGTTGATTCGCTGGGCGGTTCGCATCGGGCTGCGGGTGAACCTCATCACCAACGGCACGCTCCTGACCGACTCGCTTGCCAGGGAGTTGAAGCGCGCCGGGCTGAGGAGCGCGCAGGTCAGTGTCGAGGGGCCGAACGCCGAGGTGCACGACGCACTCACCGGGGTCGATGGATCGTTCGAGCGGACGATCAACGGCATCAGTGCGTTGAAGGGGCAGGGGATCTACGTCCACACTCACACGACGATCAACCGGCTGAACGCAGAGCACGTTGCGGGGATGCCGGCGCTGGCGAAGTCGCTCGGCCTGCCGCGTCTCTCGATGAACATGGTGATGCCGTGCGGGAGTGCCGGCACGGGTGAGACCGCTCTCCGCTACGCCGAGATCGGGGAAATGGTCCGGCTCGTGAAGCGCGCGGCCAGAGACATCGGCATCGAGTTCATGTGGTACTCGCCGACACCCTACTGCATGTTCAACCCGATCGCCGGCGGGCTCGGCGGGAAGGCGTGCGCGGCCTGCGACGGACTGCTCAGCGTCGCGCCGAACGGAGATGTGCTTCCTTGTTCGAGTCTCGCCGATCCGGTGGGGAACATCCTGCATCAGCGCTTCGACGAGGTTTGGAACTCCGAGCGCGCGCTCTACTATCGGAACCGGGAGTATGTGCCCGACGACTGCCGATCTTGCACACATCTCGATCTCTGCAGCGGCGCCTGCCCGATCTATTGGGATGCGTTCGGCTGCGAGGAGTTAGCCGCAAGGAGTAAGGAGTAAGGGGAGACCCGGTCAGGATCACTCATTGCCCGTTAGGATAGCCCATGTCTGAGAACAAGCTGCGATTCCTGATAAAGCCGAATATGTCGATGAGCGACCGGATGATGTGGATCGGGGGCCTGTTGCTCGCGGGCTTCGTGATCCAACTTGCCGTCTCACCGATCCTCGGATGGCTGGTCTTCCTCGCAGGATGCGCGCTCGGCATCATCGAGAGCAAGTCCACCAAGCCGGCCGTCGGCAGGAAGGGCGAGTGGTCTACCACTACGATCGAGGAACTCGAGCGCATCGAGAAGCTATCGAAGGAGATCCGGGACTGGCGCGAGCAGAGGACCACGTTCAGCCCGATCACCGGCGGCGGATGTGGGACGTTCCTGCTCGGCCTCATCTTCCTGTTCGTCTCAGCCCTCATGATTGCCGTGGTCGTAGATGGCACGACCGACTTCGGTCTCATGATGAGCAGGATCTTCGCGCCGCCGATGAGAGGCGGGTTCGTCACCCCGATCTGGGTGGCCGATGTCCTAGCGCTCTTCATCCCCATATGGCTCTCTGGTTCACTTGCCGCATGGGAGCCGCCCGAACTGCCGAGGAAGGTGCGCTATCTGCTGGAGATCTACCGTCGGTACAAGCCTCAGCCGGAACTGGAGTTCCTCCCGAGCCTCTACGTGCAGGGGAAGGACGGTCTCGCCGTGCCCACCGACGCCCGGCTGATGATCAAGTTCAAGGATGCGCCGAAAGAGTTCATGGGTGTCCAGGTGCAAGTTTCGCTCAACGACGTCCAGGGCAGGAAGTACCCCTATGCCTACTCGGTGCTGCTCGCAAAGAAGGAGTTCGGCCTGATCGACAAGGCCAAGCCGTACCTGAAAGAAGGCGAGATCGGGATCATGCGTGAGATCTTCGGTTCGGCTGCCGAGAAGAAGGAGCTCGCCCACACTCAGTTCGCGGGCTCGATCGCCGAGACGGAATCACAGGAAGACGTAGACGTCGTAGTCGTACGCCAGATCGCCACCGGTCAGGGATACCATACCTCCGAGGACGAGGCGCTCGAAGTGATCTCCGATGCCCTCAACCTCGCCCAGCTCGTGCTGAAGTCCTAGAGCGCGTTCCAAGAGTGTCGTAGGAGTTTTCACCGAGATTCATCGGTAGCAGAATGAAATGGCGCTGCCGACGCATCTCCGTAGGGAACGGACGCTGTCCCGTTCCGTGGGTGTGGGCATGCAACGACGGAACGCGACGGTGGGCGTTCCCTACGTGGATACCCGAGGGGCTTCGGTAGCGACGTTCGCACAAACCGCGAACTCTGTTTGCGAAGCATCCAGCGCCCCGTAGGAGGAGTCTTACGGGCGGTTTTCGCCCGGGAACTCCGACGTCGGGATTAGCATCGTCCCTTCGACAGGCTCAGGACAGGCATTCACCAACGCAAAATCCCTCCGACACAGGTCAGGTACCCTCGCTCGTCCGCTCCTCGGCTTGACCTTCCTGCGCCGTTGTGGGCATAATGTGTCCGGAAATACCGGGGAAAACGATTACATACCAGCGTTGTCAAGGAGTGAATCCATGTCTTCCGAAACCACACCGGTCTGGAACCTGTCGGACCTCTACAACACCATAGACGATCCTCGGATCGAGCAGACGCTTCAAGAACAACTCCGCAGGGCCGAGGAGTTCGCCCGCAAGTACCGTGGAGCCATCAACTCACCAGACCTGACCGCCGAGACGCTGTACAGCGCGATCGTCGAGTATGAGACCATCCTGCAGGAGCTCGACAAGCCGCTGACCTATGCCTCGCTGCTCTTCTCGGCCGATACGAGCGATCCCGCGCGCGGCGCGTTCCTCCAGAGGATGCGCGAGCGCCACTCCGATGTGACGATGCGCATGATGTTCTTCGAGCTCGAGCTGATGGAGATCCCGGAGGACCGCATGGCCCGGCTGATGTCCGACCCGGTCCTGGATGAGTATCGCCACTACATCTGGGCCGAGCGACTCTTCCGCGAGCACAAGCTGAGCGAGGCCGAGGAGAAGGTGCTGGAGGAGAAGGCGAACACCGGACGCCGAGCCTTCACTCGGCTCTTCGAGCAGACTACGTCGAATATCTGCTTCGATGTGACCGTCGGCGGCGAGCGGAAGAGCCTGACTCTGCCCGAGACCCTGGCGCTTCTCCGTGAGCCCGACCGCGAGACACGCAAGACCGCCGCCGCCGCGCTCACTCAGGGGTTGATATCGAACTCCCGGACGCTGACCTTCATCTTCAACACACTCATACAGGACAAGGCAACCGACGACCGCCTCCGCAACTACGCGTTTCCTGAGCAGTCGCGTCATCTCTCGAACGAGCTCGATCCCGACACCGTCGAGCTGGTCGTGAGCACGGCCGTCGACAACTACTCCCTCGTGGCACGGTACTATCGTCTGAAGCGGGAGATCCTCGGCTACGACAAGCTCACCCACTACGACCGCTATTCGCCACTCTTCGAGACCAAGGAGGATGTGCCGTTCGGACGAGCCAGGGAGATCATCCTCTCCTCCTTCAACCGCTTCAGCCCGGTGATCGGCGCCGCAACGGAGGAGTTCTTCGCCCGGAACTGGATCGATGCCGAGCCGCGCAAAGGCAAGCGGGGAGGGGCGTTCTGCTCCTATGTGACGCCCGACCTGCATCCCTATGTCTTTATGAACTACCTCAACCGCATGGATGACGTCATGACGCTGGGCCACGAACTCGGTCACGGTGTGCATTCGTCCCTGGCGCGCGAGCAGACCTATTTCAACTTCGCGTCGGTTCTGCCGGTCGCGGAGCTTGCGAGCACATTCGGCGAGATCCTCGTCTTCGAGACGCTCCAATCTCAGGCCGATCTCGACGACAAGCTTGCCCTGTACGCCGACAAGATCGAGGGCGCGTTGGCCACGATCTTCCGCCAGGCCGCGATGTACCGCTTCGAGCAGGCTATCCATGCCGCCCGGCGCGAGAAGGGCGAACTCACTACGGAGCAGTTCAGCGAGCTCTGGCAGCAGCATCAGCAGGAGATGTTCGGCGACTCGCTCGAATTGGGTGACGAGCACGCGCTCTGGTGGATCTACGTGCCGCACTTCATCAACTCGCCGTTCTACGTCTACGCCTACACATTCGGTGAGCTGCTGGTGATGTCGCTCTATGCGATGTACAAGCGCGAGGGCGACGCCTTCGCGCCGAAGTACGTCGATCTCCTCCGGATCGGCGGCTCGATGAAGCCTGCCGAGATGCTCGCCCGCGTGGGGATCGATATCCAGGACAGGACCTTCTGGCAGGGTGGCATCGAAGTTCTGGCAGGATTTGTGGACGAGTTTGAGAGACTGTATAAGGAGAAGAAGGCTGTCGGATCGGTCTGACCCAGTCTGACCGGTCCGACCGGAGGAAACCCATGCTAGACCCGAAACCTGATTTCGAGCGCCTGCTCACTGCGCTTGCCTGCTCCGGTGAGCCCGATAGAGTGCCTCTCGCCGAACTCGGCATCAGCTACGAGGTGATGTCCGGCTTCATGGGCGCTCCCGTGAACACATTCGAGGACGCCGTGAAGTTCTACGAGAAGGCCGGCTACGACTACCTCAAGGTCACGCCGCTCTACGATTGGAATCCCGAGAAACGCGTACCGAAGGAGGGAGTCCGCTCCGCTACCGGGCAGTTCAGCGCGAACACAGACAACGAAGTCCAGATCCGCTATGCTACCGAAGGCGCGGGAGTCATCACCTCCATGGAGGAGTTCGAGACATATCCCTGGATGGACGTCGAGGACGTGGATTACTCGATCTACAAGAAGGCGAACGATCTTCTCCCCGAGGGCATGAAGATCATCGGCCACCAGGGCGACATCTTCACCCAGGGCTGGACACTCATGGGCTTCGAGACGATGTCCTGGAAGTCGGTCGATGAGCCGGAGCTCGTCGAGGCGGTAATGAACAAGACCGGCCAGATCATCTATGACATCTTCGAGGTTATCGCCGAGCAGGAGAACATCGGCGCGCTGTGGATCTCGGACGACATCGCGTACACCGAGGGGCTCATGGTGTCACCGGCGTTCCTCCGTGAGCACGTCTTCCCGTGGTTCAAGCGGATCGGGAACCTTGCGCGGAAGATAGGCGTCCCGTATATGTATCATTCCGACGGCGATCTCTGGCAGGTGATGCCCGACCTGCTGGATGATATCGGCTTCAACGCACTCCAACCCATCGAACCCAAGGCCATGGATATCCGTGAGCTGAAGGAGAAGATCGGGGATAGAGTCTGTCTGATCGGGAACCTAGATCTCGGGTACACGCTGACTCGCGGCACCCCCGAGGAGGTCATCGAGGAGACGAAGGGCCTCATCCGGGACGTCGCTCCCGGAGGCGGCTACTGCGTCGGATCCAGCAACACGGTGCCGTACTACGTGCCGGCGGAGAACTACAAGGCGATGGTCGAAGCCACGCTCGAGTTCGGCGAGTATCCGATAAAGATTTGAGTCGTCTAGTTGGTCAGTATGTCAGTGCGTCAGTTCACCAGTCTGTCAGTATGTCAGTCAGTTCGGACTGACTAGCTGACCAACTGACTAGCTGACCAACTGACTAGCTGACTAACCGCTTTTCACGAAAGGAATCACCATGAGAGCATTACACCTGCTCGCGTTAGCCGCGGTGGCCCTCATTCTCACGCTTGCTGGTTGTGGAGGTGGCGGCTCCGTAGTCCCTCCGCCCACAACCACCACCAGCATCAGCGGCAGAGTCGTTGACGCGGACGGTAACGGCATCGACGGCGCCACCGTCTCTGTCGAGGCCACGCGGGCGCCCATCACGACGACAACCTCCGGCGGCGGCTACTACACCCTGCAGGGCGTGCCGGTGCTGACAGATCTCACCCTGACCGTCACTCCTCAGGGCGGCACTGCCGTGACATATCGCGGCATTCAGGTGACGGCGAACTCCGGTGGGGCTACGCCGCTGCACGTTGTATACAGCACGGAGACACCCCCTCCACCGCCGTGGGGAGACCCGACCATATCGATCCTGCCTCCGGATGCGACGGTTTCTATCGGCACTACCCCGACGTATCGCGCCTACCTCGATCATGATGGATCGGTGCAGAGAGCCGTGTGGACCGTGACCGGAGCTGTCGGAGAGGTGACGAATGGTGGGGAGTCTTTCACGATACTCCCCGGAGCGGCCGGGACGACCATTCGTCTGCGAGCTATGGTTCGCCTGGCTGACGGCCGCGTCGTGACTGCGGAGCGCACGCTCACCGTCGAGAACCCCGGGGGTGATGGCGAGGAGGAGCCGCCTCCTCTGCCTCCCGGTTAGGCCGTAGATCCCACTAGGGGAGGGGCGCGAGTCCCTCCCCATTATGTCATATCTCCTTCCCCTCTTACTTGCTTGCCGACCTATTCCCTGCTATAATACACGTCGATAGAGCGTCCGTCCCAGCACCTCGGGGACAACGCCGGACAGCCAGCATTACATCTTCTCCCGGCAGTTGGAGAGGGATTCCGGATCAGTGTTGTCGAAAGCATCGCCGACGCACCCGTAGCCTGGGGGCTTGTGCCCGTCGGGCATGCACAATCTCGACGCCCATGAAGGGCTAGGCTGCGGTTGGCGCGAGCTTTCGACAACACTGGCTGCAAATCCGCACCAACTGCGGGGAGGCATACTGTATCAGGAGACGCCGCCATGCTCGTGCGAGTCGATTCCAGCGCAATCCTGGGTGTAGATGCTTACGTCGTCGAGGTCGAGGTGGATGTCGCCATGGGGATGTCCTCCTTCACGATAGTCGGCCTTCCCGACACTGCCGTGAAGGAGTCCGGGGAACGGGTCCGCGCAGCCATTCGCAACACCGGCTATGAGTTCCCGTACAGCAAGCGGATCACCATCAACCTCGCACCCGCCGATATCAAGAAGGTCGGCCCGATCTACGACCTCCCCATCGCCGTCGGCATCCTCGCCGCGAGCGGTCAGGTCTCCCGCGAGTTCCTCGACGATATGATGGTCGTCGGCGAGTTGTCGCTCGACGGTACGGTCCGGCCGGTGCACGGCATCCTCCCGATGGCGCTCGCCGCGAGGGACGCGGGCAAGAAGCACTTCATCGTGCCGGCCGACAACACGCGCGAGGCCGCCATCGTGGATGGGATCGACGTCTATCCCGTCGCTACGCTCACCGAGGTCATGGAGCTGATGGAGGATATCGGCAGCAAGCAGGCCGCGCACATCGACCTCAGCGGCTTCGAGCTCAACCGTCCGCACTACGACCTCGACTTCGCCGATGTGAAGGGGCAGGAGCACGTCAAACGTGCCCTCGAAGTAGCGGCAGCCGGAGGACACAACATCTTGATGATCGGCCCTCCCGGAAGTGGCAAGACGATGCTCGCTCGCCGGATTCCCGGCATCCTCCCGCCGATGAACCTCGACGAGGCGCTGGAGACGACCAAGCTCTTCAGCGTGAGCGGACGGCTCGACTCGAATACGTCGCTCGTCACCACGCGCCCGTTCCGCTCGCCGCACCACACGATCTCGAACGCCGGGCTGAGCGGCGGTGGGACGTATCCCCAGCCGGGCGAGGTCAGCCTCGCGCACCACGGCGTGCTCTTTCTTGACGAGCTTCCGGAGTTCCGGCGCGATGTGCTCGAGATCCTTCGCCAGCCGTTGGAGGACGGGCAGGTGACGATCAGCCGGGTGGCCGGGACGCTCACATACCCTGCTCGGTTCATGCTGGTGGCGGCGATGAACCCCTGTCCGTGCGGCTTCTTCAGCGATCCGACGCGCCCGTGCACATGCAACCCGGGGATGATCAACAAGTACCTCCAGCGGATATCCGGACCGCTGCTCGATCGGATCGATATCCACATCGAGGTCCCACGCTTGAAGGACCAGGAACTGGTGAACGTCCCGACCGGCGAGACATCGACGGCGATCCGTGCGAGGGTCGAGCGCGCCCGTGAGATCCAGCGGGTCCGGTTCGGCTCGAACGGCGCGGGAATCTTCTGTAACGCGCACATGGGCGCCAAGCAGATCCGGCAGTTCTGCGCCGCCAAGGACGACGTGAAGGACCTGCTCAAGACGGCGATCAACCAGCTCAATCTCTCCGCCCGCGCCTATGACAGGATACTGAAGCTCGCCCGCACGATCGCGGACCTCGAAGGCGTCGAGGACATCACGCTCGCGCATGTCGCCGAGGCGGTGCAGTATCGAAGCCTGGACAGGAAGCTTTGGGGGTAGGGTGTGCTATAATGAAAGTGCGAGACGTGATCAGGCGAATCGAGGATGATGGATGGTACGAGGCCCGGACGCGAGGGAGTCATCGGCAGTTCAAGCACCCCTCGAAGCCGGGAACAGTCACCATTGCCGGTCATCCCAGCAAGGATATGCATCCTGAGACCGTGCGCAGCGTGTGGCGTCAGGCTCAGATAGGAGATTGAGTAATGAAGAACTACCTTGTCGTTTTTGAGCATGAGGGCGATAGTTGGAGCGCATATGTTCCTGACCTGCCCGGATGCGTCGCCGCCGGTGACTCCAGGGACGAAGTGTCTCGGCTCATCCGCGAGGCGATCGAGTTTCACATCGAGGGCATGCGTGAGGAAGGTCTTCCGATCCCCGAGCCCAAGGCCGACGCGGAGCGCGTCGATGTCGCCGCATAGTGGATAGAGATGAAGATAGCCTATGATCCTTGGGTGGATATCCTGCGCATTGCCTTCATCGATGTTCCTGTCGAGGAGAGCGATGAGGTGAAGCCCGGGTTCATCTTTGACTGCGACACAGACGGCAATGTCGTGGGCATGGAGATACTGCACGCTTCCGAGCAGATCGACGATCCCAAGTCGATGGCATACACATTGGCGAGCTAAGGCGCCGGACCTTGTCCGTTTGGACGAGGTCAGTACAACAGCCAGGAAAGGACACTGAGATGAAGAGCAGACTGTTCGTAGTACTCGCGGTAGTGATGTGTCTGGTGAGCGCAGCATGGGCTCAGGACTGCAGCAAGGACACGATCACGGTTATCGGCATTGGCAAAGTAACGGCCAAGCCGGATGTGGCCTATGTCACGCTTAGTGTGAAGGCCGATGGCATTCTCATGGCCGATACCGCACAGAAAGTCAAACAGAAGCTGGACGAGATCGAAAAGGCGATCAAGGCCAAGAAAGACGGCATCAAGGAGATCGTCACCTCGGACGTTGCGATCGGCTAGAAGGACTCGGCATGGAGTTCTGATGAGAAGGATGTCGCCCGCCCGCAGATAGTCAAGCAGATGAGAGTGACGATAGCTCCCGATCCCCAGATCGCACATGACATCGTGGATGCCGCAATCAGAGCCGGAGCATCCATGGATGTATCCGATTCGTACTCGTACAGCAGATACTTGGACAACGTGATCGTCTACGGCCTGATCAAGTCGGAAGAGGCGGAGGCACAGGCTCAGGCGAAGGCGCTGGAGGACGCCAGGGCTAAAGCGGCCAAGCTTGCGGCGCTCGCCGGCAAGACTCTGGGCGGGGTGACCAGCATCGGTTGCGATAGCAGCTCGTCCTGGTCGTATCAGCTCAGCAACATGATGCGGGGCGGGATGGAGTTCCCGACAACCAATCTCGGCCTCGACCCCTCGAAGATCGATATCACCCACACGATGAGTGTCAGCTTCGAATTGCTGAAGTAACAGGCGGCCACCGACGCATGATCCTTCGCGCGATTATAATCTGGTTCATTCTGATGGTCATCGCCATCGTGAACGGCGCGTTCAGAGGAGCGGTGCTGATCCCGAAGTTCGGCGAACTCATCGGGCGCATCATCAGCACGCTGCTCCTCTGCGCGCTGATCCTGCTGACCGCCATCCTCACGATCCGGTGGATCGGTCCGTCCAATCCCGGGCAGGCGTGGCTCGTCGGCTTGGTGTGGCTCGGCCTCACCATCGCATTCGAGTTCCTCGCCGGGCACTACGTCTTCGGCAACTCGTGGGAGCAACTCCTCGCCGACTACAACGTCCTCCGAGGCCGCCTCTGGGTCCTCGTTCCGATCACCACTCTCGTCGCGCCGTGGCTCGCCGCAAGGATTCGGGGCATGTAGACGCGCGCGTGAGTGGGGAATACGGGGCGGGCGAAGCAACCGGTTAGCGGCGGTCGAGCAGGGTCCGGTAGACCGCCAGAACCTTCTCGATGTAGACCTCGGGCGAAAGCTCGGCCTCGATCCGGGCGCGCGCCTTCCTGCCCATCTCGACGGCGAGGTCCGGATCGTCCCAGACCGCCTTCATCTTCGCCGCCAGGTCATCGGGGTCGCTGTGGTTTGCCAGCATGCCGTGCTCGCCGGGCGTGATCATCTCCGGAATCCCGCCGAGGTCCGATCCGACTACCGGCTTGCCCCAGGAGTAGGCGTCCAGGATCGTCATCGGATAGTTCTCGTACCAGATCGACGGCATCACCACGAACCGGGAGTTGTGGACGAGTTCCTCCAGGCGGTCGCCGGTCACGAAGCCGACAAGCTCCACGTTCTTCAGCCCCGCCTTCTCGATCTGCTCCCTGAGCGCGCCGTCGAGGTATCCGCGGCCGGCGATCTTCAGCGGCACGTCTGGGATTCGCTTCATCGCCTCCACCAGCACCGTCGGGCCCTTCTCCTGGATCAGCAGGCCGAGGAAGAGCGCGTACTCGCCGTGCTTGTACGCAGGCTTGCGCGACGCGATCGGCACGGCGTTCGGCACGTGAACGATCCTCTCCGCCGGGAAGCCTGCCTCCACCATCTTGCCCTTCAGGAATCGGCTCGGTGAGATAAACATATCGATATGGGTACGATATAGCGAGCGGTGAAGAAAGCCCTCGATGCCGCACAGCAGGCTTCCGAGGCGCGAGTCGTGGACACAGCAGTACTTCACGGCGTTGAGGTAGTTCCCGCCGAGGCATCTCTCGCAGATCTTCCCGCCGACCTGCATCTTCAGGTTCGGACAGATCAGCTTGTAGTCGTGGAGCGTGACGACGGTCGGAATCCCGGCGCGCTTCAGAGCGACGAGGATGCTCGGCGATAGCTCGTGGTAGATGTTATGCCCATGCGCCAGGTCGGGCTTAGTCTCGCGTATCAACGCCGAGATATTGCGGTATGCTTCGATGGAAAAGAGTATTCTGGCGGCTTCTCGGGCGGTTTTTATGACCTGACTGGGCCGAAGTGTGGAATAATCCACCTGCTGCACAAAATACCGGGAATACGGCGACGGGAGGTTTTCGGGGTGCTTCATGGCAAAGGGGATGACCTCGTGCCCAAGCTCCTCGAGGAACTCTTGCGTGTGGAGCATGACCACGTCAGCTCCGCCGTGGCGTCGGTAGAAATTGTGACAGGCGAGGATCTTCATAAGGCTTCCGGCCTAGAATACCGTCTCTCGTGGCGGTTGTCAAGCCGGACGGCACGCGTGATTCACGCCAGAACCAGCATAAATACCTATTGACAGAAAGGCTTCGAGGTCTTATGCTGATAACGAGGGTGTGTCTTCCGACAGGCCATGCGCCGATGCATCGCTCGATAATCAGCATCTCCGCGATCAGGGAGGAAGTGGTTGAGCATGAGATGCCTGACGTCCCGCGCCCCCGCGTCCTCTGCCTTACACTGTCTCACTTAGCCCCGAATAAGCGGTCTCGGGATGAATGAGGATTATAGCATGGAATCTCTGGGCTCTTTCAAGATTATCGAATCCCCGCTCGCACCGTCTGAGCCAGGTCGGATGAGGAACATACTCACGTTCGACTTCGAGGACTGGTATCAGGGACTGGAAATCCCCTGCGCCGAGTGGAGCAACTATGAGGATCGGCTGGAGCGAGTCACCAATCAGATCCTGGAGATGCTCGATACCGCCAACACCAGAGCGACGTTCTTCGTCCTCGGCAAGATCGCCGAGACCAACCCCAGGATCGTCCGCAGGCTCGCGGACGCCGGACATGAGATCGGCACGCACGGCTACTCTCACTCGCTGATCTTCAAGATGACTCCCGCGCAGTTCGCCGACGAGTTGAGCCGCTCGCTCAAGCTGATCGAGGACTGCATCGGCCGGAGCGTGATAGGCCATCGCGCCGCCTATTTCTCGATCAACGATGATTCGCTCTGGGCGCTCGACATCATCGCCGAGCATGGGCTGTCATACGACACGAGCATATTCCCGATCCGTCACTATCGGTACGACTGGACCACCACGCCGCGGGCGCCTTACATTCTTCGGAATGCGAAGAACGAACTCGTCGAGATACCGATCTCTACTCTGAGCATCCTCGGCCGCAACGTGCCGATGTTCGGTGGGTTCTACCTGAGGTTCTTCCCGCGCGCTCTCGTGCGGAAGGCAGTGAAGATGCTGAACAATCAGGGTTATCCGGCGGTAGTCTACGTGCATCCGTGGGAGTTGGACCCGAAGCAGCCGAAGATCAGCCTTCCGTATCGATTGGGCCTTCCTCACTACTGGCGTCTCGGCTCCACTGAGGGCAAGCTTCGGAGCCTTCTGCGGAGGTTCAGCTTCGGGCCGGCATGCGAGATCCTGCCTGCTATCGGACGGGTCAGCCCGGTCGCGGCTACCGAAGCCATAATGGCAAAATGACCGGAGCCTGATCCCGCTCACGCGTGGTCACAGGCGCCGGTCATACTTCGACTAAGCAGCCTTCAGTCCGCTGTCTTCATTGCACAGACTCCGCTCGCTCACGGCACGGTTCTTTCCAGTCCGCTTGGCCATGTAGAGCGATCTGTCCACGCGGTCCATCAGACTTTCCAGCGTATCGTCTCGCCGCACCTCCGCTACCCCGATGCTGACCGTAAACGCGAGTACGCCGCTGATCTGCTTGTTCTCGACCAGGTATCTATTTGAAGAGACCCGTGAGCAGATCTTCTGCGCTTTCCTTAGCGCCGCTCGGAGTGACACGCCCGGGAGCACGATGGCAAACTCCTCGCCGCCGTATCTGGCGATAAGGTCCTTGGGCCTGATCAGCGCCTGGCATTCCTGGACGAACGCCTTGAGCACACAATCGCCTTCCCGGTGGCCGTAGAGGTCGTTGATCCTCTTGAAATCCTCGAGGTCGCACAAGAGCAGCGAGAACCTGGAGCCGGACAGCACATACCTTTCCAGGTAGCGCTCGATGCCAAGATCGAAGCAAAGTCGACTGCTGGCGCCTGTCAGTTGGTCCGTCATCGACGCGAGCTTCGCCTCTTCCAGGTCGGATCTGAGCGAGCCTATCTCCCTGGAAAGCGCCTCCATACGTTTCGCGTCCTGGGCTTCCTTATCGCGGATGGCCTGTCTCATCTGCTGTATCTCAGCCCTCAGTTCATCCTTGATCCGCCTGATGTCTTCCAGGCCGGCAATCTGCTGCATGCGGAGGCTGCTCTCGTGCATCTTGCCCGTGAATACGTCGCCTTCGCCGATCACTCCGAGCAGGCTCTTGTGCATGAACTCGATGACATCTCTGAGCTCCGACTCTGCGGTCTGCAGGTATTCCTTCTGTCGGTCGATATGGCTCAGCAGGAACGGATTATCGGCTTCGAGCGCGCGGTTCCATTCTCGTGGCGCTTCGCCTTCCTCGGCGCGACGGACCAGCTTGTCTATGCGCTTCCTGAACGCATCGACATCTATGTCGCTGATATCGAGCGCAGAGGCCTTGAGGAGGTAGAGGAGGGTCCGCGCAGAGGAGCAGAACCATCGGTTCTGCTCCCTGAGGAGTCCCTCTGTCACATCGTGAACCTCCGCGTCTGCATTGGCGTGTTTCTTGGGGGTCAAAAACATGGCTTTCTCTTTCACTTGGATTCACGTCAGACCAAAGTGGCGGTGCGGTAAGCTAGGTAGCTTGTGGGTGTGCTCACTCGTGGTACTACGCATTATCGGCGGAAACGGGTATTCTCCTCAGGGGAGTCCTGTCTCCGCTCCGTCTTGATGACCACCGGTGAGCCGAAGAGGCGGGTCAATCCGGCGAACCGGAAGATGCTCTCAGCGGCGGACGAGACCCGCGGGCTCTTCATCATCCTGTGGAGCACCATCGGCAGGAAGAACTGTCGCACGCAGTCCGACCGCCGGAATCCGACCTCGTCGAACACACGCAAGATCTGCCGCTCCCGGAAGCAAGTGTACTCCCGCGTGTTGCCCTCGAACCGTTTCTTGAGCCGGAATAACTGCGGGCCGATGTAGTTGACGCTCCGTACCTCAGGGTAGTCGATGACGACCGCCTTGTCCGACACACGCGCCATCTCCGCCAGAAACTCCGGCCAGCGAGACACGTGCGCCAGGAGCCTGATGCTGATCACCACGTCGAAGGCTCGATCGGTGAATGGCATGTCGAGCACATTCCCTACGTGGAAGTCGATCCGCCCCGAGTCGACGTAGGTCCGGATGCGCTCCTTGCACTCCTCGGAACTGCTGAGCACCGTTACCTGGTAGCCGTTATCCAGGAGTACGCCCGTCAACTGCCCGTGTCCGCCGCCGACGTCGAGCACCGATGCGCCGGGGTAGGGCGCGAGCATCCTGAGCATCGCCTGCTCCTGGACCTGCAGCATCCACTCGCCGATACGGCCCGCGAATCGGCTTGCGTAGTCGTCGGTAGAAGTCTCGATATCCGCTGTCTCAGGGAATCGGTCCATGTCAGGATGGACATTCCCCGCAGCCTGCGAACGCAAACCGTGCCGATCCACGCCGTAGAGCAAAAAGAAAGAGCGAGGATTGGCGTCCTCGCTCTTGCATGTCTGGTGTCGTGCGTCTGGTATTACTTCCTGCGGCGAATTGCGAATCCGATCAGACCGGACAGTCCGGTTCCGAGGGCGAGCAGGCTGCTCGGCTCGGGGACTACCGGGTTGATGCTGACATCGTCGAACCACATCTCGGTAGCCGAGCTCAGGTTCGAGCCGAGGCACACGAAGTTGAACTTGTCAGCTCTGTTGGGGTACTTGGTCGCACCGACGACTCCGTCGATCCTCCACTCGACCCTGCCATCCGGGAAGCCGAGGATCTGAGCAAAATGCCAGCCGACCGTTCGATCTGCAGCCCCATCCAGCATGAAGTAGCCGGCGCCTGTTCCGTTTACGATGCGGCCCTGGTACTTCGTGGACTGGGTGCTGTTGTTCTTGCCGATCATGAAGATATTGTTCAGCGAGCCGTCCCATGCGCCGCCGGCCTTGCTGTAGACTGCGCCCCAGGTGCGTCCGAGCGCGGCTCCGCCATCATAGAACCAGAAGCCGAAGTTCAGGTCAGCGATCGCGATGTCCTCGCCGATCGCTCTGTAGCTTCCCGCAGCTCCTGTACTCTGCTTGAGCGAGTGAGTGGGTGATACCGACTTGTCGGTGGCCCATGCCAGAGGTGTTGTGGACATGGGCTGCCAGTTGGCTTCCAGTGCGGCCTGATTGGCATACTCGAAATCTTCGACCCAGCCGGCGCTAGCTGTACCGGCCAGGACGGCTGTTGCCAGTGCGACAAACAGCAGTGTCTTGGAAAACTTGGCCATCTGTTTCTCCTTCTCTTCCCTCTCGAGGGGGGATACGGGCTGGCGCCCGTTGACCGCTATCTCCTGAGCCCACCAGACGCATACTGATTGGAATGGACCCAGTCGGCCGGGCGCAGTCCACCCGGTGAGTAGCAGCTCTATGGATCAAGTCTACATCGCCGTCTTGATCTAGTCAACAGCGCTCGCGAAAAACCGGTATATTTGCTGGCTACCTGCCGTTGGGCCATGCCGCCTATCAGCCCGCTGCAAGGCAGTGTGTGCGTAAGTCTCATCGAAAGCACCGCACATTCCGCGTAGCCTATGGGCTCGTCCCGGTCGGGCATGATCAATCCCGACGCCCACAAGGGGCTGGGCCACGGATTGAGTGGAATGGATTGGCCTTGCCAACGAGCGAAAGGACCCGCATCGTGTCGGCACGCTTGATCCGTGGATGCTCGATGAAGTCGGCGACGTCTCCGGCTCACTAGGGGCCGGCGCAGTCTCCCGATCCGGAAGACGTCTCCCGAGTGCCGCTGTTTGTGATATACTTGCTCAGTAAGCCATGATCCACAGAACCATCACGATCCTGCTGTGTTTTGTCATATGCCTGGCAATCCCCTGCGCCGGGTCTTCCGAGCTCATCGTCTGCGGCTGGAACGAGGTCTACATCATCGATGCCGCATCCACCGATTCGCCGCCGAAGAAGCTCTGGACCTGGAAGGCCGCCGATCATCCCGAGATCCCCGAGGACGCCGGGAAGCGTTTCGGCACTACGGATGAGTGCAAGCCGGTCCGCGGCGGCAGCAAGATCCTGATCACCAGTTCGGGCGGAGGTGTTGCGCTCGTGGATCGTGCTTCCGGGAAGCCGGAGTCCTGGGCGGTGGTGCCCTATGCCCACTCGGCCGATATCCTCCCCGGCGGGCGCATCGTTGTAGCCGCGTCTACCTCAGCGAAGGTGGTCGTGCTCGACGGCAAGTCGCCGGGGAAGATCCTGTACGCCGCCGACCTCGTCTCGGCGCACGGCGTTGTGTGGGACAGGCAGCGCCATACTCTCTGGGCGCTCGGCGACAAGGAGATCAGGGCATACCGTTTGAGGCGCTGGTATTCAGACTCGCCGCATCTCGAGGTCTCCGGCATATACCCGCTCCCCGAGGGCGGCGGCCATGATCTCTATCCGGTCCCCGGCACCTCGATGCTCTCCGTCAGCGCCTGGTCGCGCTGTTTCCTTTTTGACAGGGATACGCATGAGATCAAGCCGCACGACCTGCTCCCCAGGGCGTACTCGGCCAAGAGCCTCGACCTCAATCCCATCACCGGGCGTCTGGTGTACGTTCAGGCCGAGAGTCCCAACTGGTGGGCGGGGCGAATCCATCTGCTGAACCCGTCGGGGGCGATCCTACTTCCGGGACACCGGATATACAAGGCTCGATGGAACATAGATAGGTGACCGTTGGAGGACATCACCTGTCAAGTGTGGAAAGCAACCTCGACAACGTGAGCCTTGCCCATATCCATGCATAGACGACGGCAGGCGGATCACCCGGTGTTCTGTTGTGGAGAGGCGCCCTCGGCCTATGTAGAACTTCGGGCTGCGCTGTTGGGCTGGAACGGAGAGTCTGACCTGGCCGCGCACTGGTTCTGCCGTATGGAGGGAACACCTTGTTACTCCCATACCGCGTGAAGAACCCACCGGCGCGCTTTCCATACGCGACCATCAGCACTATCGCCGCCAACTTCATCATCTACCTCGCCACGACCGAGTACTACCTGTTCATCCGCGATGAGGTTGTGAGGGCCTACGCCTTCCAGCTTTGGAAGGCGCCGTTCGCGAACTTCTTCATATCGTCGTTCCTGCACGGAGACGTCTTCCACATCCTGGGCAACATGTTGTTCCTGTGGATATTCGGGCCGGCGGTCGAGGACCGGTTGGGCATACCGAAGTTCCTTGCGGTCTACTTTGCAACCGGTCTCGTAGGCGATCTCACCCAGGCGCTGCTCGACGTCACGTTCCTCGGTGAGAACCAGCCGGTGATCGGCGCGTCGGCGTGCATCATGGGGATCGCAGGAGCGTACTGGTTCGCGTTCCCGTTCAGCAAGGTCTGTGTTTTCTACTGGATCTGGTGGTTCTGGCGCGGAGTGTTCGAGGTGGCGGCTCACTGGGTGATCACCATCTACATCCTGCTCGATCTCTGGAGCGGTCTGTCACGCGGGATGGAGCATATGAGCGGCGGAGTTGCGAGCTTCGCGCACGTCGGCGGCGGCTTTGCCGGCGCCGTCCTCTGCGCATTGATGCGGGTCAAGCGCGACACGGCGGAGTTGTCGGAAGCGAGAGCGGTCCACGCCGATGCGAAGCAGCTCGAGTACATGCCGTTCTACGCGCTGGAGAGCATGCTCGAGGCCGAGCCGGACAACATGGAAGTCCTGCGAGCGATGATCCCATCCGCTATCCGCGAAGGGAAGCGGGCCGTGGTCGCAGCCGCCATCGCCAAGCTCGGGCCGGAACTCGTGGTGAGAGACCCGTGGGTGGTGTACGGCTATCTCACGATGTTGAACGGCGATCCCGGCATCTACCAGTCCGTGCACCTTCTCAGGCTTGCGCGCCAACTGGAGAGCCTTGATGAGCATGACAAGGCGATCAAGGTCTACAAGCTCATCGCCGAGACTCGACCCACCGAGATGGAGGCTGAGAACGCGCTCTTCCGGATGGCGTACTGCTACTGGAACGTCTACCGACACAAGGACTACGCGGAGGCCAGCCTCGCCGAACTCCGGAAGCGCTTCCCTCGCGGCGAGATGATGCCGTTCGCCCAGGCGCTCTGGAAGCAGATCCAGGGAGCAGCAGGCGGCCAACAGCAATGAAGATAGCAGCGCGCATCATGGCTATGGTGGTCCTGGTGCTTTCGATCGGCGGGGCGGAGTGCAAGCAGATGGATTGGGTGAAGATCGGGCCGGACGGGAAGTCGTTCGCGCTCGCCTTATCGGGGAAGCCGTTCATTCCGCGCGGGTTCAACTACGACCGCGACCACAACGGGCGGCTCCTCGAAGACTATTGGGAGGCCGAGTGGACGACGGTCCGCGAGGACTTCGCGGAGATGAAGGCCCTCGGTGCGAACGTCGTGCGCATCCACCTGCAGTTCGGCCGATTCATGTTAGGTCCCGACAGGCCGAACGAGAAGGCGCTGGAACGTCTGGATCGTCTCGTTGTCCTTGCCGAAAGCCTCGGCCTCTACCTCGACATCACCGGTCTCGCGTGTTACAAGAAGGAGCACATCCCGGAGTGGTACGACACGCTTTCCGAGAAGGACCGGTGGCGCGCTCAGGCAGCTTTCTGGGAGGCGGTTGCTAAGTGGTGTGCGGATCGTCCCGGTGTCTTCTGCTACGACATCATGAACGAGCCGGTCGCTCCCGCCGGATGCCGTGAGCCCGGGAGTTGGCTGGGAGAGCCGTTCGCCGGGTATTACTACGTCCAGCACATCGGCCTCGATCAGGGCGACCGGAAGCGCACCGATATTGCGCGCGACTGGCTGCGGGCGATGGTATCGGCGATCCGCAAGCATGACAAGCGCCACCTCATCACTGTCGGCCTCCTGCCCTGGAGTCTCGACAAGCCGGGCCTCACCTCCGGTTTCGAGCCCAGGACCGTCGCGCCGGAGGTCGATTTCCTCTGCGTCCACATCTACCCCGAGGGCGGGAAGATCGGCGAATCGATCGACCTGCTGAAGGGCTTCTGCGTCGGGAAGCCGGTAGTCATCGAGGAGACATACCCCATGCATTGCCCCGTGGACGAGCTTGGCGACTTCCTCCTCAAGTCCGAACCGCACGCTGCCGGATGGATCGGGTTCTACTGGGGCAAGACGATCGACGAATGCCGCAAGTCCGGGACCTGGGCCGACGAGCTCATGGTTGGATGGCTTCAATTGTTCGGCTCGATGACCAACCAGGAACCTGGCAATAATGTCGACTGACGGCCCAGTTCGCCGTACACAAGCCTTGATGCCTTGACTGAGAACCCCGGCGCTGATATCCTGTCCGCATGGATGGCTGCTTCACCCCTGAGCCCAGGCAGGAGACGCTCGATCGCATCCTTACCGCGCTGGAGGCCGATGAGCGCATCATCGGCGTGCTCGTCGTCGGCTCGGGTGCGGTCGGCTTCGAAGACGACCTCTCAGACATCGACATCTGCATCGTGGCCTCCGATGAGGACGCTGAAACCGTCTTCCGTGACTGGCGGACGCGCTTCGATGAACTACTCCCCGTTGTTCACTGCTCCGAGGTCATCTACGGGCCTGGCAGCTACCTCTATGCCCTCCTCCTCGATCGGTTTCTCGAACTCGATGCCGGGTTCGTCGCCATCAGCAAGCTCTTCGCCGAACGGGAGCGCTGGAAGGTTGCCTTCGACCGTTCCGGCCGGATCGAGGAGATCATGCAGCGCACGTGGGCCAACAGGGAGCCACCGGATCTGATGCGCGAGCACCGGCGCCGAGCCGACGGCATATGGCATCACATCATGCACTGCGGCCAGGCGCTCCTGCGCGGCCGGCAGTGGAGGGCGATTCACTACCTGGAGGCCGTCCGCACCCGGACCATCGAGCTTGCCTGCATCCGCCTCGGTCTCGAGGCCGGGCACTTCCGCCAGGTCCACGGCTTGGCTGCCGAGTTCCTCGGTTCCTTACAGGCGACTCTGCCCGCTAGTACTGAGTCTGCCGAACTGCTTCGTGCATGCAGTACGTCGGTGGATCGTTTCTTCGAGGAGGCGCGGGAGTGGGATATGATGCTGGGTACTGACATTGCGAGCACCCTGGAGCCGAAGATGCGGGAGTACACGGCTCTGGTCCGAGATTCACTCTCCCGCAAGGGAGCACTATGAGCATTCGACGACTGATGCCAATCCTGCAGGCGATCCTGCTGTTCGCCGGACTGACGGCGGCCAACTCGGAGACTACTATGAACGAACAGAAGATCGAGGCATACGGCGCATACTCGGCGGACTACGAGCGGAGGGGCAAGCTGTCGCTATCGGTGCAGTTCGCCGAGCCGCAGATCATCACCGTCGCCGACAAGGAGTACAAGTGGGGGCCGTATCAGTTCCCCGGCATCGGCAGATGGGCTGACGGCACGCTCGTGATGTCCTGGAGCACGAACGAGGACTCGGCGAGGGCCTACGGGCTCCCCAACGGCTGCGCTGTCTCCCGCGATGGCGGCAAGACCTGGACCGCGCATACCGGTAAGTGGGGCGTCTCTGGACTCCTTCTGCCGAACGGTGATCGTGTCAGCGTTGTGACCCCGAGGCCGTACAAGCTCGCCGACCTCAAGCTCCCGACTCCGGTCAGTGACGGCAAGGATCCCTATGGGCCAAAGCTGGCCATGTACAAGCTTACCGATCTCCCGGCGAAGCTCCAGACCATCAGGATCAAGCGCTTCCCGAAGGGCTCCGACACCGCGAAGACCGAGCACGCTGCTCTCAATGATCCGCTCGCCCTGAGATACTCGATCTACGACGTCTTCCCGATCGTCTGGTGGGGCGACATGCACGTCCTTCACGACGGCTCGGCGCTTGCGGGTATCTACCCCGGCTATCGTCTGCTCGACGACGGTAAGGCGGACCCGAAGGGCAACGTCTTCTTCTACCGCTCGACCGACAACGGACGAAGCTGGACGATCCAGGGGCGCATCCTCTATCAGCCCGATCTGAAGGCCGATCCGAGAGGCAACGAGCGCGGCGGCTTCACCGAGCCGGCGTATGAGGTGTTGGCCGACGGATCGCTCCTTTGCGTCATGCGCACCACCGATGGCGCGGGCATCGGTCCGATGTACCTCAGCCGCTCGAAGGACGACGGCCGGACGTGGTCGAAGCCGAAAGCCTTCACACCGAACGGAGTCCTCCCGAAGCTCCTGCGCCTCGACAACGGTGTGCTGGTGCTCGCATCGGGCCGCCCGGGCGTGCAGGTGCGCTTCTGCACCGACGGCAAAGGCGAGAAGTGGACCGATCCTTTCGAGATGGTACCGGTCACCGAGACCGACCCACACCTGGATACCTGCGGCTACACCAGCCTGCTCGCCACCGGCCCGGACAGCTTCTTGCTTGCCTACTCGCACTTCAAGCATGAGACCGCCGATGGCCCCAGAAAGGCCATCCTACTTCGGGAAGTCACAGTGAGACGACCGTAGGAGTCCGGATATGTCAGACCGCACACCTGAGGAAATCCTGGATGTTAATCGGCGGTGGCTGCCGCCGTCGCCGCATGTGGAGAAGGTCATCGAGATGGTGGAGAAAGGCGCCGCGCACATCGAGAAGCGCGGGCACCACGAGCCGCCGCTCATCATGTTCGAGGACGGCGGGGTCATCGAACTCCCAAAGGCTCGCTACGAGGAAACCTACCGCGGCATGCAGCTTGTCTCCGCTGATGATGCATCTCAGGAGGGCGTCACCAAGTTCCGCGACGTCTGCGGCTGCGTGGACTACATCAAGGGCACTCTCCGAGACAACCCCGAGTCCGTCGAGGCCGACCCTCATACGTTCGACCAACTGCTCGACCATGCGCTCTACATGATTTCTCGGATGCAGAAGCGCGAGGAGGAGTACCGGCAGTTTGTCGTCGATGTCGTCGCCGCCTGCCTCCCGATGCCGCAGGGCCCCGACCCCAAGATGGCCTCCAGCGCCGTGGAGGAGATCAAGACGCTCCTCCACAGTCACCCCGAGGACATCAGGAAGTACGCCGACCTCCTGAACCAGCTTGCCGAGGATGTGCGCTGGGTCGCCTCCAACCAGGAGCGCGTCCTTCGGGAATACAAGGACCTGGCCGTCAAGATCCTCAGCCTCTACAAGTCGGCGAAGGGCGCCCGCAACTGGGACAAGGAAGAGCAGGGAGCCTAGCCCTTCTTGAGCACATCCGCCGGATGCTCCGGGAACCCGTTCACCCCTCGAGACCTATCGAACTGCTGGATCCTCTTCGCCGGCCTCTTGCGATATTCCACGCTGCGTAACGAGCCTCCGTGGAGCGCCCGATCCGCGTTCGGTCTTGACAGAGCCTCGATCGCGACCCTTCTGAGCCTGTCCGCCACGTCCGGCCGGTCGGTCAGTCGCTGATGAAGCTCGTTCGGGTCCTCGGTGACGTTAAAGAGCTGCTCCCGCCCTCCGTTCGCCATGAAAATGTACTTCCAGTCCTTCTCGCGCACCATGACCCTGAACCACGGTGTTTCCGGATGGCAGTGGTAGCCGATCAGATACTCCCTCGGCTGAGCCTTCCCTTCGACGATCCCCAGCACGTCGACGCCCTCCCGGACGTCCGTGCGGCCCGCGGCATGAGTGGCGATCCCGAAGAGGTCGGTCAGGCACACCAGTTCCTCACGCTTCGTGTCCTTCGGCAGGCGGCTCGGCCAGCTCAAGAGGAACGGCACGTGGCACGATGCCTCGAAGAACGTCTCCTTCTGCCAGGCGTTGTGGTCGCCCATGTGATCGCCGTGGTCGGAGAAGAAGCAGATCAGCGTGTTGTCGGCATCCGGCCTCGCCTCGACCGCATCGAGGATCCGGCCGAGGCACTGGTCGATGTAAGTGATCTCGCCGTAGTAGCGCGCCTTGAGCGTCCGGGCTTGAGTATCATTGATGTCCTCCGCCCAGATGACGTAGTTCATCCACGGAATCTGCTCGTCCATGTGATCGATGGCGATGTCGCCCCTGATCGGGTTCGGCATGCGGTCGGGATTGTACATGCGGTTGAACGGGATGGGCGGGGCAAGCGGCGGATGCGGGCCGATGAACGATACGAAACCGAAGTACGGCTTGTCACCGCCCGCCTCGATCAGCTCGATAGTCCGGTCGGCGGCCCAAGCCTCGACGCCTAGATGCGCCGGAAGCGGGCTCATCTGCGGCTGATAATACATCTCCGTGCGCTCGCCCATCAGCGCCTCGATCCAGTCGTACTCCGGATGCTCCCTGGCGATGAACGAGGCATAGGCGTCCCGTTCGCGGTCCTGGGGCGAACCGTACAGCTCCTCGCTTCGCAGGTGTACGTCGAACCCGATATCCTCAAACCTCGGATGAGTGTGCGACTTGCCGACGTGAAAGGTGCGGTATCCCAACTCGCCCATCGTGCGGGCGAGGTACTTCCCGCATCGCCCTTCCATGGTCGGCGCCTGGCCTTCGACGATGTTCGCCGCGCTGTTGTCGTAGACGCCGGTCGTGGGAGGCTCGCATCCCGTGCGGATGGTGTATCTCGCCGGGACGCATACCGGGCAGGTCGAGTACCCCTGGGTGAAGGTGATCCCTCGCTTCACCAATCGGTCGAAGTTCGGCGTATAGATGTGCTGATTCCCGAGCGCGGCGATCGTATCAGCGCGCATCTGGTCGCACATGATGAACAGGACGTTCGGCTTCTTCGCCACTGCTTCTGCTGACAATTTCGTCTCCCCCAGTGCAAGCGCCCCCGTGAGGCCCAGCATCGATTTCATGAACTCGCGTCTCGTCGGTGTCATATCGGTTGCCTGTCCGGCGCCGTGTCGTAGGAGCGGCTTCCAGCCGCGATTGATCTAATTGTAGGAGCGGCTTCCAAGCCGCGATCGCAGCTGGAAGCTGCTCCTACATGGCCTGATCGCATCTGGAAGCTGCTCCTACGGCGCCATCAGTGATGTAGCATTCGCCGTGGGCATCCGCGCATCCTTTGATGAAAGGGATTCCCGTCCGGGTAACGAACATAGTGGAACAGGCGGTGCGACCATCCATGCGCCTGTTCACGCTGTTTCCGCAGAGGTTTCATACCATGATCGATACACTGAACAACCAGTTCGGCATACCGAACGCCGTCACCATCGCCGAGGGCAACGGCGGCCTCCCCAAGGCGGTGCTCACCCACTCATCGGGCTCAAGCTGTGAGGTCTACCTGCACGGAGCGCACATTACCTCATGGAAGAACGCTACCGGCGACGAGTTGTTCTTTCTCAGCCGCGAGTCCTGGTGGCAGAGTGACAAGCCGATACGCGGGGGCATCCCCGTCGTCTTTCCGCAGTTCGGGGGACGTGGACCGCTCCCCCAGCACGGGTTCGCCCGCACGTCGGAGTGGGAGTTGGTGTGCAGTGGATTACTGGACAACGGCATCGTCAACATCGACCTGCAGATGAGAGAGAGCGCCGAGACGCTCGCGCTCTGGCCCCACCGATTCACGCTCGGCCTCCGGGTCTTGCTGGACGAGAATGCGCTGACCGTCGGTGCACGGGTCACAAACACCGGCGAGCAGCCGTTCGACTTCATGATGGCGCTCCACACCTATTTTCGGGTGGCCGATATCACGAAGACGGCGGTAGTCGGCCTCCAGGGCACGACGTATGTCGACACCCTGCAGGAGAATGCGCGGATCGTCGAGTCCCGCCCGGAGATCCGATTCGCCGCCGAGACCGACAGCGTCTACCCGAACGCGCCCGACTCCCTCCGAGTCGCGGAGGAGGGCAACGGTCGGACCATCGGCATCTCGAAGACGGACATGCCGGACGTGGTGGTCTGGAACCCGTGGATCGCCAAGTCCCAGCGCATGCCCGACTTCGGCGACGACGAGTACGTCCATATGGTCTGCGTGGAGACCGGCGTGATCGAGACGAAGCCTGTCCTCTTGCCGGGAGAGAAATGGGAAGGCGAGACGACGTTTAGAATTGAGTAGTGGAGTGTTGGAGCAATGGGGATTGGAGATAAGGACGAGGTCGGCTAGCGCGCGTGGCGTTTCAGAGGGAGAAGGACAGTGCCCGCGGCTCCGAGCAGGGCCACACCGGCGCACAACCAGAGCGCGGTCGAGAACGATCCGGCCGCATCCGCCATCGCCCCCGCCACGGACGGCCCGGCCGCCTGACCGATGCCGAAGAAGAGCGTGATGAACCCCAGGGCGGCCGGCGCCAGCCTTGCCCCGAGCAGGTCGCCGCACGTCGCCGCCATGATCCCCGGGATGCTCCATGCCGAGAGCCCGAACAGGATCGCCGAGATGGTGAATCCGACTGAGGTCGGCCACAGCGGGAACAGGGCAAATGCCACTGCATGCACTATGTAGACCATCGCCAATGCGCTCTTGCGGCCAATGCGGTCGGACGCCGAGCCCCATATCAGACCGCACAGCAGGCTGAACCAGCCCATCGTCATGAAGAGCTGCCCGGCCTGTGCCTGCGTGTACCCGCCGTCGGTGATGAGGACCTTGGTGAAGAAGGTCATGTAGACGATGTAGGAGAAGCCGAACGCGACGTAGACCAGGCCCACGAGCCAGACGATCGGCCTGTTGTAGACATCAGCCAGCCGCTTTGAGCCGCTCGGGCCGGAGGGAGCCTGATCGTCCGGCCTGAAGCCGATCGGTCTCAGCCCCGCGTCGGACGGTGTGTTGCGCAGAAGGAGGGCTGCTCCCACCGCCAGCGCCAGAGTTGCGCCGCCGAAAACGAACCAGCACGTGCGCCACCCGTCAGCGCCTTGTACGGTCAGAATGCGCGGGACCAGCGGTCCCGTGACTATCAGCGCGACCGACGATCCGGCGACCGCCACTCCCGTTGCGAGGCCCCGACGACGCGCGGCGAACCAGGACGACATCAGACCCATCACGGGCACGTTGCTCGCGCCGCTCCCGATGCCGGTCAAAGCCCGCCACACAGCCGCGGAGACGAAGCCCCCGGCCAGTCCTGTCATCACCATCGACAAGGCCGCCAGCGCAAGTCCACATGCGATGACCACCCGAGGGCCGAAACGCGAGGCCAGTGCGCCGCCGATGACGCATGATACCAGATAGCCCATCAGGTTCGCGGTGGCAAGCGCTCCCGCCTGGGTGTTGTCCATGCCGAGTCCGGCTTGCATCGCAGGAAGCACGATCGAGTATCCGAACCGTGCAAGCCCCAGCGCTCCGAAGACCACGAGCGTGCCCATGCCCAGCACGACCCAGCCGTAATGCAGGCGTCGAGCCTCGCCCCCACCGATCACTGTTGACTGTTCATTGCTCACCGGATCCTGTCCTTGCCGTCCGTCAGCCAGTCGAGGCCGAAGCGCGCGAAGGTGATCGTCTCGTAGGCGTCTTTCTGTCCGCACTCGTAGAGGAGCCCGATATCCATGTCCGGCAGCACGGTGAGGCACGAGTAGGCCGAGAACCGCGGGTCCAGGAGCTTCATCACCGGCCATGTCTTGCCCTCATCGTAGCTCATACGGACCGTCATCATGTTGCGCCTGAGGCTCGCCGGGTTCGAGAAGACCAGACGGCTCTTGCCATGAGTCTTCGACTCGGTGTATCTCAGGAACGATGCCTGACAGACCGGTTCCACCAGCGTCTCATCGGGTTTCCCCTCGGAGAAGGTGAGTCCGCCGTCCGTGCTGACGGCTATCGTGCGGCAATTCTGTCCCTTGTAGCTCCTCATGTTGAGCATCAGCGAGCCGTCCTCGAGTTCGACCACCTGGCACTCGTTGCACTGAGGGAAGACGTCGCCGCCGATCTTCCACGTCGCGCCTTTGTCGTCACTGTAGATCACGTGCGAGCCGTAGTTGCGCGTGCCGAGGATCGCGTAGTCGCACGGGATCACCAGTCGGCCGCTCTTGAGCTGGATGCCGACACCCGGACCTGTCGCATACCAGGCCCAGTCCTTCTTCTTGGTCGATGCGGTGATCTCGACAGGTGTTGTCCACGTCTCGCCGTCGTCGTCGCTCTTGCAGATCCAGACCGTGCGAGTGCCCTTGCCGGTGCCCATCTTGATCTCGCTCTCGTGGTCCTCGCCGATGTTGTGCGTCAGAGGGAGCCAGATTGTGCCCGTGTCCCGATCGACGACCGGGCAGGGGTTGCCGAATGTGTTCGGCCCATCGACCGCGATTGTCTGCACCGGGCCCCAGGTCCTGCCGCCGTCGAAACTCCGCCGGAGGAGGGTGTGGATCTCTCCCGAGTCGCCCCTGCCGTTCTTCCGTCCCTCGCAGAATGCGAGCAGCGTGCCCTTCTTCGTGACGATCAGCGCCGGGATGCGGTAGGTATGGTATCCGCCCTTGCCGGACTCGAAGACGACGATCTTTTCCGGGTCCTCCCAGGTCTGTCGGACAGATGAACTGCCGGCGAGGAGGTTTCCTGCCAGGATGAGGAGCCCAATCAGTACGAGTATGTGAGTGGACAATGAACCAGCCTCCGGTAGCATATTGCTTGAAGGTAGTATACGCTCGGGAGACTGCAGAGTCAATGCGGTCGATCGTCGTTTGTTGCAAGACCGTCGGGCTCACAAACGAAAGAGAGGCTCGGCGATACCGAGCCTCTCCACGATCACGTGCGGAATCGGAATGAACTACCTGTGCTCAGAGCGCGGCGTATTCCACTAGTTCGCCGGCCTCTATCTTCTGCCTGAGTTCCTTTTGCCGCGCCACCAACTTCTGCATTCTGGCGGTCAGCTTCCGTACCGCTTCGGCATACCTTTCGTTGTTTCCCTCCACTCCTCGAACAGCTTGCCGTCCGACTGGATGGAGGCGTTCAGCTTGAGCAGCACCGTGCGGGTGGATTCGATCTGCTTGTTCACCTGATCAAGTTCGGCGAGCCATCTAGAGCATTTCGCCGGCCAGTCTTCGAGTTTGGGATCTGCCGGAGTGGTCGTCGTATTCTGCGTAGACGGTACGGCAGGCGTGCCCGGGGTCGTATTCCCACCGATAGGCATGACTACGCCCGTGCCGCTCTGAAGCGCCACGACAATGTCTCCCGCCCGCGATGGGTTGTTCGTGTATGTCGAGATGCCGTCCATTATGCGCTTCAACTTCGCCTGTGCTTCATCTTGAGCCTTAGTAGCCTGCTCGGTGAGCTTCTTCGCCTCATCAGGCGACGTCGCGGAAATCTGCTGGGCGCGTGCAAGGTCTTTCTGCGCCGTGTCCATCTGATGCAGGCAGTCGCTGGCCTGATTGATCACTTCGTAAGTTGCGGCAGCGTGGGATGCAGGGTCGCTCGGACTCGGCATCCCGTCGAGTGTCGGCAGAACCGTGAGGTCAATCTCGCCGGTCATGGCGAGAGCGCTCTTTTCGGCCAGGTCTCTCGCGGCCTCCAGGTCGCCGGATTCCGCCGCATTCACGGATTGCTTGGCGAGTACCGCGCTCGCGGCCAACTGCTTCAGTACGTCTGAGGTGACTTCGACATCCGGCTGGGTCTTTATCCAGTCCTCGCCCTCCTCGGGCGAGAAGCTGGCGCCGCCGTGCGCGACGAGCACCAGGCTGCCGGCATTCTCGTCTACCTGGAAGACCATGCTCCAGAAGCCTTGCACGCTCTTCGGATATGGGACCTTCTCATCCGTAGCGTTCTCCACCTTGATCGCGTAGTTGTTCCTCTTTGCCCAGCGCTCAAGTGCGACGATCTTGGCAAGCTCCGACATCTTGTGCCACTCGGGGTAGACCGCCGCGTATTCATCATAGTGCTGAGTCAGATAGTCGGCGTACCTGGGCGTGACCGACTCGATGAACTCTTTGGCGGCGCTGTCGGTATTGCCCACCGTGTCGATCACCCAGCCGAGGACCTTCACGCGTGAGTCCTGGAACTCGACGACATCGCCGCCGGGAGAGACCCACATCTTCACGTCCGCGGGTACCAGCCTGTGTCCGACCAGCGCCCCCGCACCGGCAGGCGGTTCGTAGTTGCGCGCTGCCTCCTCCCGCCGGCTGAACTCCAGGTCCGTCAGGTGGGCCGGCATCTTCTCACGCGCATCCGGGAAGGTGCACACGCTCTTCAGGCGGTAGTCAGCCCTGAAGAGCACATCCCCAAGCCGGGAGCCCGGCTCTGCGTTCTTGTACACCACCTCGGACTGAGGAACGGGGAAGTTGTAGATCTAAGCTATGATCTGCGGCCCGAGGACCAGGCCGTTCAGCATCTTCGCGCCGGCTCTCTGGCTGATGAAGATATTCATCTGCTCGCCCATATAGTCCACAATCGCGTCCGAGTTCTGCCGGCTCTGAATGCCGCTCTCCGGCGCTCCCAGGTGTCTGCACAACTCCGATATCGTGAGGACTATCCCAGCGTTTCTGCACTCGTCGTACGACATGGCGCCGGAATCCCGCTTCCTCACCAGTTCCTCGTACTGCGGAAGCAGACCGAACGCCTTCGCCATGCGCCCGATGATATCGTCGGGGGTGCCTCCCGATCCCAGAGCCGCAGACCCGTCTGCGGCGCCCGGCGATCCCATTCCCCGCATCATCTTGGATATCGTGCCGAAGGCCTCCGCGGTCGGCAACTCCATCTTCCCCGTGGCGGCGGCATACAGCCGTCTCAATTCCTCACCGGTTACCCCCATGGCGGAGGCGCAGTTCGCGAAGAAACGCCTGCTGTCCGCTTGCACGGTGTTATCGTAGAGGAGGAGGTTCACCAGCTTCTGAGCCCACTGGCTGCAGTAGCCGGGATCGTCCATCCTCTTTATATCGGCGGTCATCATCTTGTCCACCTGGGCAAGATGCGACTTCTGCTGTTCGCCGGGCTCGATCGAGAGCGAGGGGTAGGGGTTCTCCAGCACGTCCTTTAGCAGGTCCGCGTAGGGGATCGGACCGGTGTTGTAGGCCGGATCGTACTTCCCGATGAAGGTGACTACACGGGTCTTCGGGTCGATGAGCGCGTACTTCAGCGTGTTGATATCGAGCGGCCCTTTTCTGGGCGCGGGGCATCGGCAATGTCGTTCGCGTTCGACGCCGGAAGGGCTTCGGGACGAATCGTCAGGTTTATCGTGCTGCTGTCCCGAACCACGGTGATCGGGTAATCGACGCCGATCTTCAATCCGGCGACCAGTTCGGTAACCTGCGCAGCGGAGGTCACAGGCTTGCGGTCCAGACTCGTGATGATACCTCCCTTCGTCACGCCGGCCTTCTCCGCGGGAGAGCCCTGGTTGACTGCCTCGACAAGGGCTCCTCGTGTCCTGGAGCGCCGTGACGTGTCCTTTATCTCAACGCCGAGATAGGGTTTTCCGGACGCGGCCTGCGCTGGGAACCTCGCTCTTCGAGAACAGGTATCGGCGCTTCCGGCATTGGGAACCGGGGATGGTCCGGAGGTCTCGAACCTGTCCCGCTGTGCCAGACAGACATCATTGCATACGCACGCGAAAACGACAACGGCGATGACGTAGCATGGAATCGAGCGGTATCTGCTCATCGAAGTTCCCTCCCTGGATAGAGCCCTGGAGGTACTTGTCACGGGTCCCGAAGACACACTACTATTGTCGGCGCCTCATCGGGGTGATTTCAGCGTGTATATCGTGAGCCCGCTCAGGTCGCGCTTCTTGCACGGGATGATGAGACTGGCGACGTACCCGATCGTCACGCATGCGACGATTCCCACCGCCGCATAGAGGAAGAAATGGACGGCCCCGCTCCTCTGCACGAAGTAGAGCACCGCTGCCCCTCCGATCGCTCCGATGAGCGCCCCAGTCCCGTGCGCGCGCCGGGTGAAGATCCCGAGGACGAACATCCCCGCGAGCGCTCCGCCTGTCAGCCCGAGGATCGTGATGAAGGCGTCCCACAGCGATTTGATCCCGCTGTTCGCCATCCACAAGGCAGTCCCGACTCCGGCGGCGCCCAGGATCACGGTCAGCCAGCGCGCCAGGTTGAGGCATCTCCGGTCCGGCGCGTTCGGCCTGAACCGGCGGTAGAAGTCGGTCACCAGGGCGGTCGAGACGCTGTTCATGCTGCTGTCGAGCGTTGACATCGCCGCCGCGAAGAGCCCCGCAACCACGAGCCCCGTGATCCCTGCCGGAAGCTCCATGGCGATGAAGAGCGGGAAGATCGCATCCGTTGAGAGCGATGGGCTCAGGTGGGTGGGGTGACTGCGGTAGAAGAGCCAGAGCGCGGTGCCGACCGAGAAGAAGATCAGCGCCGAGGGGACCGAAAGCCATGCGTTCGTCCATGCCGCCCTTCTTGCTTCTTTCTCGTCCTTCGTCGTCAGGTAGCGCTGGATCACCGCCTGATCCGCGGTATACGGCACGAGGTTGCTGAAGATGTTGCCCACGACGACGACCCATACGGCCGCAGTCGTGATGTCCCAAGTCCAGTTGAATGTATGGAACTTGTCCGCCGCCATCGCCGTCGAGAACGCCGCGCCGATCCCGCTTCCGGTCTCCGCGAGTACCCAGATCAGGCTGAGGATCGCGCCGCCGATCAGGACGATCACCTGCACGACGTCGGTCCAGATCACCGCCTCGATCCCGCCCATGACGGTATAAAGCGTTGCCAGCACGCCCATCAGGAGGATGCATGTCGTGATGCTGATCCCCGTTACCGCCGAGAGTGCGATCGCGGGCAGGAAGAGCACGATCCCCATCCGCCCGACCTGGAAGAGGATGAAGGATGCGCTGCCGAAGAGCCTCACGGGGAGGTTGAACCGCTTTTCCAGGTACTCATACGCCGTCGTGACGTTCAACCGCCGGAAAAACGGGAGGTAGAAGAACACCACCAGCGGCGCTACGAGCACGATGCACATGTTTCCGAGGATGTAGACCCAATCGGTCGCGTAGACCTTGGCCGGTATGGCCATGAACGTGATGGCGCTGAGCTGAGTGCCGAAGATGCTGAGCCCCGCCGCCCACCACGGCACTCGCCGACCGCCGAGGAAGAAGTCGTCCGTGGTGTTCTCGCGGCCGGCCATGACGAACCCGATCCATACCATCCCGAGCAGGTAGGCGATCAGGACGCCGTAGTCGAGCGGGAAGAAGTGACCCTTCGGCTTCATGCCGGTCGCCCTCAAGACGTCCGATGACCTGTGGCCCGGACGGTCCTCGCCGCCGGGGATCACGATTCCGCCCTCCCACTGCACGGCGTTGGTCGTGACGAGCCCCTTCGGTAGCGTGCCGAGGTGAGCCCAGGTGTCGGTGATCGTGTGGTAGGCGAGTACCTTGCGACCGAATCCGGGATGGTTGTCCTTGAGCTCCTGGATTCGGTTGACAAGCGAGCCGTCATCGCCGCCGAAGACGAGGATGTGCGATGGACCGTAGGCCGCGCTCGGAGCGGCGGTCACCGGAGCGGGGAGATCGGCGATCCGCTTCCATCCCTTTCCGGGCCGATAGCAGTAG